>Ga0099824_1005658_pt1 | contig 17521 bp, 7 predicted proteins | sample SiratrowhiteBW_FD_76837 | JGI IMG/M metagenome (GOLD analysis project Ga0099824, IMG submission 76837) | Root nodule microbial communities of legume samples collected from California, USA - Siratro white BW | ecosystem: Host-associated > Plants > Roots > Nodule | place: USA: California... | reverse complement strand
CAATTCGGTTAACTGCAGGTTCAGCCACGGCTATTGCAATTCCATGTGAGCCAAGTGGAGGATGGAGCACAGCAGCTTCCAAAAATATAAGCGTCTATCTAAACAGCGGTACAACCACTCTGCTTTGGGATAATACCAATTCATGGGCTCCTAATCTGGATAAGTTTGTCTTGACACCATTAGCGGTTGGAACTAACCAAACTATCGCTTTTGGAACAAACAATAGTATTGTTTATAACCTCACTAATAAAACCTATAGTATAAAGTTTAATGGTGCAACTGTAATTAGCAATGCATCTGCTTATGCCAACAGTGATCAGCAATACTTGAGCAGTAATTTTGCTTCGGCGGTTTATACTTCAGAACCGTTTACAGACAATATAGGAAGCGGCACCAAACATATTTTTACTTTAAGTGGGAATTATAATCTTGGAATGCAACAGATTTTTTACACATACACCAATAAAAACTATTTGGCGGTGCAAGTGGTCTTAACAGGAAACGGATCAAACTGTTATAGAATGTCGCCTTTAACCAGTAATCAGATAACGCCAAATTTCGGAACAGGAGATACAAGAGCCGTATTTGTGCCTTATGATAATGATGCTTGGATCCGCTACAATGCTTATACTTTAAACTCAGCTGATTTTACAGCATCAGAGGTGACCAATATTTATAACAATACCAATCGTAAAGGTTTAGTAATTGGTTCTTTGGAACATACCAAATGGAAAACAGGTGTTACTGTAAGCGGAGGCGGTTCTTCATCGGCTTATGTTTCCGTTATTGCAGGCTGGACCAAACAAGATGTAACCAGAGATGCAAGAGGACATGGTTGGGTAAATGTTGGGCAGACGAGCTGTCCTTCTCCAAAAATAATGATTAATGCTACGAACGACTGGAGAACAGGATTTGAAGAATTTGCGCAAGCCAATGCGGCAATGCAACCTAAATATATTTTTGATTGGACATCTCCAAAACCAATTGGATGGAACAGTTGGGGAGCTATGCAGACCAATATTAACTTAACGAAGGCTAAAGCAGTTGTAGATTTTTTTCATAATGATTGCCCTGCATTCAAAACAGAAGATAATACTTTATTCATCGACTTGGATTCGTATTGGGATAATATGAGCGATGCCGAATTGGCACAATTTGTTACTTATGCAAAAAGTAAAGGATATAAGGCTGGAATTTATTGGGCTCCGTTTGTAGATTGGGGAAAATACAATCGTCAGGTTGAAGGAAGTTCGTATACTTATAATCAATGTTGGACAAAAGTCAATGGAAATCCTTTAGAATTGGATGGGGCTTACGCCATGGATCCAACAAGTCCAGGAACTAAAGCGAGAATTCAATATTTTATAAATCGTTTTAAAACTGCTGGATTCGAAATGATAAAAATTGACTTTTTAACTCATGCAAGCATTGAAGCAGATAGCTTTGCTAATAACCAGCTGCATACAGGAATGGAAGCGTATCAAGAAGGAATGAAATTCTTGATTGACCAAATTGGAGGAACTATGTTGGTTCAGGCAGCTATATCTCCTAATCTCGCTACTGGTCCTTTTGTGCATGTAAGACGTATTGCATGTGATGCATACGCGACAATAAGTGATACTGATTATACTTTGAATAGTACAACTTATGGATGGTGGCAAAATCAAATTTATGATTATATCGATGCAGATCACGTAGTTTTCGGAAATGCTTCAATCGGACAGAATCGTGCAAGATTATTAAGCAGTGTAGTTACAGGAACGGTAATTACTGGTGATGATTTTTCTGTTGCTGGACAATGGAAAACAACTGCGCAAAATCTTTTGCAAAATAATGATGTAATGGATGTTGCACGTAATGAAATGCACTTTATTCCTGCTGATGGAAATACGGGATATAATGCGGCGAATGTTTTTTCGGCAACGCATAATAACGTTACTTATGTCGCAGTTTTTAATTACAGCAATTCGACTGTGACAAATAATATTAGTTTAAGCCGTTTAGGGCTCGGATCTGGAAACTATACTGTCAAAGAGCTCTATTCTGGAGCGACAAGTACAGCTCAAAGCACATTAAGTGTTCAATTGCCTCAGGCTGATGCTGCGATTTATGCTATTTCTAGCGGGACATTAAGTACTCCAAGTTATAATTGGTCGAATGCTTCTACTAATTATGTTTTTCCTAATCCTGCTACAGACAGTTTTAAAATTAAGTTTGATAAGGAAATTAATGGTCCAACAGTAATTTCAGTGCATAATATAGCAGGAAAAGAAGTTTGGAAAACTACTTTTATAAACAATGGAACAATTAGTTCAGAAATTCCGGTAAACGGTCTTACAAAAGGCGTTTATGTAGTAAAAGTAAAAGCATCTGGACATCCTCAGCAAAATTTTAAATTTGTTAAGAATTAAAAATCTTTAAGCAACTTTTAAAAGTCCCGATTTTCATTTTGTTGAAAATCGGGATTTTTTGTATCGATATTTTAGGATTTTCAAATGGCAAATTTGAAATAAAGTACTTCTTGTGCTGTATATTTTTTGTTTATTTTTTTGAAATTTTTATCCGTTTATTGTCAGATTGACTATTTTGAAGAAAAAAATGCAATCCTTGTTAAGTGATTTTATTTATTGATTTATAGGTGTTTATGTTTTTGGAATCGGAAAAAATGAGACTATTTTTACTTATATTCTTGCAGGGTTAATTTTAATTTGTATTATTGTGGTATAGAATAGTATAATAAACCAAAAAACTTATCTAATGAACCACTATCCTTTTCCTTTAAAAAAACTGTTTTTATCCATTTTTCTGGCAGTATTTTTTTGTATATCAGCTTTAGCGCAAAAAAATATTACAATGACTTTTGGTAAAAACGGAATCATTATTTATGATATGAAACAAAAAACGATTTCAGTAAGCCAATCTGGAAAAATTGTATTTAGCGGAGCAAAAGCTTCTGTTATAGTTAACGGAAAAACCGTAACGGCAGATTCATATCCTGATGCTATTTTTGCAAAACAAACTATTAAAGATGATTTAGGAAATGGTTTAAAATATACTTTAACTTATAAAGAGAAAAACAACCCAACTTTAATTCAGAGTTTTTATACTTATACCAATAAGTCTTACTTTATAACTCAAATAGAAATAATAAGCAACGGAAAACAAATTGCGACCAATTATATCTCACCATTAGATTTAGGCAAAATTGCTTTTGATAAAATTGAAAATCTGCATAGCGTTTTTGTTCCTTATGACAATGATGCTTTTATAAGTTATAATTCTAAAAAACTAGATACTATTTCTCAAAATACTAGTGCAGAAGTTGGAATTATATTCAATAACAATTCAAGAAACGGTTTTATTGTAGGTTCGCTTGAACATACCGTTTGGAAAAGCGCAGTTAAAACAATCAATACAAATAAAGAAGCACAATTTTCAGCTTGGGCTGGGTTTTCAGAAAAAGAAATAACTAGAGATAGTATTGCGCATGGAATAATAAAAGGTGAAAAAGTTTTGTCTCCTAAATTCTTCGTCGGATATTATTCTGATTGGAGAGAAGGGATGGAAGAATATGCAAAAACAAATCGTATTGTAGAAAAACCTTTTGTTTTTACTTGGGATAAACCAACGCCAGTTGGCTGGAACAGTTGGGGCGTTTTGATGGAGAAAATTAATTTTGAAAACACGACTAAAGTTGCCGATTTTTTTGCGAACTCAATTCCGCAGTTTAGAGTAGGCAATACAGCTTATATTGATCTCGATTCTTTTTGGGATAATATGGTAAAAGGCGGATTTATAGGAGATTTTAGCAAATTAAAAGAATTTGCAGACTATTGCAAGAGCAAAGGTTTAGAACCTGGAGCCTATTGGGCACCTTTTACAGATTGGGGTTGGAAAGACGGCCCAAATCGAAAAGCAGAAGGCAGCGATTATACTTTTGGACAATTGTGGACTAAAACTGGAAATGCTTATTTTGATTTCGACGGTGCTCGTGCCATAGATCCTACACATCCTGGAACGCTTAAACGCGTTGATTACGTTATTAATAAGCTAAAAGCATGTGGTTTTAAAATGATAAAAATTGACTTTTTGGGTCACGCCGCTGCAGAATCGACTTCATTCTATGATAAAAATGTGACCACAGGAATGCAGGCTTATAAAGTAGGAATGGAACATTTAGTAAAAGCTTTAGATGGACAAATGCTAATTTATGCTGCAATTTCTCCTAATGTGGCTACAGGCCGTTACGCACACGTTCGCCGTATTGCATGCGACGCTTGGAAAACAATCGAGCAGACACAATACACATTAAATAGTGTCAATTATGGCTGGTGGCAAACCTATTCCTACGATTATATCGATGCTGATCATGTGGTTTTTGCAGATGTTACCGAAGGCGAGAATCGTGCGAGATTAATTTCGGCTGTCATTACTGGAACATTAATTACAGGAGACGATTACAGCAAAGAAGGAATCTGGAGCAAACGAGCTAAAGATTGGCTTCAAAATCAGGAATTGCTTAAAATTGTTGCCAATGGAGTAGCTTTCCGTCCAGTAGAAGGAAATACGGGAAAACTAACAACTGAAGTTTTGGAACAAAAAATAGGAAATGATTGGTATGTTGCAGTTTTAAATTATGGTTCAGCAGCTAAAAATTTTACTCTGCCATTAGAAAGACTTGGTGTTAAGAACGGTAACTATAAATTGCAAAATCTTTTTACAGCCGAAACTGTTGAGATAAAAAACAACAGTATAGACTTAAATCTTAGTGCTAAAAATGCTGGTTTATTTAAAATAGTAAAACGTTAATTGATAGAATTATGAGAAAACATTTTTTTAAGAAAACGGCTTTAGTGTTTGCCTTATTTATTCTTTCCTCAAACGTAATAAATGCAACGGTTTCATTGCCATCTTTCTTTACAGATAATATGGTTTTGCAGCAAAAAAGTACAGTTCCGTTTTGGGGAGAAAGCGATAAACAATCAGTGTCTGTTACAACTTCTTGGGATAAAAAGACTTATAAAGCCAATGTGGTAAACGGTAAATGGGATGTAGTTTTAAAAACTCCAGTTTATGGCGGCCCTTATACTATTGCAATAAATGACGGAGATTTAAAAACGCTGCAAAATGTTTTAATTGGCGATGTTTGGCTATGTTCTGGACAAAGCAATATGGAAATGCCTTTGGAAGGCTGGGGAAAAATCGATAATTATAAAGAAGAAATTGCAAATGCCAATTATCCTCAAATACGATTATTACAAGCCGAACATATCGAAAGCACTTTACCTCTAAACACACTAAAAGTGCAACACGATGGGTGGAATGTATGCAGCCCTAAAACTATTGCCGATTTTAGTGCTACGGCTTATTTTTTTGCTAGAAAAATTTATAAAGAAAAAAAGATTCCCATTGGATTGATTCATTCTTCTTGGGGCGGAACATTAATAGAAGCTTGGACAAGTTCTGGAGCGCTAAATACCATTCATGATTTTGATGCCGAAATTGAAGCCATGAAATCTGAAACAAGCAGAGAAGTTTTAGAAAAAAAATACAATGCTGATTTAGCAGTTTGGGAAAAACATCTTGCTAATGCTGACAAAGGATATGAGAAAGAAAAAGCAGTTTGGGCAACGTCTAAACTTGATGATTCAGCTTGGAAAACAATGAAAGTGCCTTCTTTCTTTGACAGCAACGGTTTAGGGAATTTTGATGGTATAGTTTGGTTTAGAAAAAAAATAAATATTTCAGATGCTACTAAAGATTTCACTTTGAGTTATTTTGCTGATGACGATGATATAATTTGGGTTAACGGAAATTATATTGGAGAAACCAAAGGCTATAATGTAGAACGCCATTATACCATTCCAGCCAAATATTTAAAGAAAGGTGAAAACCTAATAACAATAAGAATTTTTGACGGAGCAGGAAATGGAGGTATTTATGGCGATGAAAATATCGATTTAAAATCGGATAAAGAAACTATTTCATTGAGCGGAGATTGGAAATATGTTATTGGTGTCGACAGTAAAGATTTGCCTGCAAAACCATATTTGGCCCAAGGGCAAAACCGACCAAGCGCCATATACAATGCCATGATTGCGCCTTTGTTAGATTATAAAATAAAAGGAGTAATCTGGTATCAAGGTGAGAGTAATGCCGAAAGAGCGCATCAATATCAAAAGTTAATGCCACTCTTGATAAACGACTGGCGAGACAAATTTAAAGACAAAAACCTTCCTTTTTTCTTTGTGCAACTGGCAAATTATAAAGAGAAGAAAAAACAGCCGGGAGATTCTGATTGGGCAGAATTAAGAGAAGCACAATTCCTGACCTTAAAAGTTCCCAATACAGGAATGGCTGTTACAACCGATATTGGTAATGGAGAAGACATTCATCCAAAAAATAAACAAGATGTAGGAGGGCGCTTGGCGAATATTGCTTTGGCGAAAGTGTATAATATCAAAATTGATTATTCGGGACCTCTTTATAAATCACATAAAATTGTGCATAACAGCATTGTTCTGGATTTTGATTTTAATGCAGGAATTAAAGCCAAAGAAAGTTCGCTGAAAGGATTTTCAATTGCGGGATCCGACCAGAAGTTTTATTGGGCAGAAGCAAAAATAGTTGATGGAAAAGTAGTGGTTTATGCTCAGGAAGTTTCAAACCCTGTGGCTGTAAGATACAATTGGGCAGACAATCCAGACGGAAACTTAACCAATGCATCAGGATTGCCAGCATCATCATTTAGAACCGATAATTGGAAAGGAATTACAGAAGGAAAAAAATAAAAAAATAACATATAATAAAATGAAAAAACAAAGTATCAATTTAAGGCAGTCTTTTGCGATAGCATTTTTTATTCTCACGAGTTATTGCAGTACAGTAACCGCACAACAGATTATCGCTGTAAAAACAAAAACTAACGCATTAGTTTTACAAGTAACACCTGGAAAAGAAGTAAATACTATTTATTTAGGAGAAAAACTGGCAAACGACTCGGATTATGCTAAAATACAAAGTCAGTTTCGTCAAGGAACGGATTATTCAGGAATTTATAATGCGGCTTACACTGCTTCTGGATCAAAAAATTTATTAGAACCTGCAATTACAGTAACACATGCTGACGGAAACACTTCTTTGGATTTGCTATATGTAAGTCACAAAACGAATGCGGTAAGTACAGGAGTTACTCAAACTGAAATTACATTAAAAGATCCTGTTTATCCAGTTGAGGTTCATTTGTTTATTCAGGCTTATTATGATACTGATGTTATTGAGCAATGGACAACTATTCAGCACAATGAAAAAGGAAGCATCACTTTAAATAAATATGCATCGGCTAATTTATATTTAAAAGGATACAAAAACTTTTATTTGAATCAATATCATGGAGACTGGGCAAAAGAAATGCAGCCAGAAGAGACTAAAATTACTCACGGAATCAAAACTTTAGATACGAAATTAGGTTCTCGCACCAATTTGTTTCAACCTTCTGTTTTTATGGTTTCTTTGGATAAACCAGCTACTGAAGATGAAGGGAAAGTTTTATTTGCAGGTTTAGAATGGTCAGGTAATTTTAGAACCGATTTAGAATTAGATCCATTGAACAATCTTCGTCTTATTTCTGGAATCAATAATGCGGCAGCAGCTTACAAATTAGCTAAAAGCGAAGTTTTTACGACTCCTAAATTTTGGTACACTTTATCATCAAAAGGAAAAGGAACTGCAAGCCGTAATCTGCACGATTGGTCAAGAACTTACAAAATCTTAGACGGAAAAGAAAATCGTTTGACTTTATTAAACAACTGGGAAGCAACATATTTTAATTTTGATGAAGAAAAACTTAAAGTTTTAATTGCCGATAGCAAAAAACTAGGCGTTGATCTGTTCTTGTTAGACGATGGTTGGTTTGGAAACACGTATCCTCGTAACAACGATGATGCAGCTTTGGGAGATTGGGATGTCAATAAAAAGAAATTGCCAAACGGAATTGGAACTTTAGTAAAAACGGCCAAAGACAATCAAGTGAAATTCGGAATTTGGATTGAGCCTGAAATGGTAAATCCTGCAAGTGATTTGTATAAAAAACACCCTGATTGGGTTATCAAACAGCCAGGTAGAGCAGAACATTATTTCCGTAATCAATTGGTTTTAGATTTGGCAAATCCAAAAGTTCAGGATTTTGTGTACGGAGTTGTAGATAATCTTTTTACTGAAAATCCAGAATTGGCTTATATTAAATGGGATTGTAATGCTGTGATTTATAATGCTTATTCTAATTATTTGAAAGACAAACAGAATAATTTCTACACCGATTATGTAAACGGATTGTACAAAGTGCTAGAACGTATACGCGTAAAATATCCAAAAGTGCCAATGATGCTTTGTTCTGGCGGTGGAGGAAGAGTAGATTATGGTGCTTTGAAATACTTTACAGAATTCTGGCCAAGTGACAACACAGATCCTTTAGAGCGTGTTTACATGCAATGGGAATACTCGTATTTTTATCCAGCGCTTACTATTGCGGCACACGTTACAGACTGGGGAAAACAACCTCTAAAATACCGTACAGATGTTGCTATGATGGGAAAATTAGGTTTTGATATTGTGGTAAAAGATTTAAATGAAAAGGATTTGGCTTTCACTCAAAAAGCAATAAAAAACTATAACGAATTAAGCAATACCATCTGGCAGGGAGACCAATATCGTCTGCAGAATCCGTGGGATAATGATGCCGCTTCTGTAATGTTTGTCAATAAAAATGGTAATGAAGCTGTGGTTTTCAGCTATTCTGTTAACTCTAGATATGAAGCAGGAACTCATCTTCCAATTAAACTAAAAGGATTGCAGGCTGGACAAAACTATAAAGTAGAAGAAATTAACGTGTATCCAGATAAAAAACCAGTGGTAGAAACTGCTGTATATTCGGGCGATTTTTTAATGCAAGTTGGGATTAATCCGAATGTTACAGCATCAAACAGTAGTGTTGTTTTAAAAATTACTAAGGCCTAAACTAAATTTCAAACATTAGTATATATTTGTAATACAATATTTTCTAAATAAATACTTATTAAAACGATTTATGAAGCAAATTATTCAGCAGATCAAAAATCTTGAATCTATAAATTCCTTATCTAAGCATGAGCAATTGGTTCAGGGAATAATTAATGCCATTGATGAAAAGGTAGTCGTAAAAGGCGATTTACTTCCTTCTGTAAATACTTTTATTAGCGAATTGGGTTTTGCAAGAGAAACTATTGCCAAAGCATACAAAGAATTGGTGCACAGAGGGATTATTGAATCGAAAAACCGTTTGGGATATTTTGTTGCGACCAATGATGTAAAGCAAGAATTAAAAGTGGCATTGCTGATATTTGCTTTTGATATTTTTCAGGAAATGTTTTACGAGAATTTTAGAAAAGGACTGGGTAAAAATGTGCAATTGGATATTTTCTTTCATCATAACAATTTTGATACGTTCGAAAATATAGTTCAAAGCATAAAAGGAAAATACGGAATGTTTGTTATCGCTCCGATTCCGAATAAAAAAACACCTGCTGTCTTAAAACAATTGCCTACAAACAGAGTATTGCTGGTAGACCGTTTTATAGAAACGGATGAAGATTACAATTATGTTGCACAAGAGTTTGGAGATTCGTCTTACAATGCTTTTGTGCAGCTTAAAGATAAAATTAAAAAGTACGATGAACTTGTTTTCTTCTTCAAGCCATCGTCTGCAGAACCTAATGAAATCTTAAATTCTTTTAAAAGATTTATGAAAGATTATGATATCAAAGGTGTCATAAAAGAAGAATATACAGCAGGCTCTCTGGAAAAAGGAAAAGTATATTTTACCATTCACAATTTGGAACTTTGGGAAATGCTGAAAGATTCTAAAATTAAAGGATTGAAGATTGGTAAAGACATTGGTTTTATTTCGCATAACGATGATATTGTAAAAGAGATCATTTTTGACGGAGTAACCACGTTTTCTACAGATTTCTCTGAAATGGGAAGAAGAGCAGCCGATTTTGTGCTGAACAGAAAAAAAACGCAGGAAATCATTCCAACAGTTCTTATCGATAGAAATTCGCTGTAATTTATGAATGTTTTATCGATTGTTAGTTTCCTACTGATTACGGGTTTAGTTGCCGTTATTTCAGCAATAAAAACGCGAAAAAAAAAGGTACAGACAACAAGCGGACTTTTTTTTGCAGACCATAACAATAATTTTTTTATAGTCGGAGGTGCTTTACTGCTCAGTAATATAAGTGCTAATCAGTTTATAGGTGAAAACGAATCTATTTACACCAACAACATGAGCGTGATAGCATGGGGCGTAAGTTCTGTGCTGGCGATGCTTTTGGTTGCTGAGTTTTTTCTTCCAATTTATTTTCGAACTGGAGCAATGACAATTCCCGATTATCTCGGAAAGCGTTACGATCAATCGACTAAAAGACTCGTATCGATTATATTTCTTTGCAGTTATATTGTTAATTTACTTCCAGCCGTATTATATGGTGGAGCAGTCGCACTAACTGGAATGTTTAATTTCTTGTCTCCATTTGGATTTAGTTATTGGCAGAACATTTGGGTAATGGTCTGGCTGATAGGTCTTACAGGTTGCGCTTATTCAGTTTTGGGCGGTTTGCGAGCCATATCGATCAGCGATACTGTTTTGAGTGTCGGTTTGCTGACTATTGGTATTGCATTTCCTTATTTTGGATTTAAATTCTTAGGAAACGGAGATTGGTTCAAAGGTCTTCATATTTTGCTTTCAGAGAATAAAGAGCATTTAAATGCAATTGGTGGGCCTCATGATGAAATTCCGCTCAGCACCATTTTTACAGGTATGTTTATCATGAATCTGTATTATTGGGGAATGGAACAATTTATTGTACAGCAGGCACTTTCGGCAAAAAGTTTATCCCATAGCCAGAAAGGTATGGGGCTAGCTTGCTTAGGAAAGCTCTTATGTCCTTTTATTATCAATATTCCTGGATTGGTTGGAACACATCTTTATAAAAATTTAGAAAATACAGCAGAAGTTTTTCCTCTTGTCATCAAGGATACTATGCCGGGAATTATGATTGGTCTAACGGCAGCAGTCGTTTTAGGAGCAGCAATAAGCACTTTTAATGCAGGACTTAACAGCAGCAGTACTTTATTTGTTCTTAATCTTTACAAACCTTGGTTAGAGAAAAGAAATAAAGAAGCGACAGAGAAACATCTGGTTTACACAGGACGTAAATTTGAAATTATTGTTTCAGCTCTGGCTATGTTTTCGGCACCATTTATCATTTTTAGTAAAGCTGGTTTTTACACTTACTTGCAGCAATTAGGCGGTATGTTTTGTGTGCCCATTTTTACTATTATACTGATTGGTTTTGTATTTAAAAAAGTACCGCCTCAAGCAGCAAAAACGGGTATGATTTTTTTCATTTTGAGCTATATTATTTTCAATTATGTATTGGACATTAAATTGCATTATCTGCACATGCTGGCTCTTTTGTTTATTCTGACTTCATTCTGTATGCTATTGGTATCTAGGTATTATCCTGCGTATCAATACACCGAAATCAAATTAGAAACAGTAGAATTATCACCTTGGAAAAATCGTTATTGGTATTTTGCTTTATTGATTATTGGCATGATAAGCATTTTTATTTTATTCTCTAAATGGGGAATAGCTTAGGTTTTAAGGTGCTGAGATGCTGAGGTTCTAAGGTTTAGGTGCATAGGTTCAGAGGTTCAAAGATTTATGTAGAGACGCACTTCAGTGCGTCTTTTTTTATGTTTTAGGTTAAACCTAACAGTTTTTTAAAACCTGTTAGGTCTAATTAATAGACATATATTGAAAAGTTTTTTATTAAAAAGACACATTTTGCATGTCTTTTAAAGGATAAATATCTTGAGAATGAGTTCTTTAATTTGTACACTTTTTTCCTTGGTTTTAATTGAGCCTTTCTTCTTTTTTGTCTGACATTTCTTTAAATTATCATATCCTTTATTTTCTTTTTCCTTTTTTAGGTGCCGTATTTGTGGCAAAGCCGAAATAAATCAATAAAAAAAATAGCAAATTCTTAAAACATAAATTTGGATGTAATGAAAATATTTGTATGTTTGTAATGTTGTAGTATAGTATAGTATAAGTCAATTCGTTTTCTCGTATTTTAAATGCTCAATAAAGAACAAAAAACTAACTAACTAATTTATTAACTAAAAACCAAATTATTATGAGAATTGCAATAAGATACTTATGCTTCTTAGTAGTTATGTTGTATGCCGGCACACTTTACTCCCAAACCATAACTGGTAAAGTTAAGGATGAACAAAATTTACCTTTACCAGGGGCAACTATTCAGGTTAAAGGTACTCAGAATTCAACAGTAACAGACATTGATGGTAGTTACAAATTATTAAATGTAAAATCTGGTTCCACGCTTGAGTTTAGTTTTATCGGATTTGATAAGCAAACTGCAATTGCAAACAAGTCTGAAATTAATATCTCTTTGACTCCGAGCACTCAGGAACTGACAGAAGTGGTAATAGTTGGAGCTGCTATAAAAAAGGGAGATCTAACAGGTGCCGTAAGCAGCGTTTCTGGAGATAAGCTTAGAGAGGTTCCTACTCCAAACGTAGTGCAGGCGCTTCAAGGGCGCGCGTCAGGAGTCTACGTGCAGCAAAGTGCAGTGCCTGGCCAAACAGGTTCAATAAGAATTAGAGGGAATAATTCTCTAAACTTTGGCGGTAACCCAATATTTGTAATTGATGGTTTGATTACAGATAGTAATTTTGAAAACATAAATCCTGATGATATTGCGAGCATGGAAGTGCTTAAAGATGCTTCTGCTACTGCATTGTATGGTTCAAGAGCTGCAAATGGAGTAATCGTAATCACAACAAAAAAAGGTTCAAGATCAGGAGAAGCAAAAATACAGTATGACACATGGACTGGTGTATCTGAATTTGCAAGAACTATTCCGTTAATGAATGGCCAGCAGTTATTTGATTTAAGAATTGACGCTTATGCAAATCGTTATATGGATGAGAATCCTGGTGCTGATCGTGCTGCTTATATTAATCAAATTAAGTCAGATGGTTCGACTGTATTTGCACCTTATGAATTAGAATCTTACAGAACTGGTAAAAGCTATAATTGGCTAGATCAGGTAACGCGTTCAGGTTTTCAAACCAATCATAATTTAAGTTTTAGCGGAGGAGGAGAAAAAGGAACTTATTTTGTGAGTTTTAATTATGTTGATCAGGAAGGGCTTCTTAAAAATTCTGATTTTAAAAGATATAATGGAAAAATTAACCTTACACAGGATTTAAAATCTTGGTTGCAATTTGGTACTAATACTACTTTTTCTAGAAGTGAGAGCAATTACCAAGAAGGAAGTGCCTTTGGTGTGGCATTGGGAGCAAATCCATTATTGCCTATAGACCCAAAAGCTACTTATTTGAGATATGGTGAAGTATTTGATCAAAATCTTTACAATCCAATAAAAAGTCTCGACATCATAAATACAAGTACGCGTAATAGACTTACAAGCAGTAATTTTTTAAGCGCAAAACCAGTAAAAGGACTTGATATCAGAACGAATCTTTCTGTGGATGTTATAGATCAGGCAAATTTTGATTATGTGCCAAGCTACACTGGACAATCACTTAGAAATTCTATGAATGGCGAGGCACACCATTATAGATATTCACAATTAAATTATCAATGGGATAATACTGTAAGTTATAGTAAAGTTTTTGCTGCAAAGCATGACGTAAGTATAATGGGAGGATTTTCTGTACTAAGCAATTCGGGTAATACTACAGATGTAAGAGCTCGTGGATTTGTGAGTGATGACTTGACATACATGGCATTATCTGGAGCTTATCAAAAAGACAATGCACAGTTAGGATCGAATTTTACAGATTATACAAACCAATCGTATTTTGCAAGAGCTAACTATACTTTTGATGGGAAGTACAATATTACAGGTACAATAAGAAGAGATGGTTCTTCTAAATTTGGACCTAATAACAAGTGGGGAACTTTTCCTTCTATAGCGGGAAGCTGGGATATTTCTAGAGAAAATTTCCTTTCTGGATTTGAAAAATTAAGCCAACTTAAGTTTCGTGTAGGTTATGGTATGGTAGGAAATCAGAATGTAGATGCTTATAGATACTTTGCATTATACAATGCGCAAGTGAGCAATAATTCTGGAACTTACGTGTCTGATAATTACATCGATAATTTTGATTTAAGATGGGAAAAACAAAAACAATTTAATATTGGATTAGATGTTGGTTTCTTCCAAAACAGATTGACTGCAAGTGCTAACTATTTCCACATCAATAATGATGATCTTTTGATGTTGCGTAACATGCCAGTTTCATCAGGATATAAATATAAGTTAGACAATATTGGTGCTACCACTAATGAAGGATTTGAATTAGAACTTAGCGGTGACATTATTAAAAACAAAGATTTTAAATGGAATGTTTCTGCCAACATATCATCCGCAAAAAATAAGGTTACAAAACTTTACGGAGATGCTACAGAGATATACAATTTAGGTGGTTATAGTAACAATGAGATCCAGCGTACTGGGAACTTTTTCTTAGGAAAATCAGTAAATACGGTTTATGTGTTTCAATATGATGGGATAGCACAGCAAGGAGAAGATCTTACTAAAGTAAATTATGGAAGCCGAACTGTTCAGGCTGGAGACATTAAAATTAAAGACCGCAATGGAGATGGTGTAATAAACGATCAAGACAGATATGTGGTTGGCGATTTAAATCCTGATTATTATGGTGGTTTTTCTACAGATCTTAATTATAAAGGTTTTGGATTAAATGCAGTATTTGCGTATTCAATAGGAGGTAAGAGACCAAGTGGCACTTATGAAAGCTATATGAACTCAGGAGGAATGAGTGCAGCACATACAGATCTTTTGGATCGTTGGACTCCAACAAACACCAATACAGATGTGCCAAGAGCTTATTATGGAGGAGGAAGATATACTTTGGGCGAAACAGACAAGGCGATACAAGATGCTTCATTCCTAAGATTAAATGCACTTACACTATCGTATACATTGCAAGACAGAGTTGCAGAAAGTGTTTTTCTTAAAAATTGCAGGTTTTATGTAACGGGATCGAATCTATTTATTATAACTAAATATAAAGGATATGACCCTGAGGGAGGAGATTCTTATCCGATTTCTAGAGCAATAGTTATGGGATTAAATGTATCTCTTTAATCAAATTAATTCTAAAAATTATTTTTATGAAAGCAAAAATTATAGCCTTTATGGCCCTAACGATATTATCAGCTTCATGTTCTTCAGATTTTTTAGATCAAGAGCCAAAAAGTTCACTTACTGCTGCACAAGCATACGGCAGTTTAGGAAAAATAGAACCTGTTCTTTTGGGAGCTATAACAAATTGGAGAAATATGCAAAAAGACCGTGCAGGACTTTATACTTCTCTTGGTACAGACGAAGCGCAACAAGGAGCTTTGCAGGTGACAGGAGATGCAAACCAAGCGGGACTTGATTTGTATAATGGTTTCTTAAGCCAAGAAAATCAGGCAATTGGACAATTATGGAATGACAGATGGCCAGTAATCGAAGTTGCAGCTCAGTCTATCAGAGCATTAGGAATAAATACCGAAGATGATAGTGCAAAACGCGATCTTTTAATGGGTGAAGCTAGTTTTTTAAGAGCAACACTAATGTTTGAGCTTACGCAATATTGGGGAGAAATACCGATTAATGATAAAGCAAAATCGGCAGAGTTTGGTTTAAAGCGCCAGCCTTTAGATTTGGTCTATTCTTATATAGTTGCCGATTTGGAAAGAGCAGTAGAAAAACTTCCTGTAACACAAAGCAATCCTGCATTTCCTGCAAAAGGAGTAGCTCAGGCGCTTTTAGGAAAAGTATATCTATATGCGCCAGAAGCATCAGGATACCGTGATTATAATAAAGCAAAACAATGGTTTGAAGCAGTTATTAAATCTGGAAAATATAGTTTATTGCCTAATTACGCAGATGTTTTTAGCCCAGACCACGCTAATTCTTCAGAATCTTTATACGAATGGCAGTATAACAATAACTGGCCAGATAACAACCAGATACAATGGCAGACAGGTTCAAGAGTTTTAGCCAATATGGATCAATATGCCTATTTTGGAGGTTACGATCTTATTCTTCCTACTCAATATTGCTATAAAGACAAAACGGCTGGAGGATTATGGGAAGCTGGTGATACACGTAAAGCTGCCAGTATCCGTTATGATTTTACTTATAAAGGAGTTACGCCAACACTTCCTGCAGGTTTTGGCGGTGATGAGCTAGATCCGCACATTAAAAAATACGAAGATATTCGAGTAGATGGAAAACAATCATTTTGGAATTCAGGTAAAAATAAAGCGTATATCAGATATTCTGATGTATTGCTTAACTACGCAGAATGTTTAAATGAATTAGGAAGTACAACAGAAGCCGAAAGTTATGTGAATCAGGTTCGAACAAGAGCTTTTGGAGGAACATTGCCAGCAGGAATGGCTTGGAGCGGACTTTCTCAAGCTCAGTTTAGAGATCAGATTCTAGATGAACGTATGCGCGAATTGGCTTTTGAAGGATGGAGAAGAATGGATCTTATTCGTACAGGAAAATTGGTAGAATTGGTAGGTGCTCGCAACAAATGGGCAAAACAAAACGGTACCATTGCAGCATTTCATAACCGTTATCCTATCCCAATCGGAGAGATTAAGCTTAACGATGAGATTGGCCCAGAGGATCAAAATCCGGGCTATTAATATCTAAAAAAAAATCAATAGTAATTTTTATTTTTTTGGTTCATGTGGTTCGGTTAATGCCACAGTTTTGATTTGTAATGCCATTTTGGGTATAGGTAGTAACAGTACTGAGTTCTTCTGTTCGAAAAAAGCTTATTCCAAAATGGCATTCTTATTTCTTATAATTCAACAATTTTTAATCATTCAAATAACAGTATGAAATTTTATACTTATCAGGTTTATCTCTATTTATTTGTTTTAAATGCCATTTCGTTCAATTTTTACGCTCAGAATAAAGTAAGCCTAAACTCTTCTGATATTATTTGGAAGGTAAAACCACAAGCAGAAATAGGAAAAGACAGCCTTAAAATGTTTGCTTCAAATTACGCTGATACTGACTGGGTAAAAGCAGTTGTTCCAGGTACAATCTTTAATTCTTATGTCGTAAGCGGATTAGAAAAAGACCCTAATTTTGGAGACAATATATATCAGGTCGATAAATCAAAATACGATCGCAGTTTTTGGTATCGTTCTGAATTTGCCATTCCGGAAAATTTCACCAAAGAAATCATCTGGCTCAATTTTGAAGGTATAAACCGTGAAGGAGAAATTTACCTTAACGGAAAAAAAATAGCAGTTTTAAGCGGAATGATGCAACGCGGCAAATTTGATATTACAAAGCTTGTAAATCGTAAAGCAAAAAATGTCTTAAACATT
>Ga0099824_1005657_pt1 | contig 17524 bp, 8 predicted proteins | sample SiratrowhiteBW_FD_76837 | JGI IMG/M metagenome (GOLD analysis project Ga0099824, IMG submission 76837) | Root nodule microbial communities of legume samples collected from California, USA - Siratro white BW | ecosystem: Host-associated > Plants > Roots > Nodule | place: USA: California... | reverse complement strand
TTTTTTTTATAAAAATATTTTATATATTTTTTTATATTTTTATATTTTATTTATTTTTTTTTTTATTAAAGAGAAAATATATATATATATATATATATATATATATATATATATATATATATAATATAAAAATAGCACATATAAACATAATTGTTAATTATTAAGATTAAGTAAAGATAAAAACTAATATCTTAGGTGGCATTCAATTATTAAGGTTAATTAAAGATAAAATCTAATGCCTTTAGGTGGCATAGAAGCATCCAATACCATAATTTTGCCAAAATTCTTCCTCTTAATTTTTTTATGCCTATTTGCAGCCGCATGGTTCCCCTTTCTATTCTACCCATTTCCCTTAACTTATATTTAATTCACAAAATTAAGAAAATGTGTTGTAGCTAAACAAGCAAAATTACAATAATGTATATAAAAAAGGTTAGTGTTAAAAAGAAAAGAAACTAGCCACTTAAGTAGGCCATGGTTGGAACGTGACCCAATGGCTAGCTTATTCGTACAAAATGCCCATTCACTTAAAAGAACTAAATTAAGGGAGAAACCCTATTGGGGAAGAGCTTGGCGGTGCAGTACCATGGTAAAAGAGCCTGACCCAAGTGATCACCGACGATGTCGCGGTGGCGGGGAGGACCACGACGGTTGCGCTTTGGTGGTGAGGGTGGCTTGAGGCTATGAGATGGCGTGAAGCGCGAAGTTATTTGGAAGGCGCCAACGCTGCGGAAGTTCGCCGGCAAGCGGCGGTGCACGACAGCAAGGAGGTAATTGGGATGATGCCGCGGTAGCCACCAGCGGCGTAGGCTCCCTCCTCCCCTGCCATTGATTTTTTCGGGTTTCTCTAGTTATGATTATTATTTCAAAGTTGTGGTTTCTAAGGCCTTTTTTTTGGTTTTGGATTTTTGCGATTTAGGAGTGTCTCTGAACTTGGGGTTTGGTATATTTTTGGATTCGTACGGGGCATTTCCTAAATTGTTGGATTTTTTTTCAAAGGTTTGGTGTTCTGATGTTGATTAAATATTATGGAATTGGTTAAGTTTCGTTTATGAACTTTGTTGTGGTTATTTGGGTTTCTTTGGTGGTATGTCAATTTCAATTTCAATAATTTCTGGATGGAACTTTGAAACCACATAGGTTTGATTCAATTTTGTTTTTGGTTTTAACTACGTATAAATTTCTGGAAGGTGATATTGACTATTTTTGTTGGGAATTCTGAACTGGTATTTCTGTTTGGAAAATTGTAGTTAGTTTTGGTTGTGAATGATTAGGGCCAAAAATGGTTGTTTTTTTGAAAGACTGATTAGTGTTCTTTTGAGTGAGTGAATCTGACTAGTTTATTTAGTTATAATAGCTTCCTGTGTTGTCGAGGAAAGAAATCATGCTAGACGCAGTGACCTTCGGGTAAGCGTATGAACGTGCTTAAAACATTAACCTATTAGCAAGATGAATTTACCGTGGCATTGCAGCAGCTTAGCATGTATAATTATACTCATAATTTCTAACTCTATCTTTAAACATAAGGTATATACAAAAATTAACATAATATCATAATTAGTGCAGAGCAAATATAACCATGATCAAACACATGCACAACAATAACAACAAGGATCACACAACTACTCAACTCAAAGGCTATGGTAAAAACAACATACTAGTTGAACACCTTGTAGCAGAATCTGACTTCTTCTTTTTCCTTTTGTTGAGATTTGCTCTTCCAATTCCTATGCAAGAGTTGTGTAACTTTGTATTGGACTCTTAGATTTTCTTTTAACAATAAGATTGTTCAGTATATTTTCTTTCTTAAATTTCTAAGTATCTATATATATTATGTGTATCTCTCAATTTCTATGTCTTCCCCCCTTAGAAAATAAAATCAATTATTTGTAATTTTTTTTTTAATCCCTTCATCCCCTCCATAACACTCATGATTATTAATTAAGAATAAATTATTCCATCTCCTTTGTATTAACTCTTTTTTAAATTGCACCATGAAATAAAGTGGATAGAATATAATAGAGAAATAAAGTATAAAACGTATGAAGAAGAGGGTATGAAGAAGAGGAATAGTACGAGAAGAGGAATAGGTGATTAAATGTCAAAAGCATGACACTTAAATGTGATAAGTGTGAGGAGGTAAAAGGCCAAAAAAAAATGTATTTGAAATTCTGAAATAAAATTTGTCAGGCAATTAAAAGGATATTAAAGTTACATAGGGACTTGGATGGGCAGTATAGTTCTATGGTGAACCTTAGGGCTTATGTGACAAACACAATTAGTAGATAAGTGAGGTGTAAAAGTAACTTTTTTTTATTTCTAATAACCTCTTAATAAATTAGGCTTTAGAAAACATTTTTTACTATTTTTTATAAATGAACCTCCTATTCAATTGGGTTCACTTAATTTTTTTCTATCCAATTTATTTTAAGACAGACTAAACACCTTTTTTTATTTTATCATTTTTTTTACAAATTTCATTTTATCTTATTTTTCATTATTATTTAATCAAACTTTACTTATAAAGTTAAAGTTCTTTTTATTATTTATTCTAAATGGCAAAGAAACTAAATAACACATGTTAAAAAATTTTAATTTCTTATTTTTATTATTCTTTTATCTTTTTCCCTTTTTTATTTGCAAAAAAAATAATTTTTATTTGGCCGGACGAAATTGGGTGTTGACAGAATGAAAATAAAATTTTATTTTGGAAAGATATGTGGGTAGGTGAAAAACCTCTTAAAGAAGCATTTCCCAGGCTATATTCCAACTCAAATCAAAAGATGCAAAAACTGAACAAGGTAGGGGATTGGAAAGATTTAGAGTGGGTGTGGAATTTAAGATGGAGAAGAGAGTGGTTTGAGTGAGAAAAAAGTATGGTAGAGGAGTTTATTGGGAAAATACAACAATGCAAGCATAAAATAATATTGCATTTGGGGAGTAGGAGAGGGCCAATACTGTGTATCATAAAATGTGAAAAATGAAGAGTACACCATCCTCTTGATCTGTGGATGGAGGGTATTCCAAGACAAGCTGCCAACAAAAGATAGACTAAGTAGAATAGGGATACATCTACAAAACTCCCTATGCTCTTTGTGCAATAGTAATGAAGAAAGTGTGAAACACCTATTAGTTATGTGTAATGTGTCGAGTCTCATTTGAAAGATGTGTGACAAATGGTTTGGGATCTAATCAGTTAATCATTGTAGGCCAACTGAACACTTTTTGGGTTTTTGCCACACAGGGGTAGTAAGGAAAGGATTTAGGATGAGAGGCCTTGTTTGGCTTACCGTTATCTCTTTAATATGGAAACATAGGAATGAGATAATTTTTAGAAATAGGGTATGTGACGCAGTGGAGGTGTTTGCATTAGCACAAGTTAAAACGTGAGCTATTATTAAAGCCAACTTTGACAAGGTGATTTTCAGCTATTCAGAATGGTGCATAGATCATTTATACTGTGCTTTCACTGAGCAGGTAATGTTTTAGGGATGGATTGGAATTACTTCAGCAACTATTTGGCTTGAGTAGGCCTGCTGTTGTGTAATGGTTGTTTGAAGGCAAAGTTGAAAAAACATTTAGCATTTATGTTTTGGTGATTAGTATAGTTTCTATATTTCCATGTAATAGTGCCCCTATTTTGCGTTAGCATTGGCCTCTCGTCAGCAGCTCTATGTTTGTGGGGTTTTTTTGTAGGCTGCACTATAAGTCTCATGCTTTTCCTTTTTGAAGTATTATTTACTTATGTCTCTTTTTGAGGCTTAAATAATCTTTTATATATAGATTGGGGTAACCTCATTATCCTTATTTATTAATTTTTTTGTTGTAAATAAAAAAAATTTAAGTAATTTGTTTTTAAATCATGCTATTCCTGGAAAACAATATGCCAAAATAGGTTGACGTCGTTCACCTCCTTCTTTGCATGGATGACTTCTTTAGGAATAGGATAGACAGTTTAGATTTACTTAAATGTTTGTTTTGTATTTGTACTTTATCCTACTCCTCTCATAATGGATTTCTTTTTTCTTATTTTATTTATGTTATCAATTTCTTGAGCTCTCTATCCTCAGATGAATATAATTAATTTTTTAAATCTTGTCCCGTTAGTGAATATTAGTGCATACCATGCTTTTAGTTTAAATTCACAACAATCTATTAAAAAATGTTGAACAAAAGTTATATATCACTAGAATCAAATATATAGATTACTCGAATTTTAAATTCTTGTTAATACATATCTGGTTAGAGACTTTGTGAACAATAATAATAATTATATACCCATATATGGATGTCATTATTTATAACAAAACTTATTATTTGAGGTATTGTTTATATAATATTCAAACAAAATCAAAATTTCACTTTAATAGATAGCGGATAAAATTAACACTGCTGATTAATTAGAAAATTGATATTAAAATGACTTGAAATATATTAAATAGTCCATTACATCTAGTAATTAACCATTGCCTTTAATAAGCAAGTGACATTATATGGCTTTGACAAAAATAGGTATCCATAGTTATTAAAAGTATTTTCAATAACAGTTATTTATAAATAAAAATATTATTTTAATATAAATGTCATATACTAAATTACTTAAAATAAAAAATTATTATATAAACATTTTTTATTTGAATAAACTGAGGTGTTCGAGACTTACATTAAAATAATATTTTTATCAGTAATGAACTGTTATTGAAAAGAAATTTTTATTATTATACTCAATTAACTTTGCTGCACTGTTTTCTAATTTGGCCCTGGTTGCCTGAAAGTGGACCAAAGTTTCCCATCTTGATCGCTGTGTTAGCAAAATCTCTTCTGAAGTGTAAAGGATTGGAGGCATAAAATTCAACTATAGAATCAGTGGAACCACCGTTATAGAGCTCTTGATCAGAGTGTAAAAGACCCTTTTTCTCCAGTAAATTCTTGTAATAAGCATTGTCAAATCGGTGTGGAGTGGAACGGTCTAAAGGAGCTAAGTTATCATCACCACCTACCAAGGGACACTTTGCTTGCAACGATCTTGCATAAGAGGGATCAATATTGCTTTCGTTATAAATTCTTGCTCGGAAGAATAAGCATCTGACGTAGCCTACGGTGTGAACACCTGAACAAGAAGTTTCATTTGTGTATCTATAGTTACATGCATAGCCCTAATGTATAGAATAAACAACATTGCGAGTGCATTATGGCAAGTGATTATAACCTGTAAAAGCAACCATTTCTTTGGCTGTGAAATTCTTTTTGCCGAATGTAGCCAGAAGTTGAGGAAGATTCATAAAGGGAGAAGGTAAATCTGTTGAAACTGCACTTATATTAGCAGTTGTTGAGTCTCTTCTACCCAATCCAACATTCCAACTGGGTCCACCTTGCTGGGAATCATCAAGTCTCATCCATCAGCAATCATGCACGTCACGTATATATAGATCAAATCTTAAATTTTTAACACCATACTTACAATATTACATAAGTTTTATCTAAAATTATATGTGCATAATATGTGTGTTTAACATCAAAATTTGACTCAGACTAGAAACTTAAATATTTGAAGAAAGTATGTTATATTGAAATACTAGCTTTTCATCTGTCTATCTATCTATTATTAGTCATAATTTGTAAACTAGATATATATAATAATATTCTAACTAGTTTTTCTTTTCTTGAATGAATTGAAAACTTACAGCAACAACAGAATCTCTTGCAGCAACAGCTACAATGTCAGCGCAAGAAACAACACCAGGGCACAGTTTTTCCAGTCTACCCTTTATCTTCTCTATGATATCCGTACCATTTGTAGAACCAGCATTGGGAACGGCACTTTGTTCGCCCGTGAAATTCTCTGTGTCTTTTAACAGAACTGATGCATCACATCCCTGCACATCATTTTAGCCAAGAAAAGCAGAAAAAATCAAGATCAAGTTTTCTGTAAGTCAATCTTTTTCTTTTCTTTTCTCACACATTCATCTGATAAATATGTGACTACTTCTGTGTGACTGTGATATTTGATGTGACTTTAAAAGAGTAAATTATACAGCTTAGTTTTGTATATATCTAGAAGGATATTGTATATGGAAGCATATTTGTGTGCACTGTTCGTACGTATAAGGCATAAAAGTTAAGGAAAATGAGACTTGCTTGAACAAAGCAATCAATGAAATGAAGAGTGAAGAACACTAAACCAATGGTAGGTTCATTCCTCAAAGCAGTGGTTACTTCTTCCTTAATGGTTTGAAGTGCCAAGGGACATCGTGAAGTATAAAAGTCTGGGCGTAAATTATTAGCAGATTCAGCTGAAGCTATCCCAACAATGCAGAAAAACAAACAAATACAGAGTTTGAATGCAGACATGGTTATAGGAAATTCTTTAGGCAGTGTAGACAAGAGAGTTCGTGATCACACAGGTGCATGGTTGACAGCAAAACATGTCACCCTTATATAGATATAGATGCTTACGTTGGATAACTGTTTGGTTGTTCTTAATTTTTGAAGATATCAATTAACAGCAATTTTTTTTTGGGTTCATCACAATATTTCAATTATAAAAATGGAAATCTCTAATAATTAATTTTAATGGCTCATTAATTTTTATAAGAATAATCAACCTCTTTTGTCCTATTCACTCTTCTCAAAATTCAACTCTTTCATTTTTGGATTACCACTTCTGTTTCCATTTTTCTGAAAGTCATTTACTCCTTCAATTAAAACTTTAACGCTCAGTTTTGTCTGGACCAACCTCCTCCATCCTCCTTCCTCTATATTAAAACCCTTACCCTCTATTTTTTTGCCAACCTCTACACTTTCCCATCTCAAAATTCAACTCTCTTTTTTACAGTTTTAAGCTTTTTATTTTATTAAAATAATATGATCTGTTGTGACCAGTATTACAAAAACTGGTTATAGCAGCATCATGGTAGAAATCGGTAGAAGATTTACCGCTTGTCGTCACAATATAGCTGTGACAATATAGGTTTCTTACGATGACCCTTGGTGGGTGCCTTTTGAATCACGAGATGCTAGCGTGAACGAAGATGGCGAGAAAGGCAAAGAGAAACCTTAACATGAGCAGCAGCACGAGGTGCGAGACCATCGGAAAATTATGGAGGCTACGTGGCAGCGCGAGACCTATTGAAAAATGAAGGAGGCTAAGTGGCGACGTGAGACGCATCCGAAAAATGAAACCCTATATTCAACAGACCAATTTAAATATTATAAATTTAAGTGGAGTTGTGCCATAACAGACCAATTTAAATATTATAATTTTACCTAATAGCCTAATGTGCAGCCTCTTCCTTCTTTCACTCAAACTGTTGCTTGCCACTCGCGGTTGCTCATTGCCATTACTATCGACGCTGATGGCGAGTATTTTTCTTTTTTCAAAATATTTTTATTTACTGGCAGCATTGTTTCTAAGTTTTTTTCTTCATTTTCACTTTCATTATAATTATTTTCTAAAAAAATATGCCTATTTTCCATCAAGAATAATGTCTAATGACTATTGGTTGTCGGAAAGCATTCCTCGGTAGAGGGATAGGTAGCTTTGGCTGTGGTTTGTCTGCATAGGTCAATGTTTATTGTTTTGTACAACAAACCAGTAAGGTGGATATTAGTGGTTGTGTGGCTGTTGGTTTTTTTTCTGTAGGTCAATACTCTGTAGAATAAATAAGGGTCGAGGCTCGGTTAGGGATTGGAAGAGTAGCCTATCTCAATTTTCCAAGCTCTCGATGGTGTTGTATTGGTATTATGCGCGGCTTTCTTCACGATGAAATCATATCAAAATTATAGCTTGTTGGTGACAAGCAAAGACAACACTTTGTCTAAGAAGTTGCAATTTCAAAGAGCTTTGTAATTATTAATGAACTAAGCAGATGAACTTTTGAATTGTTCATTTTGTATCAGGCAGTCTCAAGATAGTTTTATTGTATAACCATTGCTAAATTACTCTGTAGGACCTTGGAGAACCATTTTCTTTTGTTTTTGTATTAAGATTGGGATATCTCTAAAGAGCTTTCATTAATTTAATTCTTTACTTTAAAAAAAAAAAAAAAAAAACATTCCACAAATGAAGCAAACAAAAATAAAAAAAAAAAAATTTAATTAATTTAATTCTTTATTTTAAAAAAAAAAAAAAAAAATCATTCCACAGATGAAGCAAACTTAAATACAAGTATAAAATTATTATGGAAAAGTTATAAAAGGAGAAATTACTATAACTCAAGAACATTTGATGACAAAGAGCAACGTTGCTCCTTACACCAAGACTTTAAAAAATGTGAGTGATGAGCTTTGAAAATTATTTAAAGAAAAATAGTCAACTCTTCCATCAATCTTGCATATAGTGCAACTTATTACAATAATGAGAGTGAAGATGAAGTTGAAATTTTCATAGTTAGTAATAATAAGGGGAGAAATAGTGGTGGAAGAAAGAGAACCAATAGATATGTTTTGTAAAAATCCAAATGTTGCAATACATAAGAGAAAAAGAAAGGAAAAAAGCTAAGGCAAGTTAATATTAAAGAACCATGTGACAAAAATTTAAAGATAGCAGTCATCAATATATTACACGATTTTTGTACCAACCAGGTTTGTTGTTAAACTTTGTAAAAGTAAAGAATTTTCAAGATATGATTGATTCTATAAGTGTTTATGGACCAAATTTCCTTGCTCCTACTTATCATGAAATTAGAATTCTACTCTTAACAAAGAAGTTGACTACACTAAGAAGTTGTTAAAAGATCATAAATTGCAATGGAGCAAAACATGGTTGTTCTATCACGTGAGATGCATGGGCTGATGAAAAGCAACAATGTTTGACTAACTTTTTTGTGAGCTCCCCTTACAGAGACAATGTTTGTCAAGTCTAGTGATGGTTCTAAATTTGTAAATACATGAAAAAAGCCTTTTGATATGTTCGATACCCTTGTAGAAGGGATTGGAGAAGAAAATGTTGTTTATTACAGATAATAGAATAAATTATGTGTTGGCTAGTAAATTATTGAAAGAGAAAAGACTTTATCTCTATTGAACTCCTTGTATTGCCCATTATATAGATTTGATGTTCTAAGATATTGTAAAACATCCTTGAAAGAAGACAATTCAAAGGGAAGTCTTGTTGATACAATCAATTTAGTTCCTTGAGTTTATTGAGAAAATTTATAAATCATAGGGAATTGATAAGATATTGACATGAGTTGTATGGGCTGAGTAAGATATAGATAAACTCATTAGGAGATGGAGAATAAAATCCATTCAAAATAAACACAACATAAGCGTAACCATGAGAAGTCATGGACAAAGAAAGCATTCAGTCACCAAGAAACACAAATGACAACAAGAAAACAAACAAAATAAAACTTAAAATGGATTGGAGGGAGGGGAAGATGAAGAACACACCACCTTGATGGAGAATTTCCAAGGATAAGTGCAAAGCAAGCTACCACTTGAGAAAGTTTCTCAAGATAAGACTCCAAATATAAGAGAATAAAAACTCTTTCAATTCTAAAGACACTCTTTTAAAAGAAACTCTCTACTTCTCATTCATCTCTCTGTATCTCTATAGTTTTGCGAGAGAGGACACTCCTTTGTAGAAGTGTATTTTGTCCAATATGAGTTCCAAGAATCACAAAGAAAGTTAACTATGATTAGGGAATGAAAAGGGTAGTTTCCTAGATTCGAGGAATGTAATAATTACAATAAGATTACTAGAATGACAAGCATATGTGGTGCCAACTAAGAGCCCCAAAGTTGAATGAATGTGTCTTGAAAGCTTGAAGAGTCAAATGATGACTCAAACTAACCTATTGCCCACCATATTCGTTACTTCATTTCAAGCAACTTTTATTTTTGGAGCGTCTCAATCCAAGCTCTCTCTATGATTATTTGAAGTTTTTTCGTCCTAAATTTTGAGAACTCAAAATCTATGATAAATTTATACAATGTAAGAACTCTATAATCAAATATCCACTAAACCAAGTTGCTGCTAAAATATTTAGGTAAAAAGTAAATTTCTAACTATTTTTTATGAATTTTACAAAAATACTAACCTATTGCAAAGAGAAGTTACAAGAGGATAAAGGTAGAACCAGACATTCACACGCTCATGTCGAAAATGCGGAACAAAGAAAAGTTAATGAAAGATACTAGCAAAGGAACAAAATGAGGGTGAAAACAATGACCAAGTAGTAGAGAACACAAGTATAGAATGCAAATACTAGAGAGACTCAAGCTGTGTGAGAGAAAGACAAATAGCAAAGGTAGTAAAAATGTTAGGTTAAAAACATATTTATTACATCGGTTGTTTAAACAACAAATGTAATAAGTCCGCATCAAAATGTGTTCTTGATTGGAGCATATAACGTCACTTTCTACATCGATTGGAGCTCACAACTGATGTAGAAGTCACTTTATTACATCTGTTGGAGCAACAAAAAATGTAATAAGTAACGCACGTCAAAATTTGCTTTGTGGGATGTTTTGGCCTATTTATTACATTGGTTACCCTGTTAACAAATGTAATATGTTCTCATTTATTTACAAAATTGTCACTACATTTTTTGTTTACAACAATCTCCTTTTAATTGACGTTGTATCTTGATGTAAAATCTTATTTTTCACTAGTGGCCTACTATAAATTTTTTGCCTTTCTCTTCAAGCTTTTTCATTTCTTCTCTAAGCCTTTTATTATTCTTATAAGAAGACAAGACAAATTTTTTACCTTTTTCTACAAGCTTTTTCATTTCTTCTCTAAACCTTTTATTGTTCTCATAAGAAGACAAGACAAATTTTCTTCTCATGCAAACATTTAACTTATGTCATTTGAATATCTTTATTTTTCTTCCAATTACAACATCATATTTCCTTTGTTTCTACCAAGATATGGCATATCCTTAAAAATTTAAGGTAGCGATGGATACTTTTCTCACTTCATCCTTTTGTTGGCATTCACAAAGTTGCTCAACCTTCTTCTTGAAATCTAAATATTTTTTAACATTATCATTTTAATAGAAGGGAGGAAGGTCTACCTTATGTTTCTTATAATGTTCTTTTTTTATTTTTAAACCCTCTCTATGTTTGCTCGTAGGTTTTCTCACATGTTGGATCGAGCACTTACCAATAAGTCAAAAGCTATAGCCATTAGCCAGGGTGTAAATCTTTCTACTTAAGAGCATAGTAATCCAAGCTTCATTATTTGATTATGATTTGACCCACCTAGCCTCCACCATGAGACAATTGATGTCACCCGCAACAATCTCCCCCTTAGCAATTGTCCTATTAGAAATTGAACTCTTCGATTTTAACTCGGCCCATTTGGCCTCTGGCACGGGACAATTGTGCAACCTACAACAATCTCCCCCTAAATAATTGTCCTACTGCAAATTGAACTCATGACATTTGCTCTTATATCAATTGTTAGATTGAGTGTTTACCATTAGGTCAAAAGTTATAGCCATTAGTCAGTCGTAACTATTTCTATTTAAGAGCGTAGCAGTCTAAACGTCAAAATTCGATTATGACTTGGTCCATCTGGCCTCCGCACAGGACAATTGATGCTACTCGCAATATCGCATTTGTTGCATTAATTGAGAAAACATGGTTTTTATCTCTTGACCTCTTTCCTTGAATTCCTCATTGAATTTCTTATATTTTTTGTTAAAGTCCTTTTTTTAGTTTCTAATCTCACCTCTTAGATTCAACTCCTTATGAATTATAATTCTATACACACTAGAATGCCGAGAATGGTCACAAACTTTTTCATCAATAGATTTTCTAATATTTTGAAAGGTTTTCAAAAAATGGAGTGACAAAGATTTTCACAAAAATTTTCAAGTGAGTGTGTGCACGTACCTGTCTATGGACCAAACAAATATAGAAGCAAGACCCAGTTTTTTGCCATATGTTAAGGCTAATAACATAAAGTTTTTAGAGAAAATAAAATTCAATGTAAACTAGATGAATCCTAAGGTGAAAGTCTAACTCACATTTGTGAGCGTTTTGTTACATTTTCATAAGACTAAAACATTTCTATTACAATGTTCACTTTAGAATCTAGGATTGTACCGAAGATATTTTTCAAAAACAACTTTAAGAACACAAACATATTAGCCACAAATTTTAGTGGTTTTGGTGTTTATGATGGAAAAATTTTGTCACTAATTTACTTTTGATGTATTTTATGGATTTTTTTGTGACTTTCAGTCTAACTCTCAAATGTATTCCTCTATCAAGTCTTTGTACTCTCTTTTAGTTTTTTCTTGCCTCTTAAGGTCACCAAGGAGTAGCTTCAACAATTCTCCACCAACACTTTAAATGTAACTTTAGGACGAGGTGGGGTTTGTAGAAATGAAAGACGAGTCTAGCGTTTTCATTTTCACCCAAGAGTAAGAATTTATAATCAACAAAAGCTCAATTAAGAGTGGAAAACCATTAAATGAAAGAATATAGATTATGAAACTCACGAATTCAAAAGAAATAATAAACAAAAATTAAGGCAAATTTAAAAGAAGGCAAGCAATCTAATGAATAGTCTAGAATATGAGTATTAAAATAAAGTTAAAGTTTAATAAGAACATATAAAACATATACAATTACATTTCAATTGGAATTAAGAAAAAAGATTTACTCAAAAATGTTTTCATACCATTAAAGTCATAAGACAAGTAGAAAAATAAGCAAGTCCATCTAAGAGTGTAGAATGAAGTGTGAGTTGTCCTATTCTTTTGTTTCTTGGTTTGTATATAGTTCAACCTATTTTATTTTATTTTTGTTTTAAGATTTTTCTTGTTATTTTTAGATTATAAGGTCATACGTTTCACTTTTCTTCATTTAATTCTGCAAATAATTCACAACTTAGGCTCAAATTCACTACTAGAAAAACCATTGATAGTAATCAAAAAATTGATCACTGATTAAAATAGTAATCGATTTAGTGACCAAACACATCAATCGTTATTTTGTTGGTCGTTGATGTATAGTGACCGATTTCTGTGATCGAATCTGTGGTCGAATTTGTGACCGATTTTAGAAATATTTTTAAAATTTTATAATATTGTTTTTATTATAAAAATATAATTAAAATTATTATTATTATTATTATTATTATTATTATTATTATTATTTTTATTTGTGATCGAATTTGTGACCAAATCAGTGATCGAATCTATAACCGAATCTGTGATCGAATCTTTGACCGAATCACTAACCGAATTTGTGACCGAATTTGTGATTAATTTTTTTCAGTCATCGATAATGACTAGCTTTTCGGGTCACTAATTTCAGTCACTATTTAATAATTTTCTAGTATTGTTTAATCAACAAAGAAATGCATGTATCATGTTCAAGAAAATTATTCAACTTAAAAACTCAAAGAAAGTGGATTAAAATGTCTCAAAATATTATAGGTAATTGACGAATTTATTTTTAGAACTTTGCTTATGAACTAAAAGGAAAGGACAACTCAAATCAAGAAGAAAAACTAGTATACATTTCGGTTTTAATGTTGAAGACCTAGAAAAATTATGCAAAAATTTTGAGACTACTTCTAAGAGAATTGTGAACAATTAAATGAACTAAAAAAAACTTTAAACAACCTAGAATATTTTAAAAATTTAAAGCTAAGTAATCATGCTTAAAAATAAAATCAAACTACGATAAAATATTGAGAAAAAACATATTATAAAGTTTATAGAACATGCAATTAATTCAAGACCATTGGAAAAAAAAAATTGAATCAATTAAGAACAAATTTATACATTGAAAATTAAACTATCCTAAACTCAAAGAAAATATGAACAAGACTAAAAATTAAGACAAGAAGAAAAGAAGGAGAATTAATCTCTTGAAAACGTCCATGTCTAGCTATGGTGCCCATATGATCGAAGCATATTCAAGTAGTGAAAGAAAATTCTCAAAATTTCCCAAGTTTCTTGAAAGAAACTTAAAATTTTGTTAATCTTCCAAGGAATGTTTCTTGGTGAAGAACTTAGGAGAACGCATTATGATCTAAAGAACAAGAAAATTGTGAGAATGCTCATTAATTCAAATTCAATAGTGAGTTGTGCAAGGACCAAGAGTCCTATTTATATATACTTGGCACTTTATGAAACAAAAAAATGTAAGACTAAAAGGCACTAAAACAAGCTAAATTTGAAGCCTTCCTTGGTTGAATGTGTAGCGCCTCAATTATATGTATGGGCATCTTCCACATGATGTGGGACATCGATGTTCCAAACCTTCTTCTCCCTTCTTCTCCACGACTAGGTCGAGATTTTGACTTGGCTTTCTAAGATTTTTGATTGACTTTTCAATCCCAAATCAAGGCTCAATTGAGGTCCAAAGAGAGTTTACTTATGTTTTTACAAAGTCCTACAAAGAATAAAAGAAAAAAAATTCAATTATACAATTTGTACAAAACTTAAGATGAAAGAAGAAAATCCTAGTGTTCTATTAAATGTAGAGTCTTCTTTCTTAAAATTTTATCTTCTTCTTTGTTCTTAGTCAATAGTTTTACAGCTAGATTATTTTAATTGTCTTTATTGTAAATTATACTCATTAGCATTGACCATATTGATGTAAATTAAATTCATATTAAAAAATTATTTAAATAAATTTTAAAATAAAAAGCATTGGTCTCAGTTTTGTTGACACAGGATTAATTAGTATTGTCTTAACCGACATTAGTGAATTAACCTCCACAATTTTATACTCCATTGCATCTAAGATGCAAATTTAATAATATTTACTAATTAGGATCGACTTTTATTTGTTAGCTATAGTTTTTTATTTTTCTGTCAATACTAAACATTAATTTTCTTGTAGTGTACTTTTAAAACTACATAACTTTTCTTCTAAGATTATGAAAAAAATTGACGTAAAAAGTATTTTTTTAATGTCGGTTCCTCCTACAATCACTATAGGAAAACTATTAAATAGTGTGGGCCAAAAGCCCACGTAAAACACCTAAAACCCATGCATATGCGTGGGCATAACGTGGGGAAGAGACCCATGCTAGGTTGGTTGACGCAAAGCAAAGGTAGTGTGGGCTGTTTAGGTGGAAGCTACCTTGCGTGGGCTATACTCACACAAGCTCACGCTTAATTAAATATAATAAAGCATGCGTGGGTCAGACCCACACAGAAGTTGCAGAAGCTTGCGAGGGCTGGACCCACGCTTAAAATGTAATCATGAGGGCAGCGTGGGCTGAGCCCTCGCATACGTAAATTATTAATATTTTATTACGTCCAATTTGCGGGGGCCTGACCCACGCTTATAATAAAATAAATAATTTATTTCGTAGCTTGCGGGGTTTAACCCTCACATTAGTCAGAAAAAGAATATATTACTTTTATTCTTGCATGGGCTTGACCCTCGCATGATGTGAAATATTAAATATTTAATTGACGTCAGCGTGGGCTTAACCCAAGCAAAGAGCAATTTAAAAAAAAATTAAAAATTTGAAAACAAATCCCTGAAAACTAGAAAATATCCATTAACAAGAATACGCATAATTACATTATAGTCCATTTTGAATTAAAATACTAAATTCTAATTATAGTCCAATGAAATATTAAACTGCAGTGTTTAAAAATAAAATTACAGTTTTAAAACAAAATGAGAAAAAAAACAAGTAGGCCATATTTAGAACTGATAGAAGGGGTGGTGGTCATGAGCTTCATCATAGTGTGGTTGAACTTGACTCGTACCAGTTGAAGTATCAGGACGTTGATGCTCCATCATGGTGGCAAGCTGTTGCTGCATGAGCTTCATTTGGTTCTGTAACTCTCTAGCTATTTCCCTTGCCATTCTTGATTCTTCCTACTCTTGCTGCATGAACTTCATCTAGTCCTGCAACTCTCTAGCTATTTCCCTTGCCGTTCTTGCTTCTTCCTTTGCTTCGTTGAGTTGATTTTGAAATCGCTCTTCTCAAGCCATTTGAGTAGAGTAATCAGTGGCAGTAGCAATGAATGACGGCTGAGTGAGGGAAGACACTCCTTCGCGGTAGTTAGCAGCCAAGTCTGCTGTGCCATAAACTCGACCTCTACTCTTTCCTCCAACAACCTCCTACCAAGCTTGGAGCTTGGTTTCTGCATCTAGCTGGGGAGCATCAATGTTGGAACCTGATGAACTTTCTGATTGTATGGCCCTTAATCGATGATGATAATTTTCCTACACATTGATTATAACATCGAAATGTTAGAAAATTAGATGAAAAATTAAGAACGGATTAAAGAAAATTTTAAGATTAAACTTACATAAGTCTCGCGTGAGTGAGTATCAAACCATAGACCCTTTTTATTCTTGTGAGTGGCCATAAACAACTCATCAGGTTCAACTGGATGACCATTTTTACGTTCCTGCAAAGGTTGTATAAGAAAGAAAACTTACTTTTAAAAAATTAAACTAAATAATATGTAGTAAAGTTAGTCAGAATACTTACCAGGTCTAGTGCAATGTCCAGATGTGATTTACGACCAGATGAATTCAATACTCTACCCCGACCCGTATTCCGATTAATCTTATTTTGCAATGACTGTTCTTTAAACTTTTGGGTATCCCAATACCTCAACAGTCCAGCCCATGCTTCCTCACCCATTCATGTAGGTCGGGAGCCCCATGCTCTTGCTTTGGTCAAGATGTTAGAAAGTCTTCTTCTGACTTTTGACTCGTAAACCTTCCTGATCTACCATTCATCCTACGGGGCCCAAGTCACTCTACTATATAAAAAGGAAAAATATATAAGTTAATATCATGTTACTGAAAATTATGTCATTAGAGCTATGTATGGTAATCAAATAAAGTGACCTTAGAGTCAGTCCACCACTTTAGTTGGTCGTCCTCAGTCATGGCATCATAATTATAGAAAGATCCCCAAAATGATGACCTGATGCAATGCCCGATAGTCTCAACAGCATGTTGATTTGGTGTCCAACTACAAAATATAGAAATAGATTTATTAACCATTCACATTAGAAAGAATGAACTGAAATGTAAATATAAAATAATATTACTTATCCTTTACCCAAAGGCTTGACTATAACCCTTCCACTAGGATCGTATTGAGGCTCCTGAGTAGGTAACTCGTGGTCGAAAGTAGTAGCTGTAGCATGGTCACCATCATCACCTGATGCCTGCACTGAGGGAGGTGAGGTGTGGAGCACAAAGGGAGGAACAAAAGAAGGGTAGAATGGAGCAATAGTGGGCTGGGGTGGTGAAGTGAAACTCGGATGGAGTTAGGCCGTGGAACTGTGGTAAACATAAGGACCAGAGGACGAGGGGCCTGGTAGAGCAGCAATGTGGTGGGCTATACCAGCATGAGACCGGGTGTGCTGGAACATATGGTGATAAGGTATGTATCAATGGATCACTAACGGAGGGATGAGGGGGTGATGGAACGTAAGGATGGTAGGGTGATAAGGTCGAAGGAGGGGGAGAAAATGTAAATGCATGGTGGGAGGAGGATGGGATGGAGGAAGAAGGATTTGATGAGTGAGTGGAGGATGAGGGGAAGGAGGAAGACGGGGTGGAGGAA
>Ga0099824_1005656_pt1 | contig 17526 bp, 7 predicted proteins | sample SiratrowhiteBW_FD_76837 | JGI IMG/M metagenome (GOLD analysis project Ga0099824, IMG submission 76837) | Root nodule microbial communities of legume samples collected from California, USA - Siratro white BW | ecosystem: Host-associated > Plants > Roots > Nodule | place: USA: California... | reverse complement strand
GTGTGTTTAGAATTTAGGTTGTGGTTGGTTGTTTGCTTAGTTTGCTGTTGCTGTTTAGTTTGATATCTGTTTTTAGGTTGTTTTGGTATTTTTCTGCTGCTGCTTTATGTCTTTTTGTTGCTTTTGTTGTTTTTTGTTGGTTTTTCTTGTTTTTTCTTTTTATCTCGCTGTTTTATTTAGTTTGGTGTTTTTCATCTTTTTAAAGAGAAAGAAAGATTGTTTGAAAGACGGAAAAAAAAAAAAAAAAAAAAAGAGACAGAGGGTGATAAAAACCAGAGAGATTCCCCTTGGCCAACCAACCAAGAACACAAAACAGGAACGGAATTAGAGCACAATGCACGCAACCTGAAGTCTCATAAAATAACGTTAGGTTGTTTAGCACAGGAAGTAAAGCATGCTGTGCTGGTATTGTGTTGTGTTGCGCTGACCCCTCCTAAAGATACTCATTCTACCTTTCACAAACACTCCCCCTATACCCTTATAGCTCCTATTCCTATTCCTATTCCTTTGAACTTCATAGCACATATCCCCAAACACCCCCCTCCCTTTATTAGTTCTGTGCGAGAAAATGACTTGCAATATAGTTTAAGATTATGTTAAACCTTTTTTTTTTTTTCACCCTTTTGGATCTGAGTCAAGGCGAATTAGTTCATTTAAGCACTTGAAACAAAAGTGTTAGCCTTTAAGTAATGATGGTAATAATGCTGGTTTTAGAAGATAATTGGTTAATTAAAGATTGACTGGGGTGGATAAGATTTGTGAGATGAAAAATAAAAACACAAGCTTGAGGGCTAAACTAAAATAAAAAGAATTGAAAGGGGGTGGGTGCTTTTGAGATGTCAGGAAATTGATGGATGGGATAGCAAAGCTTGCTTTTTTGTTTTTATTTTGGAGGGAGAGGATTTGCATGATCCATGTTTGCAGGGCTTCTGCAATAAAAACATGCAGATCCCATGATCTTGTCTCCTCTGTTCTGCACTCCCTCTCTTTCACTCTCTCTCTCTTCACATATCCCCATATGATGATCATTTCAGAATTGTGAATGAATGCGATTCCCTGTGCTGCTATTCAACCCTCACTCCTACGCATCACCCTCTTCTTGCCGTTCGATTTGTGTCTATTGCCATAGGGATTTGTTCTGTCTATGCTTAATCTGACAAAAAGTTTAGTTTGTGTTCCTTTTTCTTTTCATTTTTTCATGATAAATAATGCTGGAAATAAAAAAGAGAACAAAACTCTGTCTCAAGTCTGCACTTAACAGCTCAAAGGAGAACTACTTTTGTTGCTTTTCCTTTTTGTTTAATGATAAAGGAATTATTTACAAATGTATTTGAATATGAAGTTAAAATGAGAGTTACTTTTTAATAGATTTTGAACGTGATGTTTATGTTCAACTTCTATTGTTGTTACTATACACACGCAAAATATAGTTATTAAGACATATATTGACACGATTTTCTAGTAACAACTAAGATGTGTATTACATTATGAACCAAACACATGCATTGTTTTTACATTTTAAAATATGATCATTTACATTTTAACGAGATTCGAAACAAATTAGAGGTAAAAAAAACAACTTTACTATATTAGTAAAGTATTTGATCTCTGAAATGCTTCCAAAAGGATGTAACATTTTAAATGTTAAAAAAAGGTCGTTTTTATTTATTTTCTACATTAGCAAAAACATACAAAATAGTTTAACTTTCATGAACGATCAATGCGAAAATATATATTATTAACTATTTGAAAATTATCTTTTTATGCAAATTTCAAATTAATCATGAAAAACAAAAGTTAACCAACTTAACGTGATAAACTGTAGTTAGGTATTAATTAAAAAATATTACGGATATATGCTATATATGTGTGTTTGAAATTGTCAATACATACACACATATTATATATATACATATGTATATATATATAGGTTACAACGTGGTCTAATGTAATGCACTCCGTACAGCATTACATGAAAAACATAGAATTTTAATGAAGTTGCGTTATCGTTAAAAATGATTTAAAGTCTTAACTATTACATCATCTTTAAAAAATTGATTCTGAAAAGACGTATTTTCGCAATGCATGATGCCTTTTACATACATAAAATATTGATATGTCTCCCGAGACAGTTTTCGATGCAGTTCTTTTTTGGGGTTGTAATATAATATTAAAAAGTTGCGTACGTGTTTGATCTCCTTGGCTTCATCTTCCTCAACCATGCTCATAAGATGAAGACATTTATTTTTTGAAAAAAGAGTCTTTATGCAGAGTGCAGTGGACACAGCAATGTTGTGTGTGGCCTTGTTGTTGGTGTTGTATATATGTGAAGCCTTTGTTTCCCTTTCCGTTTCAGGTTGAGACATTTGTCAAAGTGTGGATGCATGAGGCATAGGCGTTCACGTGTGCTTCCTTCTACAACAAATCTGTGTCAAGCTCATAGCCATTTACGTCAGAATCTTATTCTCATTACCAAGGTTACAAGACAACTTGGTGATGGCCATAATAACTCATTCAAATGCACCCTTTTTCTTCTATACAGCACATTAGAACTGTCTTTTATTCACGGGCTACAACTGCTAATTCATTACCTATATATGAGTTATGCATATTTTCGATAAATAGTATCACAAATTGACTAAGAACAAACTATGTGACTTTACGTACTAAAATTGCTGAGTTTCAAACTAAATTTCCACTGATATCTACAATAATCCAACTTGCCAACATTTTTGGGACATTCTTAAGTAAACATAATGTCTAAATAAGGTTAATGAAAGAACCTCTGGCGTATGAAAATTTAAACTTGTTCTTTTTCATTTTGAACTTGGTGTACTTTATCATATTTTCATTAACTACTGTTATTGAGATAACACGCAGTTTCTTTAGTGTAAATGGATATTACAAGGAAGATTAAACAATAATTCAAGCTCGAAAAATACAAAATGATTCAATTATTTGAAAAGGATGCTGTGCCTCAATTATTTGCCTTCTTTCTTCTTTGGTGGTTGTATAACAGCCACGGTTTAAGTTAAAATAAACTATAATTTGGCCAAATTTTCTTCCACCTTATCTTCAGCCAACCGTGCATTTTTTTAATTGCATCTGTATGTGCAAAATTATGATTTGATAGTCCTTACAGCAGATTAGATTTTTGTTCAAAACAAAATATTTAACAATTTGTTTTTTAGTGAGTTTGTTATTCCTTTTATTAATAATGTATGAGTATAGCTACATAGATCCTAATTTATATGACTAACATGTTTAATAAGACTTATGTTAAAAAAAAAAAAAGTGTTCTATTCTACTTTCAGGTTTTTTCTTTTTTTTTTTCAATTCACAATGTGAAATTTTCAAAAGAAAGTAAACCCAACCTTAATAAAGTAGCCGTATATAAGAAACTGTACTAAATTTCACGATATATGTTAAATAATATTCATGTTGCCATTCCCATCTTAATTTCACTATATATATTATCTTAAAGCATATCATATTAGTTTAAACTTAAACAAAAATTTATGAGATTTTAAAATTAAAGTTTTAAAACACATATTTTAAAGAATATCAATAAAGGAAATTTATAAAATATTGGTATATAAACAAAATAAAAATAGTATAATTTTATTAAAAACATAATAAATCTGAGTATCGTTTAATATAATTTTGGAGGCAAGTGTGAATTTTCATATATTTTTTTCTGATGTAATGACAAATTATAGTAATGAGTTTTATGTTTGTGTAGACGTAACATAATGACATATGAATTCTTATCTGCTAAAAATGATCGAAGTTTCATTTCCTTATTTATTTAACTAATCATGCCTTAAGCTAAAACAGATCTATGTAGATGTCAGTCATGATTTAAAGTGGATAGGTTACTAAGAGGTGTTAAATTGGATTGAAACATAAAAAATTATAACTTAAAACCAATCTGATTCATTTAATCTGTAAATTAAACTAGTTTGTACCATGATATAATAGTGGGATAGCATATTGTCACAATAAGGGTTTCATTTACTGAATTTAATATAAGAAAATGCCACATGAACAATTGAACATATTGGTTCATATGTTTTAACTCAGCGCCTGGTACAATTCGTAATATAATTGGGTTATACTTTGTTTGAATATGGGATTAATGATTTCTTAAATGTTCGAACCTTTCATATATGTCTTTTCATATTTATAAATGACAAAAATACGGGTAAAGTTTTAGATAAAATAATGTAATTTTTATAATATTTTTCCATTTTCTAATAAGATACTTAGGTGATCCAATATGAATGAGTCCTTCTTAATTGAATTGATTTGATCTGGGTATTGCAAAAAATTATGGAAAAAAAAAACTCGATAAAAGCTGATTAGTTTAAATTTTCGTTTACTCTTAGAACCAAATCCACCAATCAACATGAGTGACAATAGTAATGTCTTTGTTGGAATGAATTATCACCACTTCTATTCTCACAAAGAGCAGATTTTTATCATTAAATAAATAATATTTGAATCTAATCTATTGTAATATAAAATGAAAATGTTATAAAACAAATGATAAGATTAAAAATCTCATGTTTTTTTGGTACAGGTGGAATCTGGAATCTTCAGGATGCATGCGGCTCAATCTGGTGTTGCGCGGACCACAGGATCAAGTGTCACAATCCCTCCGACATGAGAAGCAGAAGGAACGAGGAACCGTTGATTTCGGAGAAACGGATGGCGATGGTGAGATGTCGTCCCAAAATGTCCCATCAAATTCGTACTGGTAATGATGCTTTGCTGTGTCCGTTGGATGAGAGAGAATTAGTTCAGACTCGGTGGATGCAGTCTTATCATGCGACTCACTCTCATCACATAACTTGAGCCGTCAGATCTCACTCATTCTTCTTTTCAGGGTGAATGAATGAATAACAGATCATTTGAGCCTATTTTTTCTTTAATAATTTAATTCACACATCACATAAATAAATATTATTTTTGTACAATTTAAATAAATATTTTTAAATATATAAATTATACCATGATTATTTTAAATTACGATAAACAATTTATAACGCTATTTATAATTGTTATCTAACACTGACTTGAGTCCTTTGTAAAAGAGATTATGTGAGGATGTTGTGTTTTTGGTTAATTTGTTTTGGACAATCCTTTTCAGTCCTTTAATTTGTGAAGAACCAGATTCATGCAAACATATGAGTTAAGAATGCATTCCTGAATTGATTAAGAATAAATGGATGAGAGTGGGCCACCCAAGTGTGATCATGGGACAACAACAACTTAGGGTTTGAAGACAACAAAAAAAGGTAAAATAAGTGTAAAGATGAGATTGCTTCATTTGTTTGTGTCACATGGTACATGTTGTAAATTCCTCCTAAACCCTGCTATGGGGTCAATTCTATTCAATGCCAACCATTGATCGTGTCCATTAGACAAGGTATCTATTCTACTTCAACATCTACTGCAAAACAAAAAAGAAGCACGAAAAGGAGAAACTCAGATTAGGTCCGAATAAAAACCCAACAATAACTTCACTTGGGATCAATAAATATAATGATGTAGGAACCAGATGGAGCATGAGATGAATTTGAATTATTTATTTACCGTGTAACTGCACTGTTTCTGATATCACACGCTGCGACTGAAAAATCTAATTGAAGTTTTATCTGGAAAAACAAACGCATCTTTATTTAGAAAAGGGGAAGGGAATCTGACAAGAAGTGTTTGATTGAAGAAAAAGGGTAGAAAAAGTTAGCAGTGAGTGAGCTAGCTCATATATCAAAACCATCTTTTGGACCTCTGATGTCTTGTAGTTGTCCACACAACGCGGCTTTCAATCTCGCTTTCATTACCTTTGCCACTTTACTTTGCTAGGTGGCTCGTTAATACCTGCTTGCTTCTGTGAAGTTTCACATTGTTTTTTCAGAATAATTCACCATTTTTTTATTTTATCAAAATAAAGTTTAAGGAGAAAACAGTGATGGAAATAGTAAACTCAAAAACAAAAAATGAATGTAAGTGGTTGGAATAAGTTGTAAGATGTTTGGTTTTGCATGCGTGTGTGCAGTAAGAGGCTGCATTCGGTGTATATGGACTGTGAGTTTGAGCATAATGTGTTATATTTTGTGCCACGTTTTGTAACAAGAAAATGGCTTCACACTGCAAAACCATATAAGTTTGATACATATCCTCAAGTTGTGCTTGTGGCGTGGAGACCCCACCCTACCCATTCCTTTTATCTAGTATTATATTACCATCATTGATAAGATCACACTTATGATCCCCACTATTGCTAGTTTTTCCTACCTTCGACTCATTCCCCCTTTTTTTTGGGCTTTTCATTTTCTCTTTCTTAGTGTTATTCTCCCTTTCATTGATTGCACCCATCACCCTGTCTTTTTGATACTTCTTAGTGTAGTGACCTTTTTTGTTTGCTTTTATGTGAATAATTGCCTCATGCGCCGCTATAGTACCAAGAATATATGTGTGTGCATCATAATTAATGGGATCCACCTTTACACTATGGTTCTTCTCTTTGCTCTTTCTTCCTTACAAGAAAAACACCTTTCATCACATAGATATATTAAATTGAAATCAGTTTTATTTCTAGCTTTCAAAGCCTTGGTAACTCCAATAGGTGATGGCTGAGTTAGTGTACATGTATGAATCTTTTGTGAGTCAAGGTTCGTGGCTTGAAAATTGCTTTCCGTCCCAAAAGATCATCTTCCACAATGGAAGACCAAAAATTGGTCTTCTCCCAAATCAATTACTTTTTACCACGTATGATTGCCATTAAAGTGGATTATGTCTAGCTAAACGTGTTTTGGTTCTAGATTAAGTCAATTTTGGATGAAGAAAACAAAGATTCTCTCTCTTCCATGTACATACATCCTTAACTTTTGCTTGAAAAATAATAAAAGAATTGGTCATGTCATGATTCTGATTGTGTCACTCCGATTAATCTTCTAATCATAATTTTACATGTAATAAAATGGACTCAAGATCCCAAAGATCTCCCCTTTACGCTGCGAGGATCAGAGTTATTTCGGTCGCACGTTTATTTCTAATTGTAGTTCATAGGTCGTTGGTCCATTACTTCTAATATTATCTAAACAAACAAACACAACATTCATGAGCGACAACTATGTTTTTTCCCTTTACAATAAGGATTACAACGAAATCAAATCACATGAGGAGGAGATATCTTCGATTAGTAGAAACTACTGTTAAACTTGTACCAAATGAGTTTTTAAAATATAAAAATCAATTTATGCACAAATTAATTTGTAATACCTTTTTTAAATTTTTAATTTAAGTTTACGAAAAATATTTCATAAGTTAATTTTTAATTCACATAAACGAAAATTATCTTAGTCGACATATATTGAAGGGAAAAAGAATATGTAAGAAAAAAAAAACTTAAAAATTCATACTAACATTTCTTGCAAAATAACTCTTGCTTAACCTAAACAATAAAATAGACTTAATAACTTAGGCTAGGAAATAAGCATGATCCACTTAATATGAAGGAAATCTTTCTCAACCAGAAAATAATGTTGATATTAGAATACTTAAATCTTGGTCAAATCAACAATACCTCAATCCAATCAAAATCTAATTGAAAAAAATAATAAGAAAACAATGTAAATTTGAGAATAAAAATTTTTGAAATTATTTTTTTTAAGTAGAATTTGAGTTGATCTAATTTTAACTAATCTAATTACTTTTATAAAATTCTATAATTTTAATTTATTTTAAAATTCTTTATCAAAACAATATATTTTCTCCTAACATATTTTAAATTATTTATGAAAATTTATTATTCTCTTAAAATTATTTATCTAAACACACTATTAAATTATTTGCATTGAGAGAAGAGTAAAATAAAAGAAAAGAAAAAGGAAAAGATAAGATTTGAAAAAATATATTAAATATTAAAAGCAAACCGTAATTTATCTATTTTATTTTTTTTATAAAATTGTATAAGAAATAGTAAAATGGAGTATTTTTCGATTTCTTATTCAAACATTTTAAAATTAAAAAACATAAATAAGGCATTATCTTTGTAATTTAAAGTAAAGAAATGAAAATAGCTCTAACTTTTTTATCTATTTATTATTTGGTTGGATAAAAAGAATTAGAACGGAAACAGTTTTTGTAATTTTTTTTATCATTACGTAGTATTTGAATAGAAAGACGTTCTTATCGTTTTGTAAAATAATACATGACATAATATTTTTTTAACAAGTCAAGTTCTAAAAATAAATAAACATTTCTAACGCCTGAATTGTACTTTTTCTTAATTATTGTTTAATTATTATTAGGATACACTGATCGTATAAATTGTCAATATTGTCACATGATAAATATGACAATTTTTTTGGTCTATTAGTTAACTTTAAGCCCAACCTTTAAAACCTTTTCTTTTATTTCAGAGTTACTATCCAAAAACCTAAATTTTAAGTAAGGTTATCATTTTATTGGGTTATGTCAATGATGACAACTAATCAATTTGATTTTGTTGATCGGTTCCTCCAGCTACAAATTTGAACCAAAAGAACTATAATTGATTTTGTTTCTAAATTTATTTTTTTCAACTTGATGATATGATTAAATTTTTTTTTAACTTTTACAGTAGTACAATTTTTTTTTAGTACTCAAACCTATTTCATTTAACTGAAAAAAATCTTACATTTTTTCAACTAATTAATCCAATCTAAAGCTCTTTTTTTTTCAGCAATAAAATGTGAATAAATATATACATAAACATAAAGATTCAGGTGATTCCTGGCGAAACTAGATACACATAAAGGCCATCATAGCCATGTTATATTTTGTACCATGGGATTTTGCAGACCTAGCAAAGGTAACAAAATGAGTTATGTAAAAGTTTGCTTCTCTACTTATCAATTTATTCATTCTCTTAATAGATTAAGCAAAGAAGATGATCTCATGTATCAATTCATCCTCCATATAAATTCTTCATTTTAAACTTCATTCAATGTTATTTTGTCTCATACACATTATAGCAATTATACTTCAACAAGATATACCATCATGCCTTCCTTAATTTAGATTTAATGTCATGGTCATGTTGTCACAAATACTAGAGAATCAAGTTTCCTAAAGGTCTTCTAAATCTTATCCACCTTAGTGCATTTGAACAAGACATGAGACAAAAATTCATGGGTCTCCATACACAAAATATACCAAATTGCCTTAAAACATAACATTCCTTCTCCTTGTAGGAAGTTTTTTCTATAAATATAACAAACTAAAAAAATCTCTAAATGTAAAAGCCAAAACTGATTTTAACCTTAAACGACATAAACATCACACATCACTGTCTCCAGGTATTATGATTCTTGAATAAGTAATGGTTAAATCAATACGAAAATGGATAATCAAACAGAACCTTCCTGTTTTAGAAACCAATCCTCGTATAAACTTTGGTATAAAATGTTAGTATTGTAATTAATTTTGTAGAGTTGATTCGTACGTAACCATTTAAAAAACAAAGACATGCAAAAAGATTACAACTTTCATACATTTATCTCTTAATCTTTTAGCTCGTTGCAGTACTATATATGTGATATGATTTTCGATCTTCGTAGTACTTAACGTTTGTGAATCAAAATCGAGGACACTCTCTTCCTTTGCAATGCCCTTTTTTCAAAACATTGACAAAATTCAAAAGTATAATATTTTATGTACAGATACATTGAATAAATCATCAGGGTCATAAAAATGAGACTGCCCAAAGGGGACCATTAGATGATAGGTAATATACATATATACATTTTTTGAAAATTTGTATGCATATTTTTGTGTCCTAAAGCAGTTGAAAGGGTTTTTGTGTTTTGTATTTTGTGATATGAAGGCATCAATCCTTTAGGAGTAAGGGTACTTATGCTGAGAATGATTGCAATGAAACATTATGCGCCACTTTGATTTATGGAGCATAAAAGGCTAAAGTTATTCTCATTTGAGGGCAAATCGTATATATAGGGAAGCAAAGCTTGAAAGAATGAAGAAAGAGCATAACAATTCTACTACTACTGTCTAGAATCGTACTTGGTCAGCAATGCAAAAAGATGATTCAAACTTATAAGTCTTCAAGTTTATCTGATTCTGCATAACTTGCACATGCGTGTGACACTGTGAGTGTATCTATTAAATTTGCTTTAAGAGAGGAAAAAGCACACAAAATAAAAAACATTGTTATCTTATGTACTTTGTTCTTCAGGAAAAGAAACACACTTCGTCTTTACATTTTTTTTATGTGAATATATGCAAATTAACATATGTTGGCACCCCACTTAAAATTGATTAGCTTTTTTTCCTGCAATGGCCGTATCAGCTACTTCTTCAAAAGATTCTGCCTAGCTACAAATTCTATGGATTTTTTCGCCATAATCAAATGCTTCCCTTTTTACTTTTCCAGAATGAAACGATTCTGTTTTCTCGAGAAGGAAATTATTTTGAACTGATTCTCTCTTTTTACCCTTTTACATCAGTTCAACAGTGAAAGATTAAGACTCTTTATTTATAAGTTCTATTATTTTGGTATTAACCAGTTTATTTATGACATTGTCTATAATTATTGGAATGTTAAACAAAAACGATGGCACATAGATTTTCTTGCCCTGTTTAATCTTTATCATCACTGTTCTTTTATTCTTATTTTGGAAATAGAAAAACTTACATACAGAAAAACACATAGTAGCTTTTGTCTGTGATGAAGGCGAATATATCCACTTTTTCCATTCCGCTTTTTTGAACTGTTTTATTCCTTAAAACTAATATTTTACATAATTATAATACTTTAACTGCATATAAAAAATATATCTAAAATTCAATTTCAATATACATACTTTTTTTTTATATTTTGAAACGTGTAAGACAATTTTATAAATTATTTTCATAAATATAAAAAAAAATAAAAGGGACGTATACATTGAGAAAAAAGAGGTTGCAGAAAGAAGCCCGTTACCGTGAAATAAACGTTTTCTCTACGACTACATTTATCATTAGATTTTTTTTTTTTAATTAGGGTCTAATCTAAAGCCCATTAAAGTTTCGTAAGCCTTTTCCTTTTGGGTCTCACCACACAAAAAGAGTACAAAAACCAAAAGACACATAAAGAAAGGTACCAACATTAGATTAGAGTGTTGTTACACTTTTTTTTTTAATAAACTCTAACACACTTTTTAATGTATTTTTTTTATTATTAATTAAAACTTATAAAAACAACTGCAAAATTATCAGCGGGGTTCATTAATTAAAACGCGATTAGGCACGTATAATTCACAACATAAACTTAAGAAGGATGCGTTGATTAGAATAGTGGTTTGAATATGCGTTGTTTTTGCATTTTGACTTGATTAATGCATGATCTAAGGTGTATTAGAATGCCTCACACCATTTTTAAGTTTTAGAAGGAAGAAATAACTGTTTTTTTTTAATTATAAACATATAGTTCAAAATTATAATTATTGAAACAATAATAAACAAATGGATAATTTAAAGAATACATTTAAAAAAAATAGTCAAGTAAAAAGCGTAATACCTAAACTTCAAAGCAAAATAGGCCATCCCATCATACTTGAAATTGCATTCTTCTCATTTTCATAATAATGTTTTAGTCAAGGTCAGGGATAGAAGGAAATATTAAACTTGTTCGTATATTAATTTTCAAATTGATCAAATTAGTTGAAAACTACAAAATGAATAAAAGGTATTTAGTAACTAGTTCCTTAATTAGTTTAAAGTTGTAAAATAATAAACAAATACATATTGAAAAAAAAATCTCAATATCAGATAATTAGTTTAAATTTTTAATTTTATATTATACTTAAAACTCAGAAATTAAAAACATAGTCATTTTTTTTGTTCTATTCAAATGAAACCTCTGAAGTTTGTGTCTACTCGAATAATGAAGAAAAACATTTCAAGGAAATTGAAGATGTTACTCCCCAACCCAGTTACCGTGGCAATTAGATTTTGAAATCGAGCACACGCAAAACCCTCAAAGGAACATGCACAGATTTTCGGCGCTTTTCTTCAGAAAACATGGTTTCGCTCCCTTTCTATCGAGAAAATCATTGGTAATCACACCCGAAGACACCTTCTACCATTTTTTCTGCACTACCTCTGAGGTAAGTTCTTCTCAAACCTCTTCACAGTTACCCACACATTGCAATTCTAAAAGCTCAACACTTGACAGCACCGCCAACAATGACTTAACAAACCAATTTGGCCTCATTCGCCTGCAAGAGCTTTCAATAAACCACGCAAACGATCAAAGCCATGACGAGTTTGCTTCTGATGTGGAGAAGGTTTATAGAATATTGCGAAAGTACCATTCTAGGGTTCCCAAATTGGAGCTTGCTCTCAGAGAATCTGGAGTTGTTGTGAGGCCTGGATTGACTGAGCGTGTGTTGAATCGATGTGGTGATGCCGGGAATTTGGCGTATAGGTTCTATTCGTGGGCCTCTAAGCAATCTGGTCATCGATATGATCAGGATGCTTACAAGGCAATGATTAAGATTTTGGGTAGGATGCGGCAGTTTGGTGCTGTGTGGGCACTGATTGAGGAAATGAGGCAGGAGAATCCTGAGTTGATTACGCAGCAAGTGTTTGTTATTTTGATGAGAAGGTTTGCCTCTGCAAGGATGGTTCAGAAGGCGGTTGAACTGTTGGATGAAATGCCCAAGTACGGGTGTGAGCCGGATGAATATGTTTTTGGGTGTTTGTTGGATGCTTTATGCAAGAATGGAAGTGTAAAGGAGGCAGCTTCGCTGTTTGAGGACATGAGGTATCGGTGGAAACCGAGTGTGAAGCATTTTACTTCATTGTTGTATGGTTGGTGTAAGGAAGGGAAGCTTATGGAGGCCAAGCATGTGTTGGTTCAGATGAAGGATGCGGGCATTGAGCCAGATATTGTGGTTTATAACAACTTACTCGGTGGGTATGCTCAGGCTGGGAAAATGGGGGATTCTTATGATCTTTTGAAGGAGATGAGGAGGAAGGGTTGTGAACCAAATGCAACGTCCTACACAGTGTTGATCCAGTCACTTTGTAAACATGAAAGGTTGGAGGAGGCTACGCGGGTATTTGTTGAGATGCAGAGAAGTGGTTGTGAGGCGGATGTTGTCACATATTCCACATTAATTAGTGGATTTTGTAAGTGGGGAAAAATCAAAAGGGGGTATGAGCTTTTGGATGAGATGATACAGCAAGGGCATTACCCAAATCAGGTTATTTATCAGCATATCATGGTGGCCCATGAGAAGAAGGAGGAATTGGAAGAATGTAAGGAACTGGTGAATGAGATGAAGAAGATTGGTTGTCCTCCGGATCTTAGCATCTATAATACTGTCATTAGGTTGGCTTGCAAGTTGGGAGAGGTCAAGGAAGGTGTTAGGCTTTGGAATGAAATGGAATCCAGTGGGCTGAGTCCTGGCATTGACACCTTTGTCATCATGATTAATGGTTTTCTTGAGCAAGGATGCCTAGTTGAAGCCTGTGAGTATTTCAAAGAGATGGTTGGAAGAGGGCTTTTTACTGCTCCTCAATATGGAACCCTGAAGGATCTAATGAATTCTCTTCTAAGAGCTGAGAAGCTTGAAATGGCCAAAGATGCTTGGAACTGTCTCATAGCTTCTAAAGGGTGTCAGCTAAATGTGAGTGCATGGACAATCTGGATTCATGCACTCTTCTCGAAAGGACATGTGAAGGAGGCTTGTTCATTCTGTATAGACATGATGGACAACGATTTAATGCCGCAGCCCGATACTTTTGCAAAACTTATGCGTGGTCTGAGGAAATTATATAACAGACAGTTCGCAGCAGAGATCACGGAGAAGGTAAGGAAAATGGCAGCTGATAGGCAGATCACTTTTAAGATGTATAAACGGAGAGGAGAGAGGGACTTGAAAGAAAAGGAAAAGGAGAAAAGGGATGGGAGGAAGAGGAGGGCTAGACAACGCCAATGGGGTGGAGGCCGTCAGAAATTATAATTTTCACCAGTGAATTTTGACGTAAAATATGTAGGAATTCCAGAGGAGTGTGATTTTTTTCAAGAATTTGGTCAGAAAATTCAATTGAATGGAAATTAAATTATTCTATTTACGTTCAATTCATTAGAGAAGCTGCTTTTTCTCTGATGTATCAATACTCACTGGTCAAAATTCTTACTATCAGATATCAGAATTTGAGAGCTGAAGGAGAGAGGGATGGAAATATAACCTGCTGGCATCCCTCCCCCCTGGCACAGATAGATTAGGCTTGAATGATTTTGATTAAGTAAACTTTACAATCACGGGTAGGTTGGTACCCAGTTTTATGGGATATATCACTCTCATCCAAGAAATCACGTATGTGTAACACATGTGTATGGTGTTGCGTGATCTGGTCAGCCAGTGATTGATGTGTATGAAAATGTGATACTTGTTTGAGAAACCATCATTTACATAATCAGCGACGGGAATTTTTTCTTCCTTTTTTTGTTAAAATTGTTACTGCAACAAGATTATGTTTTGTCTTCATTTTCCATTTCTTCGCTAAGGTGTCTTGTCTATATTTTATATTCTCTTCTTAACAAGTGAAAATAAATTTTATATATTGTATTACTCTTTTCATTTCAGAATTACTTTGCGTAAAGATTTGATTTAGTTATTTTAACTGAAAGGACATTTAAAATTTGTAAATTATCAATAATTTTAGAATAAAGATAAAAGATCAAAACATCAATGAAGGAAGATATTGGATCTTAAATATACTAAATTAGTTATAAATTTCAAGTGTTAATTAATAGTTATTAATGGTATATATTTTCTGAGCTTCAACTGATAGAGTGGGATCCAAGTAATATTTAAAGCAGCAAACACTTTGCATGTGCGACACTGTCCTAGACTCCATTTTATGTCCCTCCCAGAGTGTTTATTCTCTACAGCCATCACTACCATACTCCTATCTTTGCATCCAATCATTCTTCATTTCTTTTCACTCTAATCACCACGCTTCGCTAATCACCACTTCCTATCTGAATGTCCACCTCTCTTCAATACAACTCAGACGCAGCAAATAACTCTTTTGTGTCGGTTGCAGCGAGTCAACAACTAGTTACCGACGCAAGTCTTTCATCATTTAAGACCCAAATGTTTTTGCCCTCTGTTCAAGGAAATAAATCATTAATTGGTCCTATTTTTCTGCAATTAGAAAGTCCTTAACACAATAAATTAATGATTTGAAACTCAAAACAATTGCAGAAGTAAGCAAAACCAACTTGTTTCTTTTTTATATGTAAAAATGTTACTACTATGCCATTAATTTTAGTTGCAAGAAAATATCATCGAGAAAATGTCAAAATGTCCCCATCCAGATAGTAGGTTCTTAAAGCTTTCTTGTTTCGTTGTTTTCAGTTCAAAATAAATGCCGTGCTTACAGTCTCTTCATTACTTTCTTCTTCCATTAACAATGCAGTATACGTTTCCGTAGGTTGTCAAATTTAGCACATGCCCGTTTACCATTTCATCGATCACTGCATTTTATCACGTATCTTGTGATGATATTTCTTTTGAAACTATCTGAATTGTTTCAAATTGTTGAAGAATAAGAACAAAACAGGTTTTTTAAGTTGGAACTTGGAACTGCCAGCCCTCATCAAATATTTATATCTTGCTTCCTAGTTTGAATCTGTACTTAAATGTTCCATTAGCCTTCAAACTTGGATAAACTTTCCTCCTTTATTGTCCTTATTCTTTCATTCTAAACTACTTTCTCTAATCCAAGTTCCACTATTTTCTCTGACCCTCAACTCAAATTTCATTACCATTTATCACAGACTTAAGAAACTTCTATTCTCGTTTGTTTCAAGCGAAGAGATGAATCTTTCAATGAACCACCATTTGAGGTTGTTACTATTACATATAATTCTGTTTCGTCTTTGCTGCACAAGTTCTTATCCCACGCCAGCAAACTGCACCGACACAAGCCGCGTTTGTACTTCTTTCTTGGCCTTCAAGCCTAAACCAAACCAAACCTTGGCTGTGATTCAAAGCATGTTCGACGTGTTGCCCGGTGAGATCACTGTCGAAGACAATGGCTGGGATTATTTATTCATCAGGAAAAACTGTTCTTGTGATGCTGGTATGAAGAAGTTTGTGTCTAACACCACACTCACAGTGAAATCCAATGGAGGGTTTGTGCATGATTTGGTGAAGGAAGCCTATGATGGGCTTGCTCTCTTGCCCAACACGACACATTGGGCAAGAAAAGATCATGGTATCATACCACTGAACTTGTTCTGTAGCTGCTCCAGTGGACTGTGGAACTATTTGATGAGCTATGTCATCAGAGATGGGGATAGTGTGGAATCACTAGCAAGCCGGTTTGGGGTTAGCATGGATAGCATTGAGACAGTGAATGGCATTGACAATCCTGGTAGCTTCACTGTTGGTTCTCTCTATTATATACCTTTGAATTCGGGTTAGCATCTACAATCTTCAACACATTCTAAGCATTCGCACATTCAGCAATTCAGAACACTCACATGAGATTAGTCTACTCATTTTATCTTGGTCAATAACTTAAAAATACACATCCAAGATCTCAGTGGTTTGATCTTCATGCAACGGTTATAATTGTGTTGAATGTGTTAATGCATGAAAATATGACTGCTGTACTAAATCCATTTACTTTTATTGTGTGCTATATTTATGTCTGCATTTGTTTGAAAGGGACGTTTCGTGTCTATTTAGTTTTATTGATGCTTTAATAAGATTAATATTGCTTTGAGTAAGTGAATATTTACTGATTTCATTTTATAACTAACGAGGATTTGGGAAAATGGGCTGCTTCTAGCAATTAATGTTCAATAGCTGGGATTTGGATAGAGGGATTACAGTACTTTCTAGCATTAAAGTTGAACTATTCTTTTGATCACCTCAGCAAATGTAGTTGACTAAATTTTTTAGTCTTGACTGAAATGTTGAATTTTTTAACTGCATTGCAGTTCCTGGTGAGCTTTATCACTTGAAGAATGACACTCCTCCAGTTCCAGTCCCTTCCCCGTCTTTAGATGGATTTTCAGGTATGGATCAACATATAATGGAAGAAAAGAAGAAACCATTTTAGTTTTCCCTCAGAAAGCAAAATCGGTCGTGTCTTTATCTTTGCACAAATAGTAAAAAGTTTTGTTTTTCAAACATATATTATGTTATCCTGTTCTTTAAGTTTATGCTTAACTGTTCTGCTAGTGCCACTAAGCTCTGAAATTCCAAAGGAAACATTATTAAACCAAAAAAAAAAAGTTAAGTACAAAATTCATGTTTAAAGAAGCCTTTTTTAAGTCTTAACTCGCTTCCGTTTTAATTCATAAAACAAGAAAAACGTACGTCCCAATGCACGTTTTTTTTTTTTTTTTTCCTCTCTCAAACAAGTCAGTTTTTTTATAAATATTTATTTTCTATTTTTTTTTTCTTCACTTTGACCAAATAAAAAAGAAGACTAGTTTCCCCAATGAATGAT
>Ga0099824_1005652_pt1 | contig 17532 bp, 14 predicted proteins | sample SiratrowhiteBW_FD_76837 | JGI IMG/M metagenome (GOLD analysis project Ga0099824, IMG submission 76837) | Root nodule microbial communities of legume samples collected from California, USA - Siratro white BW | ecosystem: Host-associated > Plants > Roots > Nodule | place: USA: California... | reverse complement strand
CTTTAAAGGAAAATAGACAAAAAAAAAAAAAAAAAAGCACTGGCTATTCCTATGAAAGTCAAAAAGTTGACTCTTAATGGATGAATTAAGGATGTGTTTTGATTAAAGATTACATTTGAAACCGTGGAAAAAAAAAGAAAATGAAAGGAAAGAAAATATAAAGATAAAATTGTTTGAACCAAAAGAAAAAGAGTGAGAATGAAGGAAAATGAGTGAAATGATTCAATTGATACAGCATAATAAATAATTTTATATATTAATATATCTAAAAAGTAATTTATAAGATATTTTTCTAAAACTAATTTAAAATAGAAATTTAGTTTTTAACAATATAACTAAAATAAAATTTAATACTTTTATTTTTATTAAAAAAATACAAATTTTAAAACCTACAGTAAATTATCGCTCATGTTTCACATAAAGTTCGGATTACACATTCTTCTCGTTTTGCATGATTTTTTATTTTTTTAATTCTCGATTTCTGCGCTTTCTGTCCCTTTCTTTCCTCTCAAACTTTCAGCGATTAAAAAGAAACATAAGCTTAATGATTCTGAATTACCATCAGAAAACAAAGCGTATGTTCCCTAGTCAGTTTTATACCATTTTACATGCATGGTTAAATATGTCTTGCATATAAAATATTAAACATATTAAATACATCCTAAAATTATACTTTATTTTTGTCCCTCTAAAATTTAATCATATGTTAACAAAAATAATGTAAATTTTTTCACATATATTTTACTCCTAATATTTTACACTCCGTTTTGCTTTTTCTTATTTTAAAAAATGTACGAGATAATAGCTGGATTAAATAAATAGACAAGATACGGTTTTTGGCAGCTAGAATTGCGCAGGACCAGAACGGGAAAAAGTTACGAAAATGAACACGTTATTATTACATTAAAATTGGTGGCGTTCAGATATTTACGGATACAAATGCACAAGGTGGTTCTTCTACAAGATGAGAAACAAAGAACTAAAAATAAGGATCCAAAAATGTACCAGCAACCTTTACAAGTGATAAAAGAAAAACATGAATCCGTGATAAGAGGACATAACATATCACTTGTAGACACATGAATCGGTTAAATTAAGAGGTTTTCCAAGTTTGTTGCCATGCAATGTCACAGAACATCTCACTCTTCCGTAGAATTTAGACTTCACCAACCTTCCCAAGATGAAAGCCCTTGATCTCACCGTAAACGTGAGATTCAGCGGCAACGCAACACTCTCCAAATGCTCCTTAGTGTTTCCCAGAACCGACACGCCGCCATAGAGAGGAATCTGGTGCCCAAACACCACCACTGATAACTTTCGCTGACTCTTTCTAGACTGGTAGAACTTGTGCATCTGTTACAGAAATTTGTCAAATAAATTATATATCAGAGGTTATTTTATTAACCAAAACCACTACAAAGAACAATGGTTACTGCAAACAGACGTTGACAACGTAATAATTTATGTGAAACGGGTATCCAGAATGTCTGTGGGTATCCGAAATCTAATTCCAATCCAAAAACACTGTAATGCAATAATTTATGTGAAGTCACGTGAGGGGTACGGTGACTTCTGCCCATTGCAAAGAGCAATAAAGCCTCTGAGCAAATTGAATAGTCATAAAAAGAATCATCCATTTTATTATAAAAAATTCTGTGTTGGGTCCCCACAACTAGGAAGGTGATGATGTAGGAAGCTTAGGGATATAGCAGCTTTTGCACAAGCCCAATAAAGAGCACCAATCAAATTCAACTTTCGCAGTGAGCCTGTTCCCACAATCACACACCCCCATGCACTTGCAGTGCCACCCTTCGACGTAGCCAAACCCTTTTTCAACACTTTATGCATCAACTTAACTAAAAGGTCAAATCAATTTTTTTTTCTTAATTTAAAATTTGAAGCACAGAAAGAGAAACCTGGCCAGAGGCTATTGCAAGCTGGTAATAGCTGAGCTGAAAAGGCGTGGAAGTGACGTGAACGCCGAAGAAAGTCGCAGGGTTTCTGTACACAATTCTGACCGTTGAGTTCAGCGACAACATGTCCGTTGGCACGCCACTTCCATCGTTCCCCGACTGAACATTCAAGTTCTCGAACACTATGTTCTGTTCCACACAACATTACCCAAATCAAACAAACAAGACATAAGATTAAGGAATCAAATCAGAAAGAGGCCCCACGCGCAACATTCTTAGAAATTAATCATGCCCCACATGCCATATTCTTAGAAATAAATAAAAATGATATCTTGTAATTAAACCGAGTCATGGGCAGATCAACTCGGGCGTTTACCGGCGAGTGAACTCGAAAGATGTTACCTTGACAATGAGGCGAGGCTTGTAGCTCTTGCTGGCGGCCCAGAGGATGACGGAGAAGAGTGTGAAAAGCATGACAAAGAGGAGGAAAAAGCAGAAGTACAAGCGGAGGTTGCGGGAGGAGCGGTCGAGGTCGTCGCCTTCATCGGCGTCGTCGTCGGGGTCGGCGTCGTGCTGGGGGTGGGGGTGGAGCTTCTTCCAGTTGGATGAAAAGTTGCGAGGGTTTTTGAGGGAAGCGGAGAAGCGAGAAGTGGAGGATTCGCGAGAGTGGTGAATGGGAGAAGAGAGGTAGTAGTGGAAATGGTGGTGTGGAGAACCCATGGGGCTTGACCCGTAAGACATTTTCTCAACGTCGTGGTTGGAAGGGCTCTGAACGTAGTACAGAGGCCGCCGGGGAGGGGAGCGCGGCGGCGACGACTGCTCCATGCTGTTGCTCGTTACCTCCGAGTCCGATTTCGTGTGCATTCTTCCTCCCATCTTCTTCTCTCTTCTCTCTCTCCAACTACACACCACTGTACCATCCAAGCTTTTTAGCTTTTATACAACACTAACCAAATAAAACTATTTAATTACTTTCAGATTTTCCCTTTCACAATTAGTTAAGATTTTAATATTTTCTACAATGGTCTAATTAATTTTAGAAAAAAAAAACATACGAAAAATAACAGTTTTTTTTCAATTTAGTATACTTTTTCATTCTAAGATAGGAAAAAAATATTTATTTATTAAAATAAGCAAATGCAGGCCATTAGATAAAATTTCATTAAAAAATTCTTTAACCAAAACATGATTTCAGACTACTGATTAAATACAAAACTTTTAATTAAAGACAATAATTAAAATCTCATTTCATATTAATTAAAATATTATTTTTCATTAAACTTATTTTTATGCAAGCATTTTCTAATTATTTGAAACTGGTTACATCTAATAATTAAAAAAATAATAATTAAATAATATTAATTAACAAACTGTAATAGAACAATTAAGATAAACAAATTTAATTTAACAATTAAGATAAACAAATTTAATTTAAGTAACAATAACAATAATAATTTAATGATTATTTTTGAAGAAATAATAATAATAATAATATTCTAAAAAATTTAATAAAAATAATAATAATTATTATTATAATTATAATTATTATTATTATATAATAATTTTTATAAATAAATAAAATATCATTTAATAATATAATATCAACTATTTATCAATTAATAATTGTGGTTTGTTATAATTTGATAAGTAGTTTATAGTGTAATGATTAGAGTGTTCCTTCATTTTCTCTTGGTGATCAGTTAAATCTTAATGATAATGGACAAGTGTAATTTCATTTACTTATTATAACTGAATAGTTAATATTATATTATTAAGTAATATTGATTTTATTTATAGAAATTATTACTATTATAATCATTATTATGGTTATTATTTTAATTAAAATTGTTAGAATATTATTATTATTATTATTTCTTCTAAAATAATTATTAAATAATTATTATCATTATTATTATTAATATTATTTAATTCAATTTATATGAATTTAATTATAATTATTATTTTGATAATTATTATTATCATTTAATTATATTTAGATGAATTTAATTATAATCATTATTATTATTATTATTATTTAAATTAAATTCATATAAATGTAATTAAAACTATTATTATTATTATTATTATCATTATATTATTTTATTTTAAATGACAATTATTTTTCTTCTTATTGTTATTTAAATTAAATTCATATGAATTTAATTTAAATTATTATTATTATCATTATATTATTTTATTTTAAATTAAATTAAATTTCCATGTCTTAATTGTTTTATTACGATTTAGTTAATTATTATTATTATTATTATTTATAATTATTAAATCCTAATAAATATAGTATTAAATAATTAAAAATAGTTATACAGAAATGATCCTGAGTTTAGTAAAAAAGGAGATTTTAATTAATGTATTTAATTGAAATAGTCACTTTCATTGTAAGATTATTTAGTACGGTCCCGTCTAATTTGCAGAATTGGTCAATTTTAATAAATAAATATTTTTTTATAAACATTATTATGTAAAAATACACTAAAATGAGAAAAAAAAAAAAGTGAAAAATAACATTCTTAACACAACATTTGTGGCTTTATCACAACATTTGTGTCTTATATTTTGCACTGTAACATGTATGCAGATGCTTGCCTTCGTAAGTCATTTGTTTTTGTCAGTAAGGAGCTTACTCTATACGCTACATTAGATTGATCCACGACAGTGGAAGGACCAAACATCCTTGAGCAGTTAAAAAGGGTTGCTTTGAAGTTTGAATAGTTGAGATAAGAATGCCTGAGGAGACTTGGATTGTGGGGCCATTCTCTTTAATTTTTTCCATTTCATGCATTAAATAACACCACCAAGTCTAAGTATGCTGCCTTGTGGTTTTGGGCCGGCACACCAGTGTGTTGGAATTGTGGCACCATTTGCTACCACAATTGCCTTATATTTTATTCAAAAATTCCAAGTCCTAAGTTTTTGAGACACATAACCTTCTATTTTATAAAATAAAATCATGATCTACACCTAATCAACCTTTTTTATAGTAGCAAAAATAGCTCCAAGGGACCCTTTTGACTGAGATACAATTCAGCTGAAACAAACTTAACACATAGTTTATGCAGCTTAGAGCTTCTTAAGAGTGGCTTGTTTTGGAGTTAAAGGCCTATAACTACGCTTTGAATGTGAACGTGTGAACGTTCTGCCAGAAGTTACCACAATACCACGCTTCTGCAATGGTTTCTATCAAGCAGCAACTACTTCATACGGATATTAGCTGTGGGGAAAACGACCATAGCAACCAGATTTCCAAGTGAGCTATGAAAGCCCTTTATTCCACCAAAATATCTCTGCATTCAAAAGGAAATTCATCTCAAAAACATCACATCACTTTCTCTAATTGTATAACCATTCATTATACCAACCTAGAATATCAAGATAAAATAGTATTTCAAATTAACTTTCTTAACTCGTTTCTATCTCCTTTTACATTCATGTGTAATGATTATTTTGAACCCTTATTTTGGTATGCATTACTTCGTTTAGCACCTGATGTCGAACTAAATTTAATGTATTATTCTTGACGATTGTTTTCAAATGGTAAACATTTTCTCCCGTTTATTCAGTGGAATTTGTTTGCATTGAATTTTCATTTATAATGATAATAATCACCACATTTCTATTTATACTATTCATGATTCCAATCCTAGTCTCTTTAATCTATTTTATCCTCAGTGTCATTAACTAGCAGAGCAAAAAATATATTGATATTAACTATAGCACGAGAAAATGATAATGATAATTAGAATAATATCAGAAAGGATAAAAATATTAATTTTAATGTTGAAGTTATTTTAATGATAATAGTGACTAATAATATACAGTTATTAACTTTTTAAGGAAAAAGTATTTTGACAGAATTATTAATAATGTATTTATTCTTTTTTATTAAAATTAAATTTATATTATTGTTAATATTTCAAGTTTTAATTTTACTTGGACTGTATTCCTCTCTAATAAATGTAAAATCATATGCATCTAGACATATCTTTAAATTTCCATTTAGCAAAATCCTTTTTTATTAATTTACTAATAGAAAGGCATTCAGTGTATTTCTTTAAAGACCTAACAATATTTTAATTATAATTATAATTTTTATTTCTTTTTATATTCTTTTAACTTAAAACAAAATTTTGATAGTATATTTATTGTCAGATGAATATAATAAAGAGTTATTGAATAAGATTATTTAAGTTTGACCAAAGTTTAAATTTGATATATAAAATTAATCATATGCACTTTGAAAATTTTTGTCTACTTTTCTTAAACAAGAGCTGCTTAATAGAAGGTGTTATTATTATAGAATTAAATGTCTAAAACATACTTAACTTGTTTTGATTGATGGAGTGTTTTTTAAATATTATTGAATAAAACATTATTCAATTGAGATATGGGAAGTTAGTGTTACAATTATACAATTTTTACTGATTGATAGGTTTATTCTCAGATAAAATTGGTGTTTTAAGGTATGGATTATGTGAACTTCAATGTTAAACAAGATGTGTGGTTTGTGGAATGTATGTATGAATTACTCTTTAATAATTGTAGTTCCAAGCATGAGTTTTGATTTGTAATGAGCTTGAAAAATAAAGTAAACTTTTTTCAACTTGACAAAACAATGAGAAAATTCTTTGTTAAGTTGTTTAAGAACCAATTTTTTTGTTGTTGCTTAGGCGAGGCAAAGTGGTGTGCATTAATTATAATAATCACCTTAGGTATATGAAGCAACACAGTATATAACTCAAGTAATAATTTGTAATTTGAGTGAGCATTTGAGCTAGATGCGAGGCCCACACACATTTAAGTTAGAGGTGACATGATGTTCACTTATCACAAATGTGACAGTGTAATGTGTGACACTAAGACTGTTTGTTAGACACTCAAACATCTTAAAGTATTAGATGAATCTTTTGAAACTTGTTAGATGATATTTCAATAAGTTATTGTCACTCAAGCATTAGTCGTCACACTTAAGCTAAGAGGTGGTCCCTGGAACAAAGAGAAATCAGTAAATTTACTTATATAATGGATGTGTTTCTAAAAAAAAAATATAAATATGAATGACATGGAAACTTTCCTTATATGAAGAATGTTATGATTAATACATGTTATAATTATGAATACATGTTATAATTATATTTATAATGTTATATGATTATTTTTAATTACTATGATAATAATTAATCAAATTGTTATATTTTATTGAGATAGATTATTAAATAATTTGGAAGTAGAAAACACATTTTATTTTCACTTAGGTTTTAATATTATACTGTATTATCGTTTAAATCGAAATGTTGAAATTAGAATGTTAGTTATGTGGCAACAATATTTATAACAAAAGAATATTCAGTTTGTTGATTGAAATCTTATTTATTTAGAACAATCAAAATAAACATTAATGAAGGATTGTTTGAAAATTTATGAGAACTAGTGTTATTAGAATTTTTGTTGGATCATTTAGCTAAAGTCACTATCAATCTTAATCTATTTCAATATATTTAACACTACTAATAATTTGAAAATAAATTCATTTGAAATGAATTCATAGTCTTTGAAATATGTGAAAAGATACATACAATATAATTATTTGTAATACTAATATTGCTAACAATTTCAAAATAAAGTTAATTAAAATGAATTCATAGTTTTTAAAAAGCATGAAAAGATATATACAATACAATTATTTGTGGTATTCATTCGAAGATGACTCCGAAACATAAACTCTAAAATCTGTAAATAAAGACTTCTCAGCTTTTCATCCTTAATTTTTCCTTTCTCAATTTTTTTTGAATGAGAACAACAACTTACAATACACTTTAGAAAAACGAATTTTTGTGAGGATTAATTTGTTGAATTTGAAATTACTCGTAATCAAAGTGTTTTATCTTGGTTTGATTTCTATCATAATTTCATTGTCCTTCGTACTAAACCTTTTTTGTAAACAATATGTGGTTGTTCTGATTTTTGATGCATAAAAAGGTTATTAAATTGTTAAAAAAGTTATCAAATTTACACATTAAGATATCGAATTTGAGAAAAAGGAAGAGGTAATCAAATTGACAAATTTCAACGAGGTAGTTTGGATAAACCAAATAGCACATTCATATTATTCCCAGGTGAAGTCTGAGCTAAAAAAACATTTAAATTTTATTTTTATATTTAAAGTAAAAATAAAACAAGTTTCAAAGTTAAAGAAGCTTGCCAAAGTACTTTTGTAATCTAAATAAATCTTGAAAATATTAAAATCTATGTAGGAAAGAATAAAAAGGTTCACCCTATTCCTAAATTTGTCCATAATAAACTTCAGATTTTGAAAAATAAAAGCATGAATTAAATATATTTCATAGTGTCTCTTCATAGACATACGGATAGAGTAGTGCTAAATGAGCCTTATGCACATCAAATTTAGGAGTATGTTTTAGTGCTAAATTTCTGTTTATAGTTTTTAGAAACCTTTTTTTCTATTATCATTTATTTTTTATGTTGCTAATTTAAAAACAGTTTTCAACCTAGAGTTATAAAACAAGCTTTTTTTAATTTAATCTCAAGAATAGTTTTTCAAAATTATTACTAAAACTGTTTTAAAAACAAATAAATCTATATAAACTTCCACATGCATATAACTTCACGTTTGATTAATAAACATACACATTTCTACTGCATCTATTTTCTCTAAAACCTTGCGTAAGATGAAGCCGCGAGGAAAATTTGTATAGAATTTGATTAAGATTTTTCTAGTCCGTCATTTCATTTGGTACAAAACAACTATTAGCTCGCTCCCCAAAATGTCCGAACACAAAAAAAATAATTACGGGCTTTTTTGATTGGAAACGACGACAGCAGGCCCATTACTACTGGGCTGGGCCTTGTTGTTAGTTTCCTCGAACGCTTTGACAAGTTCAGGGTCCACATTCTCCTGGGGCTCCCAAGTGGGCTCGTCCAAATCGGCCCATTTAACTAGAAACTCCGGCGTCCCTTCATCCGCGACCCTTTTCGCAAGCACCGCCTCCGCCACCGCGTATTCAAGGCCAGCCTCGTAGTCTCTGACCAAATCCTCCGCCACAAACTTCGCCTTCACCCACTCATTCGCACCACCGTCCTTCCACCGCACAAGGTACTCCAAATTCTCTCCCTTCCCTCTCCGTTCAAGAATCTCCTGCACCTCCGCGTACTCGAACACAGCCCCTTCCAAAACCCTAACCACGCCCTCGAGTCCAATCCTCCGCCCGAACTGCATCGGATTCCCCTTCGGCGTCGCGTTCAGAATCTCCCGCGCCAGATCTAACGCCGTCCTTCCACGGTCATCCGCCACCTCGGGATCCGCGCCGAAATCCAGCAGCAGCTTCGCCACGCCGGGCCTCACGTACCCCGCCGCCATGTGCAGCGCCGCGAGACCGCCGCTGCGGTCGCGGTGGTCGAGATTCGCGCCGGCTTCCGCAAGCAGCTTCACGCACGGTTCGGAGCCGAGTCCCGCTACGAAGAGAAGCGCGGTGCGGCCGTCGGCGTCAACAGCGTCGATATCACGGCCGTCGCCGGATTCGAGGAGGTTCCTCAGCGCGGACTCGTCCGCCTTCTTCGCAGCGGTCCACCACGGGGTCTCGTACTCGGCGACGACGTCTTTGGCGATGAAGTCTGCCGGAACCCATGACGGCGCGTGGCCGTCTTTCCACTCGATGAGGTACTCCATTCCGGCGGCGGAGTCGAGGGCTCTGCTGCCGATGATGCCTTTGACTTCACCATAGGACTCGTCTTCGGTATCTTTGGAAGCTGCTTCCTGTTGCTGTTGATTTTGGAGTGCGGCGGTGAGTAGGCGAAAGCGCGTGGGGTTGTGGCGGATGGGAAGAAGGGTTTGTTGTTTAAGGAAGTGTTTGGGGTTTGAAGAGAATCTGGTTTTGAAGTGAGAATGAGAAGCAGGTTTAGGGACGAAAATAGCTTCCATTAATAATCTTGCAATGGTTTTGCTATGTTCTGTGGGCTTGTGGTGTGTTTGGGAGGGTTGAAGTTGAACATGTGGCAGTGACAGTGGCGGAGTGAAATGGGGGGTGTTTGGGGACTTACTGGATAAGGAACCACATCCATTTCCTGGCTGCCATTGGATTTCTCAACAAATGATAACTGCCAAACTGGACACTCTTTTGTTTTTTTCTGCAAATTCTTTTTTCCTAGATTATTTTACAGCAAAAAAACTATAGCCACAAATTTGTGTGGTTCCTAAATTTTTATTTATATATTTACTATGACTTGTAGTAAATACATTTAGTATCTATTTAGAATTTGTAGTTTTTTAGTTTTTTGAAAATGTAAGAAGCTTAAATTTAAAGAAAATGTACACTTATTTGGTATCTATGAAACTCCACATAATATTCGACGTAATATATTTATTTGATAATGAAAAATACATCAGTAACTTTATAGAATCTTATTTGAGATAAATCAAAAATATATTTGTTTACAACTATACCTAGATAAAGTTGATGTCGTTCCAAACATTTACTCTGAAATATTTTAAAATTAACCTATTTCATAATTTTATATATAATTTTACACCAACTAAGTCAATAACTAGTCAAGACATTGGAACAGTAACACTAACTCAGTGACTGATTTAAATTTAGAACAAATCCATCTGTATAGGAGACATTGCAACTCATTACTTTAGCTAATATTTTTTATTTCATATTTTTAATTCTACAATGTTCAGCTCAATTTCAAAAATAAATTTTTTAGATGATTTACAGGATTTCAAATTTTTAATTTTAAAATATAATAAATTATATTCCGAAAATGATCAATTTTTTTATTTCAGAATATAATAAATTATGTTCCAAAAATGAAAGAATTGGAGATGGTGTGTGTCATTATTATTTCATCAATAAGAAAATAGTCTAGTACTATTTTTTTCTGTATCTTTGTATTGTTTTAAAATACTAAATTTTTTTTATCTTTTTTAAAGTCTAGAATACAATTTTTAGATGATTTTTAAGTCTAGAATACAAATTTTTTAAAATTTGAAAATCTATAATTTAAATATATTTTTTATATTTTGAATTAAAAATTATATTCTACATTAAGAGTTGAAAGAGTATAGAGTTTATTTAATTTTTTATTAAAAATATAATCATATTTTGCCGAGTCTATGAAGATGCAGCAAGAAAGTATAGACGTGCAGGAAGAATTTGACTACATGCACAATTCAATGCCCAAATAAAGGCCCATTGTTAATCCCGCAGAGTGCACTCTGTATTTTGTTTTTTCTTAATTCAGGCTCTGCTCTAGTACTGGGTTGGGCCTCTCTTTTTTTCTGGTTCTTCTGAGGACAAATTCTTCCTCCACCCCCATACCCTCTTCCTGCACCCCTATATAATTTTTTTATTCCACGAGTGCCCTTCATGAAATTACATAAATATCCTCATTATTTTTTGAAATTGTGAACCGGATGGAGGTGCATCCGGTTCTCATTTTAAAAAAAAATACAAACCAGACGACCTCATCCGGTTTTCAACCCAGCAGATCGGAAAATCCTCAAATTCGCCGTCGACAGCCCCCCAAATTCCAAATTAACTGCTCTAATCATCAATATCACATACTAATTGCTAATAAACATCACAAATTAGTTACCTAATGCTTCTATGAAGGATTAATTAAAAGATTTTGAATAACGAACGGAAGATTTTTCGATCTGCTGGGTTGAGAACCGGATGAGGTCTTCCGGTTTGTATTTTTTTAAAAATGAGAACCGGATGCACCCCCCATCCGGTTCACAATTTCAAAAAACTGTAAACCGGATGGCCTGGTCATCCGGTTGTCAAAATAGACAACCGGATGACCAGGCCATCCGGTTTACAATTTTTTGAAATTGTGAACCGGATGGGGGTGCATCTGGTTCTCATTTTCAAAAAATGTAAACCGGATGGCTTGGTCATCCGGTTGGGAAGGAGATGAGTTTTATTAAAATAAGGATATTTATGTAGTTTCATGAAGGACAACTATAGAATAAAAAAATTATATGGGGTGCAGGAAGAAGGTACGGAGGTGGAGGAAGAATTTGCCTCTTCTGAGTACTAAACATTAGAAAGAAGAAAAAGAGACTTAAATCCTTTTTTTTATTATTTATTTTTACAGTTGTTTCACTCTGAATGTGTAATTTTTGTTTTTCGCAAGTTATTAATTACAAGCGTAATTTTAAATTGTTTAAAAATTAAATAACTTTTGTTTATTTCATTCTTTTAATATTAACGCGTTCTTTAATCATAACCATACGCGTTATCAATGAAAACATATTTACGTAAGATACTGATGTCAGACCAAACTGTAAAACCAATTGAACTGTTAAATTTAATAGAAACAAAAATTACACACTGATATGGGAACCAGATCTAAATTGAGGTCTAATATAAAAATAATGGTTGAAATCGAAATATTTGAGAAGCCACCAACGTCACGTATATGTATGTATACACTTTGTCTTCCTTGCACCAGCTCATACGCTTCAATCAAGGTGGAAAACAAAACTTTCAAATTGATTGATGATTCAAATGTCATAACTCAAGAAAATAATAACAATAATAAACTATGTCAACTGACATGTCAATTGTCAATGTTGGAGCATAAGAAACGGGCAATACCTGCATGTGACTCATTTAAACTAACCAAAGATGTTAAATGAATGGAATAAAATAAAGCGTTTCAATAGTTGAATTAATTGTGTATAGGAGTAACTCTAATTGTACACCAAATAGTCAAATCCACCAGGTTGTCATGAGAGAGTCAACAATAATGAAAATTTGCGATAAATGAGTGTATATAATTGTGATTTGCAGGGTCCCATTTAGCTTCTTATTCCAATTCTCATTCCTTTATATGAATGAAAGAAGCTAACACTCAACACCCAAACAGCATACATAGAATGTCCCAGAAACGACAAAGGTACCATAATTGTTTCCGCGTACAGATATCATTGTTTGGGGAAGTTTTATGTATGATTAAAATACCGCGTGTCACGTCAGAATTCGCGGCTTATACAGCTTCAACATTGCTCATTCCTCTTAGCAAATGCTAACTCAATAATAATAACATAACCACACGCATTCACACCGCCAAACTTTGCCATTCCCTTTTCCCACCGCTTTCACTCGTGCCAATCCAACAACCATTTCTATTTGCTCCTATTTTTCATTTTAGCCTTACATAAAAAAATGTCAAAATAATTTACCTCCACGGTTTGTAACCTTTGTCATTGTTATAAATACAACGTAAGTTGAGTCTTGCTGCTTCAATCATAACCCTCTCTACACTTCTCTCTCTTCCCTAACCTCCTTTTCATTCATTGCCTCTCTCTTTGCCATAAACCATTTTCCTAACATGAAGCTCATCAATAAGCCATCACAGCTACGTGCCCTATTCAGTTTCTGTTCCATTTTGCTGCTTTTGGAACTGTCTTTTGTTGCTGCGGAAGACCCTTATAGATTCTTCGACTGGACCATTACCTACGGTGACATTTATCCTCTGGGAGTTAAACAACAGGTTATTATTGCTCCTTTCTTCGTTTTTTAATATTGTTTTTGTCATGTGTTCTCATTCTCATTGTTTTGCTGGAATGTGTGGTGCTCTTGCAGGGTATTTTGATCAATGGCCAATTCCCAGGCCCTGAAATCTACTCTGTTACCAATGACAATTTGATCATCAACGTACGCAATAACTTGACCGAGCCGTTTCTTCTATCATGGTATAACAGCTCTCTCTTTCACTATTTTAATGTATTTCCTTAAAAAAACGTAAAATGTTACAAATGTAGTTCAGTAAAAAGCTTTGATGAAAACAAGTTTTCTTAACGCGGCCACTTATAATCCAACTGGCAAAGCGGTGCACTTTTTAACTAAGGCATTGCTTGCTTCGTACAAATTCCTAAATGTCTTATTCTGTTTTCCTTTTTTCGATAGAACTTGTAATGTCAGAGTTTCCTTACTAACCTGATTTACCTTGTTTGGAAAAACGCGTTCATACCCATGTTTTTGAAACTCACTCGTTTGTTAGGCTAGTGAAGGCATTAAGTTTTAGAGGAATGTGTAATAATTAAAGTCACACATGTGCTATGTATGTTTAATTATTAATTATTGATTATTAATTATTTAGTTTCTTATTCCTTTTTTCAAATTTTTGAAACCGTGTGACGTATCTGGTTCCAGTGATTTGATACAATTTAATTACTTTTGTATATTAGAAGACTCTTTTCATAATTAAAAATGAAGTTAGATGGGAATGGGAGCAAGGAAGCAACTCCATCTTTCTATTCAATCCACACTCACAGATCTATACAAACCAAAACAAAACACGGACTTAATAAATGTCTATCTCACCCACCCATCACTTTGGCCCTTTTAATCTTGTCACGGACCAGATACATTCAACTACAAGCCCACACCTAACTGGACCATCTACAATTCACGAGTCAGGCCCTTAAGTCATAATGTCGTGTCTTCACGAGTCAGGCCCATGTTTGGGCCCATTAATGTCGATTAGACAATTAGGCATATACTTAGTTTTAACAAAAAGTAGTCTTACTAATTTGTTTGGATGAATGTTACAGGAATGGTGTTCAACAAAGGAGAAATTCTTACCAAGATGGAGTTTATGGAACCACGTGCCCCATCCCTCCTGGGCAGAACTTCACATACACCCTTCAAGTCAAAGATCAAATTGGAAGTTTCTTCTATTTCCCATCTCTTGCATTCCACAAGGCAGCTGGTGGTTTTGGAGCAATCAAAATCCTTAGCAGGCCAAGGATCCCTGTTCCATTTCCTGACCCAGCTGGTGATTTCAGTCTTCTTATTGGAGATTGGTACCAAATCGATCACAAGGTAATCAATACAATCCAAACATTGGTCTCAAAGTTTGTATGTTACATGTTACATGTTTTTTTTTTTCATCCACATTTATCGACATGTGATTTTTATTACCTCAGAAACTTCAAAGTGTTCTAGATTTCGGACACAAACTTCCATTGCCTCAAGCCGTTCTTATCAACGGTCGTCCAAACGGGACAACATTCACAGTTGAACAAGGTATGTTACTGTCCCTTACAAATGTGGATTTTTGTTTTGTTTAAGGTTGTTGAATTTTGCATGGTAATGTATATTTTGCCATGATGGACAACAGGGAAAACATGCAGGCTTAGAATATCAAATGTGGGACTTCAACACACTCTCAACTTCAGGATTGAAGGCCACAGCATGAAGTTGGTGGAAGTTGAGGGAACTCACACCATCCAAACCACGTATTCCTCGTTAGATGTTCACGTGGGACAGTCTTATTCTGTGCTTTTCACAGCTGATCAAGCTCCCAAGGACTACTACATTGCAGTGTCCACTCGTTTCACCGACAAAATCATCACGAGCACTGCCATCCTTCACTACAGTAACTCTCAACAATCTGTTTCTGGCCAAATTCCTGGTGGCCCAACCGATCAGATTAATTGGTCCATCCAACAAGCTCGTTCAATCAGGTAATTTATCCAATTGTCACAAATTTTCTCACTTTGTTTCTTCGTGTCACATGATATCGGTGAATATATTTTTTTTTTTTTGTGGAATTGATGATCAACCTTAATTTCTTTGGCTTTGCAATTTATAGGACAAACTTGACAGCAAGTGGACCAAGGCCAAATCCTCAAGGCTCCTACCATTATGGTTTGATTAACATTAGCAGGACAATTGTATTGGAGAGCTCAACAGCACAAGTGAATAGGAAGCAGAGATATGCATTGAACAGTGTATCATTCATACCAGCTGATACCCCTTTGAAGCTCGCTGATTACTTCAAGATTGGTGGGGTTTTCCAAGTTGGAAGCATTCCAGATACCCCTTCTCATAAACCCATGTACCTTGACACCTCAGTCATGGGTGCTGATTTTCGAGCCTTCGTTGAGATCGTGTTTCAGAACCGCGAAGACATTGTCCAGAGCTACCACATTGACGGATACTCCTTTTGGGTTGTAGGGTAAGTTTTCACATTTCACATCCATGATACTATCACTTCGTATCACTAAAATTTTAACGTGGCATTTATTCTAATTCAGAATGGATGGTGGTGTGTGGACACCTCAAAGTCGTAACGAGTACAACCTTAGAGATGCAGTGACAAGGAGCACAACACAGGTCAGTAACTTGGTACTTTGAATTTGGTTGGCATGTTTTCCAGATTCACAAACAAGCAAGTAAATTGATGAAAAAAAAATTGTTACAGGTTTATCCCAAGTCATGGACTGCAATTTACATGGCATTGGATAATGTGGGTATGTGGAATGTGAGGAGTGAATTTTGGGCACGACAGTACCTTGGACAACAATTCTATTTGCGAGTGTATTCACCAGTTGGATCCATCAGGGATGAATACCCAATTCCCCATAATGCTCTTCTTTGTGGCAAAGCAGCAGGAAGAACAAGTAGATGAAGATCTCTACGAGAATCAAATCAATCTTAAGCACCTGAGATGTTTGTCATTAACATACCTATGTAGGGACTCACTTGGTCCCATTCTTTGCAAATTTGTCTCACCATTTCTTTGTGTTCATACTTAAGCACCATGCTGTTATTGTTATAATTAAATTGTCACCATTGATTTATTTTTTAAATTAATAAATTTCTCACATGTATCAGTGAATTTCTTGTTTTAAATACATAAAGCACTTTAATCTACAGCTCTCTGTGTGTAAATTTCAAGTGTCAGTGATTAGATTGAAGCGTTGTACGGTTGTTCACCATGCAGTAAAACGTTATTGTTATACACAAATTTCTTCTAAAATTTCAGAATGTTTTAAACACCTTGTAGCTTTAAGTATCTCTAAAAAGTTGCTTACACACACCCACCGTACACACACATAATATAAAAGTTGTTTAAGATTTAATATATAATTTATTCTTTTTATTGGCTTAAGTCTCACGTGGCAATGATTTGCAGTGAATTGATGCTAAATTATTGCACGTCCTTCCTAAAGTCATCCGCTCTGAAATTTTAAATCAAATAGATAGGAAAGTCTTTTAATATTTCCCTTTGTTTATCTCGTTAGATATTTTGATTATTACATACAATCCATAATACTATTTTTTTAAAGAAAAATATGTATTATGGATTACCCTATACAAACATTTTCAAGTTAACAGAATTCAGAAAAAAAAATAAAGCTTACACATCATATAAAATAGTGAGAAGACGATATTCTATTTATCAAAAAGTAAAGGGGTTTATGGGGAAATTACAGAGTTGCAGGAAGCAAAACGCTCTGATAAGCCCACGGAATCCAAGCATCCTTTCAGCCCAAATAATGACCCAAACGAAGTTATTATTTAGACAAGCAGCCAATAACCAACATAAGAACCGCCCATGCTATTAGGGTTTATTATTTCCCTGAAAGTGCCTTTTTTATCAAAGACTTCGTGTCCATGAAAAACAAGATCTAAGACGTTTTCGCTACTTCTTCCTTTTTTTTTTTTTTTTTTTTTTTTTTTTAAAAAAAAAAAATTTTTTTTTTTTTTTTTTTTTTTTTTTTAAAATTTTTTAAAAAAATTATTTAAAAAAAATTTTTTTTTTTTTTAAAAATTAATTTTTT
>Ga0099824_1005651_pt1 | contig 17532 bp, 13 predicted proteins | sample SiratrowhiteBW_FD_76837 | JGI IMG/M metagenome (GOLD analysis project Ga0099824, IMG submission 76837) | Root nodule microbial communities of legume samples collected from California, USA - Siratro white BW | ecosystem: Host-associated > Plants > Roots > Nodule | place: USA: California... | reverse complement strand
GCAATGAGAGAACGAGAGAGCATGAGAGCAATGAGAGAACGGGAGAGCATGAGAGTGAGAGAGCAATGAGAATGAGGGAGTCAAAACAGTGAGAGAGTGAAAGTGGAGAAGGCAGAGAGACTTTTCATTTCTAAATTTGGACCCTTTACACGTTAGTTTAAAAAATTAATATTTTTCGCCACATCAGCGATGTCAACTGAATGTATGCCACGTGTTGGTGTCAATGTATCATTACTCAATAGAATATAAGGTATTATTTTAATAACAAAGTCATGTTCATGGAGACTCTTCAACGGTATACGTGAAGTACTGAAAAGACATGTTAAATGTCGATTTCCTTTAGTTAGTACTTCGTTTTAAATCAACCAAAAGGTGTTTCAACTACTAGAGAGGTGGGAGTGTAAGCGGATTTACCCATCCAACTCAACTCAATTACATAGAATCATTCAGTTAATAAATATTGTTTAGTATACCCAATGAAAATTATTAACTTGAATGATCCGTTTATGAATTTCGATAAATATGATTCAAGAGGACTACATGTTCGTTGCTGGCAGAGTGTGCCTTATTAAATTACTCTTCACTGTTACTTAATGTCACTCTTTAAGGTTCCAATGGGAGTTTGTGAATTTGAAAAAAAAAAAACCAAGTAAATTTGTGTGAAGATGAAGTTAGGAAGATAGACAAACAAACCAAAACTAATGTCTGATGTAAAACTTTTAACTTAAGAAGACAATTTCACATTCTACAAACAACGTTTAATATAAGAAAACATTTTATACAAAGTTCAACTAAGGCACATAAAATATAATCATCATTCAAACATATATTTTAATTGTACTTCAAACATTTATAATTATGATAGAAAATTATCTGGATTTAACTATGAGTGTGCATCTTCACCACTTTGTGAAAGATTCCTTTTTTTTTTTCTTAATACTTTTATCTTCATTTAAAACAGCCGTTTAACTCAAGTACAATCAAAATTTTTAAAAATCATTGTCAAATATCTAACTAAAACTTTTAACTGTCTTGAAACTAGACTTAAACAAATATTTGCATGTGGAGGAAACCTAACAAATTCACTACCCTCAGAGTCATCCTAAGAACGAACTACTTTGATACCGTAAATGTAACGTCCTAAAATATATATAGTCTATTTCAGTCTATACAAGCTATATGATATATCAATATACAGATATACAGACATACATACATACATTCATTCACAAACCAACCAAAATTCAAAGTAGACATCTAAATTCTTTAAGGCGTTCGAGTACTTGCATCCTTATCTGCTCATGTACATAATACAGTCATCGCAATTCACAACACAACAAGAAAAGTCAGGATAAACTAATGAAAATAAAATTTTATAACATACTCAATACATAAAAAGAAAGAACAAACCATATTGGTCATTCATAAGAATTCCTTTAAAGACTAACATATAAAGTTTCAATACAAATATATGTTCATTTCAAGTATTCATATCAAACATCATACATAAAGGCCTCACATGGACCACATCATACATAAAGGCCTCGCATGGACCACACCACACATATAGGACACACATGGACCTATCATCTTTTGGAAAACCCATTAAGTGTGTCCTTACTAAAGACTAACATCTAATCTAATACCCAACGTTACATTACCAATGAATCTAAGAGAAAAAAAGGATCAGGATAACTTCAAACATCCAATATTGAGTGTGTACTAGCGGTCTCGGTGTGTATGACCTTCCTCATCAATTTCTCACCACCTGATATCTTAGTCTACGTGACTTAAATTATCAATAAAATTAGAGGATCTTTGTTAAAACATAGGTGTGTTATACTTAATGTACATAAACAAGCACAATTCATACATTATCTCAAATACATAACATCATTCTCATACATATTCTATCATTTACACATAGTACTTATCATCCATATCACAATTTACAATGTTCAAAAACCTAACATCAAAAGCAAGATTTATCTATCAACTATCAAAATCAAGACATATGCTTTAGAAATTTTACACTTCAATTCCATTTTACCTATTCTTTTTTGTTACCAATTCAGATTTTACAGTTTTGCAATTCTGATTTTACCTTTGCACTTGTTTTCTTTCCAAGTCATCCTTCACTATTTGCATTTTCACTTGCATTTTTATTGTTTGTTGTTTCTCATTCTTCAGATACCATCTAAACCCCATTTCTAATTTGTTAAAGAAAGAAAATCATACGTTGACTTAATCACTTGTGTTCCTTGGATAGAACTTCTATACTGCACTTGTAACGGATGATTAGTTTGTTTAATTTTCCATACACAATTGTGGCTATCATCATGCACCTGTTTTTTTGTCTATAAAGTAGCAGCAGAAGTGTGACTTCTATGGGGTAACCAATGTACACCACTGCCAAACTAATACACTCTTTCAAAATTTTAATTTCTTGGCCCTGAATAGCGAGAATTTGATATGGAAAAGAGATATGGATAGCTGTTATCACTTAAAATTATCTACAGATTATTACCCATTATATCTGTAGGTAAATTTGGCATTTCCTATAGATTATTATCTACAGAACAGGACAAGTACAGGAGAAACAACGAAAATCAAAAGATTTGATATTTAATTTTTTTTATTATATTAATTTAAGATATTAGTTACCAAGTTTAGTGATCTGTTTGTAACATATATTTTAATTTATGATTGATTTTAAACTGTTTTTTTTTTATTTAGATACATTTTTAAATTATAGTTTTACATTTTGTTTTTCTCGAAGATATATAAATATTATTTTATATCGATAAAGTTTCTATCCCAATATATCTACATGTTGTTGTTTCTCATTCTTCAGATACCATCTAAAACCCATTTCTAATTTGTTAAGGAAAGAAAATCATACGTAGACTTAATCAACTTGTGTTCCTTGGATTGAACCTCAATATTGCACTCGTAAGAGATAATTAGTTTGTTTAATTTTCCATACACGACTGTGTCTATCATCCTGCACCTGTTTTTTTGCTATAAAGTAGCAGCAGAATTGTGGCTTCTATGGGGTAACCAATGTACACCATTGCCAAACCAATACACGCTTTCAAAATTTTAATTTGTTCGCCCTAAACAGGAAGGAGAATTTGATATGGAAAGAGATGACATTCTTTTCAGGAGTTTGAGGAACCAAAGAAATAACATTCTTTTCAGGAGTGCAAAGTCACATGGTAAAGAAGTATGAGAACTTAGACTTGTATAAAGTATAAACTACCAAGGTGAATTTCAATTATTCACATTGGGTATTTAAACTTTGGGACACAGGGTATTGTTGTGCCTGTATAGAAGAAGGTCAACAATCTAGAACATATATGTTAGTTATTCAAGTGTGAGTCTAAGTTCCATATATATTATGTATGAATAAAAAAGTTGAACAATATATAAAATAGAAGACTCGTAAATCTAATGTTTTAAGATTTTTGGTTAAATGTATATATAACCTTTTTTGCCTTGTAACTAACCCTTTCAAGCTTTACAGTCTAGAACTTTAGATTATATTGCAGCCTTGTAACTAATCCTCTTAATCAGATCAATTTTCTTAGAAATAGGACATGTAGATACATACATAGGTGTGGTGAATTAGTTTTAAGCAAATGGAAGGATGAATGAAGAAAAATTTAATGTGGTTTACGGCATATAGACTATATCAATTTGCTTGGAATAAGATATGTAAGTACACAAATGTGGTGAATGAGAAGGTAATGGAAGGTTGAATGAAGAAAATATTTGAAGCTACCTAGGACATAGCCTGATAGTGTAATTGCAAGATAGAGATGTATGCTTGACAATGAACACTGATCATCTATAGCTTCTCACTCTTGGAGGGACATAATAGTTGAAATGACTCAAAATTAGAGAGAACTTTATATGTTTAGTGCAGGAGGAGAAAAATTATCCATATCAACTTGATATGGTTCTGTAGGACTCATAATGTGACTCTTTTTGAGGACAAGAGGATAGGGTCAAGTTTAGGAAATTAGTGAACTTTATCAAATGTATAATTTTTTTAAAAGGGTTGTAGGATCCTAACTTACACGATTTTGATCTAATATATCTTCTGTTAATGAAAGAAAACATGATAAATATATAATGAAAAAGTATTATTTGTCTAATAAAATTTATTACAAAAGCTAGTTTTATATCTATTATATTTATAATAATCAACAACATAAATTGAATTTTGTGAACTTTTTTTGCCTTTTTCTTTATATTTTTTTCATTATATTAATTATCCAACTTTATAGATTCAATTATCTAAACAAATTACTCATAAATATTACAAGTGCTTTTATAGTAACAGTATAACAATTAATAAAAATTAAAATATTTATAACTAGTTTTTATACATATTTTATCATATTTTTTATTTTGAAAAAAAATTACAAATATTTTTATTATTGAAGCATAGCATTACAAAATTTAATAAAAATTCATTTTTTTAATTATTTTTAAATATACATTTTTATAATTTAATAAATATTTTAATAATGTTTTTTAGTTAATTTCATTGTAATAATTACAATTTTTAATAACATTTTTAAATTTAATTATCATTAGAAAGGTTGGCAAGTACGCAACTATGTTTTCAACATTTTATATCTACATCTTTAATTATCTCCTAAATTTGGAGCATAATAATTTAAATTAATGATTAAGAACTAGTAAAATAATACATTAAATAGTGCACTAAAAATTAAAAATGAGAAATTAACTAACTAATTCTTAAATATTTTAATAAATTTTTTTGTTTACTAATTAAGATAATTTTATAACCACACTAAATTCTCAATGTAATTAATTATTGAATTGTAATTATTAAACTTTTAAATGAACTTTGTTTGAAAATTAATTCTAATAAGAATATAATTGATTATTAGATCCAAAATTAACATATCTGTTGATGTTTTTTGAATAAATTCTTAAACAATAAAGTTCAAATCATGATTATGTTGTGTCTTAGATAAGTTTCTTGTTAAACATTAAGTCTTAGGAAAATGATTTTTTGATACTGTTTTTAAAGTATCATGACATGACAAACAAAAAAGAATATTTTAATGAGTTATAAGACTCACGTAATTATAAAGTTCTTTTGAAATATATGACACTCGTGTGCAGGTGATTTTCTCTGTTTTGATATGTGATTTGCTGATAAATACTTTTGAAATTGTAAAAGTGGAAGTACTTCCAATTATAAAAGTCTTTTAAAATGTATGGCACTCACGTCGAAGTAGTTTCTTCTAGTTTTGTATGCGGTTTGCTGAGAAATACTTTTGAACTCATGTTACAAATATGGAAAGTAGGAACCTCATGTGTTCATGTTGCTCTCGCTTTTGTAAAAATATAGTCCAGGTGGTTTCCTCTGTTTTGATATGTGATTTGCTGATAAGTACTTTTGAACTCGTCTAATAGATATGGAAAATAAGAACCTTGTGTGTTCATGTTTCCTCTTATTTTGAAAAAAAAATACAATTATAGTGTTATGGAAAGTAAGAGCGCTCAAGTGGTTTCCTCTGTTTTGATATGTGGTTTGCTAATGAGTACTTTTGAAACCCAAGTGGCAAACGAAAAGAAGATATGAACATAGGACACGTAAGTAAATAAAAAATTATTATTTTTTACTATGTAACAGTGTCAAATGGGTATAATGAAACGTAAGGGTGTCAAAGTATCATGGTCCTAAGTCTTAATGCAAATGATTCGTTTGTTAGAAGATATAATATCTTGTTATCTTTGTTTTGTCCGATAAGAGAAAGATGTTGAAACTGTTACTAATGTATTTGATAAATTCACTCAATGGAGTTTTACAAAAAAAAATTAAGACTTAGATGTATTAATGTGTATGTGTATTTTAGTTTTTGGTTTTCCTTTCCACAACAAGAAATTTCGTTATTACCTACGGTCAGAATCCGTATGTAACATTAAAAATCCGTATGTAGTTTGAAATTACATATAGATTACATACGGACAAAAATCCGTATGTAAAATTGTCGTAGGTAATACTTATATACGGATTTCAAAATCTGTATGTAATTACATACAGATTTTGCCGTATGTAAAATCCATATGTAATTACATACGGATCTTGTCCGTATGTAATTTGTTTTTCAGTATCAAAACCCAATTTCATTTGTTTATTCGTGATAGCACCTAAAGATATCATTGATCATTCCCATCATATATGTAAGGTGGAATCAATCCGTGAATTAATAGAAGATGAAAAGTATTATATTTCATAAAACAAACAGGTGTCTTATAACATGAGTCATGTACCTCATTAGTTACAACACAATCACAAAATAACAATATCCTAACAGACATATCAGTTAAATGTTAATACTATTCATACAAATTAATAACTACTATAATGATTATGTGAATTACGTTCATCTCTTTGTGGTTCTTCATCATGTTGTGGCTGCTCATGGCCTTGTTCTTCATTATACTGCTACTGACTTTGTGGCTGACGATTAGGTTGGTGAGAAATATTTTGCAGCTGGATGGACTGTAACTGCGAGCTCATCTAACGTATTTGGTCATCACTAGTGTTTAATTCCAACTTGTTTATTCTTATTCATTTAAGAGAAAGTTGTTTTAAAAGATTGTTTAGAACTTATCTTGTTAAATTTAACTGATTAAAATGTATTCATTGAAATATTAATTATTGAAGTTCAATACGATTACTTTAGATATTCTAATAGATTATTTTATCCAATCAATCTGTTAAAATCAATTGAAAACCTTAAGTAGTTTTGGAGAACAATTTCAATTTCTTAAAATGAGTTTTCAACATATTAAAATTATTCTAGACTTTTAAGTAGATGAGATCAATTTATTTTAGCAGGTTAAAAATACTAATTAATTCATTCTTTCTTTTCACTAATAAGTGAAATCAACAGATTAAAATGTAGTTTTAATTAATTAAAACTGATAGAGCATATTCTATAAAAACTCTCTCATTTTCATCTCATTTGACATAAATTTCGAAAAACTAAGTTTCATATCTTTTCTAAATGTGAGAGAGTTTGTACTAAGCAAAGACATTTTCTTTAAGCTTTCTTTTTAGTGTTTTCAAGATCAATCCTTTTGACATAGTGTGTTCGGTTGAAATTTTTTATTTCTTTTGTACTTATGGTGGACCTGGTGATATTATTTCAGCTGTAATATTTCTTTCATACCTTGTAAGTTTGTTGATCTGAATAGAGTTTTCAGAATTAGTGCAATAATAGAGTGTTACTGGTATATTTCACTTTAGTGAGCTCGACTGATGTAGTCAAGCAACTAGATGTTTCTCTTGTATGAGAGTGAACCAATATAAAATTGTTGTGCATCTTTCTCTTTCTCTCTTGTTAGTTTTCTAAAATTTTAGTCTATTATTTCTTTCTTGTTCTAAATTTTAACACATTAAAAAGAACTTAACCCAAATTATCCAATTGATTTTCTAATTAACAATTCATTTTAAAAAGTTCTTTTCTAAATTCCTAATAGTTCAATTCACCCCCTTTTGAACTCAATCTTAATTCTACAATTGGTATCTAGAGTTGATTCTTGAAAGATACTAAAAAAGTGATTGTATTTTTCACTGAAATCTTTTTATGAAAAAATGGTTGAGAACAAGTTGCCTTTTTCTAAAGATGTTTTTATTAATAGACCACATATGTTTGGAGGTGATAGCTATCAATTTTGGAAGGTTGGAATGAAAATCTTTATTAAGTCGATTGATAGACAAATTTTGGATGATATAATAAATGGATCTTTTGCTCCAAAATACATGGTGAATAATGAATTTCTTGATAAACCTTGGTCAGACTAATCTAAAATTCATAGCAAAAAGGCTCAATATGATTGTATGAAAAAAAAATACAATTACTTATGCACTAAATCTTTATGAGAATTTTAGGGTTTCACAATGCATTTATGCAAAATACATTTTGAATGTTTTTGAAGTTACACATGAGAGAACCACTAATGTGAAAACAACTTAGAAACATGTCTTGATTCAAGAATATGATCTTTTCGATATGAAACAAGTAGAAACTATTATAAATGTGCAAAAATGATTTATACATATTGTAAATCACCTTATTGGTTTAGGAAAAGTGTTTGACAAGGAAGAGTTGAATATTGAAATTCTTAAATGGATTGATAGGAGGAGCTAACAACCTAAGGTGATAACTACTTTCGAGTCTAAGAATCTCTACTATGACAACTGCATCTTTGTTTGACAAATTGAGATAGCATGAGCTTGAGATGAATAGGCGAGTGAGAAAGAAAGGAGTGACAAGAAGATTAAAAGTACAACACTCAAATATGTTGTTTAGAATAGGAAAACAAATGAGGAAGAATCTTTGATGTAGTGATTTTGGGACTCTAAATTTGCTAACCAGAAAGTTTGGGAAACTTTTGAAGAAAAAGAGTAAGGACTCACATAAGAGGTATGGTTTCCATAAAACATAAATCTTATTCTTCAAATATTACTTGTTTTAATTATGGTAAACGAGGACATATCAAAATTGAACACCTAAATGACCTTTGACAAGAAAACTGAGAATAACAATAAAACAAGAAGAGCCTATATTGCTTGCGAGAATAATGTTGAGATCTCTTCCAATGATACCACAAAATCAGATGAAGAAACAAACCTATATTTGATGGCTAGCTATGAATCTTCTCAAGTAATGTAAGTTCTAATTTTCCATTAAATGATAGCAACTAAGATCAACTATTAGATGTATTTAAGGAAATACATGAAGAAGCTGATAGATTGTCCATTTCTAACAATAGAATTTAAAGATTAAATAGTTGGCTAGAAAATAAGGAATGCAAAAATGGATTTTGAAAGCTTAAAGTCATTTATAAAGATGCTCTCTATAATTTGATGGAAGTTGAGTTACGCCAATCATAGTTCTTCTTCAAAGGTTTGGAGTTTTCGTTTCTTCAACAAATGTCAATATAGTTTGCAAAAGCATATAACATATACAAGAATTTTTTTATTTATCTATGAATTATTACATACAAATTTTTATCTATAAGTAAAATTAACATTATCTATGGATTTTATCTAAGGAAAAATTCATAGGTAATTACATACAGATTTTAATCCATAGGTAAATTTGGCACTACCTACGGATTTCTTACCTACGAAAAAATTTATAGGCAAATTACGTATTCAAATTCTATGTAACTATGTACGAACTAAATTCGTAGATAAATTACTTAGGGATTTTTCAATAGATAATATTAATAATTAATTTTATTAAAATTATTATTATTATTAACATTATTATTATTTTTCATATTGTTACTACTAATAATATTAATATTAATTATATTAAATTTCCTATTATTATTAATAACAATATTAATATTATTATTATTATTAATAAAAATTAGTAATTATTAAAATTAGTAATAATGATAATATTATTATTATTAACTTATATAATTAATAATATTAATAATATTATATTTAATATTATTTTTATCAGCTTTATCATCATTATTATTATAGTTAATATTATTACTAAATATAATAATATTTTTTAATATTAATATTAGTGTTATTAATAATAATATCAGTATTATTAATATTAATTTTGATATTGTATTTATTAATATTATTATTAATACTACCATTAATATTATGGATATTATTATTTATCATTTTAACATTATCAATTGTTAAATTATATAATTTATAATATTATTAATATTAATTTTTTATTTTTGTTAATTTTATTATTATTATTATTATTATTATTATTATTATTATTTCAGGTAATATTATTACTATTATTATTATTATTATAATTTTATAATGATTATTAAAATTGTTAATATTATTAATAATATATTATTTTCAATATTAATATTAATGTTATTAGTAATAATAATAATATATTATTAATATTACTTTTGATACTATATTTATTAATATTATTATTTTAGTATTATAATTAATATTATTATAATCAATATTATTATTAATATTATTATTTATGATATTAATATTATTATTAATAATATTATTATTTTAATATTTTCAATATTATACTTATTAATATTTACAATAATAATCATAATAATTATAGTCACAATAAATAATCATGAATATGTGATCGTAAAATTAATGTTAATGTCAGTGTAGTTATTGAAACTTGTGTATGTATATTTGAAGTACATGAGTTCAAATCCTTCTTACAACATTTTGGGAATAATAATAATAAAATTGTTATTAATAATAAAATTAATAATAATAAATAATAAGAATAGAACTATAATAATAATAATACTAATTGCAAAAATAAATAATTTAAAAAATAATATTGTGTAATTGTCTAATAAGATTTTTAGGCTTAGTCTACTCAAAAACCTAGATATGATTGTATTTTCTTCTTCTTTGATTACTGCTCTCAACGTGTACAAATCCATCTCTTATCTATGATAGAGATTTGTCTCTTTCACTATGTGTATTCCCTTTCAAACTCTTTAGATCACCCATTCGTACTATTTTTTTTCAAGTTTTATTTGTATTTTTTATTCCATATCTCTCAAAATTCTAAGATCCTCCTCCAAGATAGCAAGTTAGGTTTTTCTATCAATTGTTTCTTTTTATTTTATGATAGTCTTTTGTTGTCTCCACATTTTAAATGAATTGAGTTATCAGGAAATTTCTTTTAAATCAATTTGGATGTTATTCGAATCACTTCCACTTCGGCGAGAAGAACGCCTAGGCATTATGATTCTTGTATAAAAGTTTTTCAAAAGGAAAAGGAATAAGTATAGCACAACTGGGAGATTTCCAGGAAAGAAGGGTGAGTTACTAAGACAACTTAGTACCAAGTCTGTTCTTAACAAGAACTTGACCCACAAATCTTTTCCTAATGAAACTCTCTTAAATAAAAGAGAAGGCATCTCACACTAAAATATAAAATTAACACACAAAAGTCAAAACAAAAGAATGTAAACTAGTTGTTTCTATCTCCCAATTTCTTTCAGATATTTTTTTCCAAATTCTGTTTTAGATACTAGTTCATAATAACTGAATCTGCTGCAAAAGATATTGCAAAATATTTGAAGGAGATTTGCTCTAAATCAAGTAAGAATTACAAAGGACCATCTTTCTATAAAATCTAAAGAATATTTTTGCAAAAGATTTGATTATATTTAGAACCCGTAGAATCTCTGCAAATAATTAAAAACAAGAAAAGTAGGAGAATATGCTTAAAATCTAAATCTAACTAATAATCTCAATTAAGGTCCAATTAACCCTGATGGGGTAAATATTATTTAAAACAATGGATTTATTCTAAATACTCATCAATATATAACACCGTATATAACTTATAAGTATAAAAAATGAGGCTAAGTTAAAAAAATAAAACCTAATTCTCAAGAGAGTGAACTTGATCGTGATTGTATTATCTTGTCTTGAAGTCTCAAGTCTCTTTCGGCCTCTTAGTTTTGTCCTTTGGTAAGTGTTTACTCTTTATTGGATCTGTACAAATTATTTTGAGATTAATTAAAAAATAATAAAAATATAAAATGATTTTGAGATCAATTCATTAATCTGATATTGATCTTTACCTGATATTAATGCACTCAAAAGGAACAAAAGTCAACATTAACTTTAATTTCTCAACCTACATGTCCAAACTTTCAAATAGAAAATGAATGTACATAAATATACAGTATAAAATGATAAAACAAATTTAAAACAAATTTACAATATGATAATGACCTAATAACAATAAGACATTCAAATAAAAGTATAATATAGAAGAACTAGGATGAATAAGAAAAATGAAAAAGTCAAACAAAAGAATGAGAGAAGTGAAATAATCAGATAAATAAAAAAATAAGTGAAAGAGTCATATAAAAAAAATAAATATAAAATATAAATAGACGTTACCCTAATAGAATAACGTAAAGATAAAAAAATAAAAAACTTTTAACTATTTAATATCTTTAAAAAAATAAAAAAATTATTAATTTATTAAGATTGTATTTTAAAACTGTTATTCATTAAATAATATTTAGAATACCAATATAAACATAACTTTAATTAAAATATTTTAAATTTTTAATTAAAATTTATTTTTAAATATAGTTTTAAAATTAAATATTTTTTAATTTTATAATAATATATTAGTATTAACTTTCTTTAACCGTAAAATCCTTATTTTACTTCCATGGAGGTTAAGCAAATCCTGCATACAAAGTGTATCTTAGCATTTAATAATGAAAGGGTTTCTGAACATTATCTTTAAGAAAAACTTGTATGAACTGGAGACAAGATATTATATTGCCTGGAAAAGAAAATAAGACAAAGTTTTGAATAAAACTCACCGTTTTCAAAGGAGTCCATAAAATCTGCGCAAAAGCAATGTGCATTATTTAGTTACATGGCACTACCATAAGATTCAAATAAAGAAATATTCAAACCTTGGTGAGAATCATAATTTGTTCAGGGAAAGAAATGATGAAATTTGGAGTAAAGGAGACAAAAAGAGTGACATGACAACATTGTCAAAACCTGTTTAACAACTTTTGTTCCCCCCACTTTCATTCCTGTTCCTCTGAGCAACACTTTTTACTTTTCTCCGAAAACCTCTTTCTTAAAGGAACACCTACTAGCACCTCTCTTACCTTTTTGCGCCTCTTTAACCCCCTCAAAGAAACCAAGAAAAATGATAAAGCACCGAACAAATAAAAAAATACTTGCGTCTCACTCACACACAATCACTGACTTTTTCTTGCACCTAACTTGAAAATTTTGTAACTAATTGAGGGTCATATCATATCAACAGCAAAGAAAATGGTAAATAGTTGTCTCAATTTGTTTTCTCTAGTGATGATTAAGTTGATTTAACTGAGATGTTATACCATGATTAAACTAATAAATGTAGTAAACTCGACATAACTAATTTAAGGTGTAGCAGGTTTCTTCAATTCAAAATTTAAGACATTGATGTTTAGTGTATTATGCATACTATACCTGATGAAACATGTCTATTTTAAATTCATTGGATCATGGTACACTATACAAATAACATATCTGTCTTCATTTTTGTTTATATATATATATATATATATATATATATATATATATATATAAAAGAAGTTTTGAGAAATGAGTTACGTAAAGCAAGGTGTGACCCACATCACAGGCCCATTACTTTGGACAATTGCAATCTATGCAATGAGCACCACCTGTTCAACGAAAATGGCCAAAGAACTCCCCCAACAGCAACATCTCCAACTGGGTCTATGTCTCTTTCCTCACTTCACTGCTACTACTACCTTAAACCCACTACTACTATACTTTTATCTTTCCTTTCACATTCCGTTCTGTTTTACTATCTTGTTTTTTCTCACTTCCTATGGATCGTACTGACAAGCAGCAGCTATCCTTGGTAAAGGGTACACGGCAAAGATACAATGAATGGTTCGTTTCATGCTTTCTCAGAGTCTTTTCTATGCTTTTAATTTTCCATGCTTGGCTTTTGTTTTCCTCCTAGACAAGTTGTTGCTTGAAAGGTGAGAGTTTCTGATTATCCATGTTCTGGCATTCTTATTAGTATCATATGCACTCAGAAGTTTCTTTCCTGAGTTTAAACTTTTGTTGTATTATCAGTAGGTGATCTGTTGAAAAAGTGGTCTATGTGTTGTCATGTATTCTTGTAATTATGTTTATTAACTTGGATTCTGCTAGAGACTGTTGCAAACTTGATTTTTCTATGGTTCTTCTGAACTTGCTGCTGTAAAGAAATAATCAAAGATCTATTCTTATATTGTTTATGAGATGAAAATGATGATGTAATGTATCTCATGTTCAGCCGATTATCTTCTAAGTGATCAATGAAATACCATGCCTTGTGCTTTTTGCATGCTATGACTTCTTAGTAACTTGGATGATCTGAATTACTTTTGTAAACTATGTTTTCTAATTAAGTGAGTTTTTATATTTTTTACTTTCCTTATTCCTGAATTACGGACATTTGGACGATCACCTTTTCTAAGATTTCTTAGTAAGGCAGGGTTGTTGACAATGATCATATAAACAAAAACTATTGAGAATTTAACAACCAAATTTTGTCGGGGGATGCTGTTATCTTAATTGAGCAAAAAGGTTCATGGGATTCTCATTTTAAAATGATTTTTCTTTTCGTCTTTTGGGTCGGTCCTATGGAGTTAATGCAATTTACTGAAATATGATGCCACCTTAAAACTGTTACAATATTTGTTCTAGAATGATAGTAGCAAAAGTTGGTTTTGGTAAATCCAGTGTCATTTTTCCTTATTCTTTCTTCCGCTTCCTGCAATTTTAAGAAAACAATACGATTCATTCGTGTTAGAAGGGAAATGCATATGTAAGTGAAGGAATAAGAGTGATGTTATATGTTTTTATCTATCTAATTTTGAAGTAATTTTCAAATTTGAATTATTAGGTTTTTTTTATTCTAAATGCTTTCGAGTGTTTATATCTTCCAAGCAAAGGAAGGATCAATTATCTTCCTTGCTTTTTGAAATCATTATGATGAGTGAATGGGGTGTATGAATTGTTATGATACAAAGTCAACCAAGAGGGAGTTATCATTTTTATGTTTTGAATGACTCACCCAATGACCTTTTGTAGGATTTTTCGTGATGTACCAAGTGATATAACAATAGAAGTGAATGGAGGAGCATTTTCATTGCACAAGGTTTGTACTTTCTCATATATTTTGGTTTTGTGAGGATTTTTAATATGATACGGCAAGGAATATGCCGAATTTCATACATGATTGTTCTAATTTTTACTACTGTTGCATGAAGTTTCCTCTTGTCTCCAGAAGTGGAAGAATAAGGAGGATAGTTGCAGAAAACAGGGATGAGGATATCTCAAGAGTTGCGCTTACTAATCTACCAGGAGGTGCTGAATGCTTTGAGTTGGCAGCAAAATTTTGTTATGGTATTAACTTTGAGATTACATCCATAAATGTTGCTCAGCTATGTTGTGTCTCTGATTACCTTGAAATGACTGAAGACTTTTCAAAAGACAACCTTGGCTCGCGTGCTGAGGAATACCTTGAGAGTGTAGTTTGCAAGAATCTTGAAATGTGTGTTGAAGTCTTGCAACAATGTGAGAGCCTGCTTCCTCTTGCTGATGAGCTAAAAGTAGTTAGCCGCTGTATTGATGCAATAGCATCAAAAGCATGTGCAGAACAAATAGCCTCTAGTTTCTCAAGATTAGAGTATAGCAGCTCAGGTAGGTTACACATGAGTAGGCAAGCCAAATGTGATGGTGACTGGTGGATAGAAGATCTTTCAGTTCTGAGAATTGATATGTATCAAAGAGTCATAACGGCCATGAAATGCCGTGGGGTTCGGCCAGAGAGTATTGGTGCTTCCCTTGTGAATTATGCACAGAAAGAATTGACAAAGAAATCCAGCTTGTGGAATCCATCTAGCCAGACTAAGATTGATTCAAATTCCACCTTGCATGAAAAGCTTGTGGTTGAGACCATCGTTAGCCTTTTGCCTGTGGAGAAACTTGCTGTTCCAATCAATTTCCTTTTCGGGCTTCTGCGAAGTGCAGTGATGCTTGATTGCACAATTGCTTCTAGACTTGACTTGGAAAGAAGGATTGGATCACAGCTAGATGTTGCCACCCTTGATGATATTTTGATTCCATCTTTCAGACATGCAGGTGATACCTTGTTTGATGTTGACACAGTTCATAGAATTTTAGTAAATTTCTTTCAGCAGGATGATAGTGAAGAAGATCAAGAAGATGCATCTTTCTTTGAATCTGACAGCCCTCGTTCACCCTCCCAAACTGCGCTAGTTAAAGTCTCAAAACTAGTGGACAACTACCTCGCTGAAATTGCCCCAGATGCAAACCTGAAACTTTCAAAGTTTTTGGTCATTGCAGAAACCTTACCTGCACATGCCCGCACGGTTCATGACGGTTTGTATCGGGCAATTGATATATACTTAAAAGTAAGTTTTATTGTCTTTGCTTCATTATAAGTGCACAACATTTTGCTACTAGCAGTAAACAAAATACTAACCTTTATTGTCTCTTATTCTTAAGTCTAAGGGGTGAAAGGAATTTTGTTTTCCTTCAACAAAATACTAACCTTTATTTGATGTGAAATTGACAGTTCTGTTCTAAGCTGATATGATACCTTATGAAACTTCAGGCTCATCAAGGTTTGACAGATTTGGACAAGAAAAAACTATGCAGATTGATTGATTTTCAAAAGCTTTCTCAAGAAGCTGGAGCACATGCTGCGCAAAATGAGCGACTTCCTCTTCAATCAATTGTGCAAGTTCTGTATTTTGAACAGCTAAGACTTAGAAATTCTTTGTCCGGCTCCTTCGGGGAAGATGATCCTAAGCCAATACACCAGTCATGGCGCATAAGTAGTGGTGCACTAAGTGCGGCAATGTCTCCCCGAGACAACTATGCATCACTGAGACGTGAAAACCGTGAGCTTAAACTTGAATTGGCTCGTCTAAGAATGAGACTAAATGATCTTGAGAGGGAGCATGCTTGCATGAAGAGGGACATGGCTAAGTCGGGATCACGCAAATTTATGAGTTCTTTCTCCAAAAAAATTGGTAAGCTCAGTCTTTTTGGGCATAGTTCTTCTAGAGGATCAACTTCTCCATCCAGGAATTCTCATAGAACAGATTCAAAGGTGATTGAGAGAACCTGTGCTAGCACAGAGTAGGCAAAAAAATGTGTAGCTATTGTTTTCTTACTCATGGGGCAATTGTAAGTTATGCTCATGGTCACATATTCACCACTTTTTGTTTACTTTTGTTCCCTTTTTGCCACCTTTATGTCAGTACAACTAGAAGTTTCTCTTGCTTGCAGGTTCAGATTTACGGGGATTACGGCATTGGCTTTGTTTGACTATATATATAATATATTATGTATAAAGTGGTGAAGTATATGGGAGCAAATTTTCGGGTTAGAAGAAAGAAAGAACTAGGTTAAAAGAAGAGACTCATTAAATATATAATGCTTCCACCAATAATTTTTGAGCTAATGGTAAGTAAAAGAGTTTTTTTAACTAGTATGTTTTTAATTTTGAAAATAAATCTTTTTAACAAATCTACAGGGGTAATTGCTTCATGCACCCCACGTCCCATCAAATATGTGAAAGGATTTTGATGTGCCTATGAGTGAAGACAAAAGGGGGAGGAGGTGTTAGTGGAGGAGGCTTGGTAGGCGAAGGACACAGCACTGTGTGTTTGTGTGGGTCAGTAGAGATAAGTCTTCATTGTATAAATTGTTGATAATATGGGTAGATTATTTTGATTTGAGTGTGTATAGATGTTTGAGGGGTATTGTGCAACGGTTTTGATTTTGATTTTTTTTTTTTTTTTTTTTTTTTTGTTTTTGTTTTTTTTTTTTTTTTTTTTGTTTGTTTTTTTTTTTTTTTTTTTTTTTTTTGTTTTTTTTTTTTTTTTTTTTTTTAAATTTTTTTTTTT
>Ga0099824_1005648_pt1 | contig 17541 bp, 7 predicted proteins | sample SiratrowhiteBW_FD_76837 | JGI IMG/M metagenome (GOLD analysis project Ga0099824, IMG submission 76837) | Root nodule microbial communities of legume samples collected from California, USA - Siratro white BW | ecosystem: Host-associated > Plants > Roots > Nodule | place: USA: California... | reverse complement strand
GTTACACGTGTGTAAGAAGCTCTCTCACTTATTTTGTTTTCTCCGTAAAGGTATATATATATATCTCTCCCTTTTTTGATTTATATATATATATATATATATATATATATATATATATATATATATATATATACATTATGATTATTTGAATCACATAAATATAATAAAGATTATTATTTCAGAATACTAGTGGTGTTAATTTGCCAAAGGAATTCAAAGATCTGCTCGATCAGACTGTTTTATTTAAGGTACAGAGCATAAATGAGGATAATTTTCATTTTGAACAATCGTTCAGAGTCAAAAAAGTCTGTACTGATGAGTTTATCATACACAAATATGTTGAAGGAGTGATGAAGCCATAGGTTTATACTTTGTTCTTAGTGTTTATGATTTATTATTTCATTCACATTTTAATGTTTTTGCTTTGGAAATACTTTTCTTATTGATTGTTTTTGTTTAAAGGATGTTTTTCCTGAGACTGGACAGTTGTCAACAAAGCAAAATGTAAAAAATATTGTCTGTGTTGCAATAGCAGAGGTATGTATAGTTTAATGAAACAAAAATTTATTTTAACCACATTCATTTGAAATTTTATAATTTTGTGTTTTGGTAGGATCTATTGCCAAAATTTGTGAATGAAGCACACGACATCAGATCACAGACTGTTGACTTAGCCACAGATGTTCTCAGCAACGAAATTGAAATTACTGGACAAAAAAGACAGTGTGCTTCAAGTTTACAATCTTCTGAAGATGATGTTCCATTGAGAAAATTAAGAAGAAACATCAAAATAGAGAAGTAACTTTGGTTATGACTTAGGAATTTCGCGTAATTGTTCAATGTTGTGTAACTTAAGTACTTTTTTATTTTTGGGTACGACATTTGCTTTAAGTACTGTTATCTAAACTTATATTATTATGACATTTTGTTTGAATGTTAATTTTTTTTTGTTTATGCATGTCATGTAATCGAATTCTAAAGCGCAAGTTTATTTGGTAATTACACTACTTTATTAGTTGTTTACGTGGATTTCTATTCTTATATTTTTCTTAATTTGTCTGAATGTACGACCGTATTAGAAGTTATAAATCATCTAAAATTAACTTTCCCATTACAATTTTTTCGATGGCATAGTTTTCCAAAAGAATAATTAAATAAGTGAAACGTCATGTCCATCAGACTCCATCAAATCGTGAAACCTCATGTCAATCACACTTTATCAATTCGTGAAAGCTCAGGTCATTTCAATTCACAACCTCCAACGTTATATTCAAAATTCGGATTTCAAAAATCATTTTGAAAATTGAGTTTTCAAACCTCTATATTAACCTCATTCTCTAGATGAGCAAACTCAAGTTTGGGTAAAGTTTACGTATTTTGTGGTTGTTGTTGTTGATGATGTTCCTTTTGTGAATGGTTCAGTATACATATTCTTCGTAGAGTTACTATGTTTGCATTGCGATTCTTATGTCTTCTCCAGGAAATATGTCGAGGTTGAGTTGAAATGTGTTTTGTGTGTCATTTAGTTTTCACTCCAGAAATCCCTTCTAGAGTTGTTCTAGAGTTGTTGACTAGCTGGGCACAAACACATTAAACCAGAACAACCACGCAGCAGGGTCTTTTCGAGTCGTAATACTCCTACTTTAGCTGCTAGGTATTTTTTAGATTTTCATTTAACAATTTTGTTTGTGAGAAAATTTTTGTATGTCGTTGCATTCTTCAATTTGTTTGAGTGAAATGCACATATATATCTTCCTAGCTATGTCTTTCTTATTTAATTGAATGACTCCTGACTTTTTAAGTGAAGGTTGTCCTTAAACCATCTACCCCCTCATATATCCTGGAGAAGATATAAGAATCACAATACCAATAGAGTAACACTGCAAAGACCATGTATATTGGCCCATTTCCAAAGGGATCATCATCAACAACATCATCCCCAATAGAGGAAAATTTAACGCAAATTCAAGTTTGTGGATCCACAAATTCCAATGCAAGATTGTCATATGAAACAAACAAGGGCGAAGTGAAAACGTTTAAGATGTTTAACATAGGTTTTTAGAATTTTATGTATTTTGAGTTTCAAAATTTCGATGTTCTTAAATCATGTACTGTTCTTTAACAAATTAATCTTACTTCATTAATCGTTTGCTTAATTTACTATACTTATAATTAATATCCTAATTAAACAAATGTTACAACTATAAACACATCCGCAAAACTTTCACTGAATTGAAATACCTAGGAAAAATTTGATTTATCACATCCAAAGACGTCATCCTGAGTTTAAATGCATAGAAAGATGTCGGCAAAGAGTCACTTAGGATTCATAAACAACTCGGCTAGGTTTTGAAAGATTAAGACGTCGGCAAAAGATTAAATGAAGATGAAACACGTAGGCAACAATTTGAATACGTATGCAATTTTTTTAATGCAACAAAACACGTCGGCAACCTGATAGTTAACACTTACAAACAATTACCTAGAGTATGAATTCTTTCAAACACGTTGCTGAAGCTTGAATTAACACTGATTAATACGTCGGCCATGTATTCCATTCAGCCAATTACGTTTGACAACCTTCACTTAACACTTAAAACCACTTCCGTAATAGTTTCAATACATCCAAACACGTCAGTCAAGCTTCAATTAACACTCATTAATACGTAGGCCATGTGAAGTCATTAGAATTTAATGGGATTAAAACTCAATTAAAAGTCATTTAAAAACAAGGCACATTTGGGCACTCCACACGTCGGCACTTCACACCTCGACACTCTATACATCGGCAACACTTCACACCTTGGCTGGCTCTGTATGTCAGCACTTTAAGTTTGAATACAAGTGGGTACTACCACTTATTTTGGAGCATTCAAGACAACTGAATCTCTTCATCCATATATTTGGAAAATGTGTAATTATCACATTCTTTCATGTCATAATAAATAGATAAATTATTTTAAAATGTTAAAAAATATAAATAAAAATAAATAAACATCAAATATAAATATTAAAATATAAAGTATTAATTACAATTTAAATTACAAAAAAAATATTATATACATGAAAGCTATTTTTTCTTTAAAAAAATATAAATCAAATAAGTATGTCAAAAATAACTATAAATAGTATCAAACATTTTGATTCTATAAATAAATAAAATATATATAATTATTAATAGTTTATAAATATAAAAATGTAATAGACATATTAATGACAAATTTGAAATATAAAAGAACTTACTTTAATTTGATGGAATATTTGAAGTATTAAACACTTTAATAAATGATTAATCAATCCTTTTTATATTTTATATCCATTTCAATGATATCTTTTATAAGTACAAAATTATTTTAATTTATACAGAAAAATTATTTCATTATTTTCTGATGGTGCAGTTTCTGAATCTGAATCTGCCCACTCTTTATGCTATATTCGTTCACTTTATTAGGTTTTAACTAACAGAAAAAAAAAGTATTAACTAAAGGATATTAGAATTTAATGGGATTAAAACTCAATTAAAAGTGATTTAAAATTGTGTTAATAAAAAAGAATAGACAATACCAGTACAGGAAAGAAAATATACAGAACAACACACTACATCATAAGCACCTCAGCACTCCAAGCTACACATCGGCAGTCCAAGCTACATCTTGGCACTCCAAGCCACACCTTGGCACTTCAAGCGACACCTTGGCCCTCCAAGTTACACCTCGGCCCTGCCAATATCAAGTTTCTATACACCTATAGGCCACACTTGCATCTGCCTTATTTAAGTGTTGTATCAATATCAAGTTTCCATATAAATGTGGGTCTAATTTCCATTTAATTTTTGCCAAAACATCTTCACATTCCAACTTAAATGTGGCCCAAATTAAATCCCGTGAGTTGACCGGGTAAGATACTAGTTTTATACACACATAACATATACATACACCTACATGCACATGACCATGAGAGTCCCTCTCGTAATAAAGTATAGGCAATTGCTTCCTGCACCCTCACAATTGCTTTCTGCACCCTATCAACTTTTCATAATTTCATAATTATTCTTACCAGAATATACGAAGGGAAAGTTAAGTTTTTTGTGATTTTGTGAAAATAGAGAAGAGTGTTAGTGGGTAATGACGGATAAGCTATAATGGCGACGACATTGAAAGCTAACGGTGACGAAGGGTGAAGGCAGAGTAGTGGGGCGACAGCAGAGGAGCAACGGAGAAGCTCGGAGCAGCAGAGATATTTTGAGAGGTAAGCCTTCATTTCTTTTTTCGTGAAGCATTAGTTTGATTTGAATATATGTATAGTTTGATGGATTTGTTTGATTTGGTTGGGTGGTTTTGATTTTGTATTGGTTTAATTTGGTGAAGCATTGCAACAAAAGAGGTATTGTGGTTTCTTTCAACAAAAAAAATTAACGTGTTTTGATGCAGTTGATTGTTGGTGGATTATGCTTTTCTGACTTTGTTTTGATGTTCAATAATAGTATTTGGAACGGGGGTAGGAATCCCAATTGGGAGTACTTTGTATGTGCTGTGTAATTTAGGTGAAGAAGATTCAGGTCATTTATTTTTTACTTGTGAAGTGTCTATGAGTTTATGGAATAGGTGTGGAGGATGGATAGGGGTGCAATTTGTGCACGATTAATCGACTAAAGAGCACTTTCTGGGGTTTTGTGCTTTTGAGATGGGTAGGAGTGGGACTGGTGTGTGGGTAGTGTTATGGCTGGCAATAGTGTAGTCTATTAGGAAGTTAAGAAATGATATTGCTTTCAAGAACAGGGTCTGTGATATTGTAGAGATTTTCTCTAGAATTCAAGCTAAAACATGGGCTGTTATAAGAGCTAAATTTAAGAATTCCTTTTTTTCTTTATTGCACCTTTGGAATGCATACAAATGTTGAAAGACTAAGAGAGCAAGTGGCAGTGGGCTCGAGTCGTGAAATTGTTGTCTTTAATTTATTACTAAAAATGTAATAACTTGACTCTTATTTTTGTAAGAAGTTCTAATGTCTTGTGGATGCAGTGGTGCTGAGTTATGATGCATAGCATAAAAGTATAGCCGGAGAATGAAGAAACAACTATCAAATTTAATTTATGGATGTTATTCTTCCTTGTTTGGCTCAATTTTTTTGAAAAATTATGTATTTACCTTGTAATTGTTAAATAGTGATGATGTTGTGATGGATGATTGATTAGGGAATAATTATATTTTTGGATGTATGATAACCTACTTGAGGTCCTATCTCATGTAAATGAGGTCCTGTTTGTTTCTGTTTTTGTTGGCAGAGTGAATATCTATGGGGTGTATTTTTTGGGGTTGAAGGTGTACTACCCTATGTATCTGTATTTTTGTGTATGTGTGTACTACCCATTTGTCGATCTAATAGTACGACCACATTGGTCTTTGTCAAAGCCATTTAAGGTGATTCATCTCTTATGCAATATATTATAATGCATATTTCGAAATAAAGCCAACCAATTTCTTGTATGTTGTGACATTTAACAAATGACTAACCACATTAAGACTCTTCTGAAATGAAGCTTTAATTGCATTATGTTGGAGGATAATCATCTTGTTAAAAGAATCCCAATAAAGCATATGTCTCCATGGACGTTTGAAGCATCTTTTTCAAATTCCAATGAGCAAACTCAACCCTACAAAAATAGACATTACTTAACAAATACGAAATATTAAATTAATTATAGAACCTGAGTATGTGACATATCTATTACTTGTTATGTTACCTAAGTGCATCAACTTATTTGTCCATGCCTTCACAAATTTTTCCTTATGAGGAAGTACCCAAGTAGCATTTACATAATCAACAAATATGAGCTATGAAGAACAAACAACTTCAAGGCCAAGACACGATCTTGAAATTGTTGTTTATTATCACAATCAACTATAGATCCCCAAGCTTCCATCACTTAATCCCATGCCTCTCTCGGATGAACTATCATTTTACACTTTGCTTTCACATTTTTGTCAACATGAAACTGATAGAGAATATTATAAGCTTCAAGAAACACAACTCCTATTGTATTCATCAAGGCAAGATCTTTATCACTTACTATTACTTTAGGATATAAATCAACTCTCGTAAACAACCCTTTCAATCTTTCAAGGGCCCAAACAAAGTTGTTTTCACGTTCTGCTTCAACTAAAATAAATGTCACAGAAAATGTTTGCCCGGTTGACATCACACCAATAATGTAAAGTAATGGAAGCTTATACATGTTTGTCTTATAAGTACTATCCATCATCAATACAATGTCAAATGAATTTGGTAATTTAATTGAATCTGGATGTGTCCAAAACAAATCTTGCACCACATTTTTGCCTTCATTAAACCTACACCAATGCAGATACATGTCTCGCTCAAACAACATTATCAAATGTTGCATTTTTGTTCTAAGACGTCGTTCTATTCTTCGATATGTATTCATGGCATTATAAACTTTTATCGTTGTCAGATTTTTCTCATTACGCTTCTTTAAAGTTAACAAAATACTTCTAGGTTTCGTTGAAGTCTTAATCATATCAACAAGCATGCTCTTCTCATCATTTGTCAACCTACCCGCATATGGATGACCCACCAAAGTTTCTGCCAAGTCGTGATTGTGAGATCCACAAAGTAACTTCAAAATCCATCATTCTCCATCATTCACTGATTTTACTCGTAGTCTAAATGGTCGATCACATTTCCTGCTTCCACTTCAGTTACATCCCAATCCTTCTTATATCGCCTGTATTTACCTCCTCTCTCGCAACTCAAAAGAACATATATCTTCCTTCCTCGTTGTGCATTTGCAGTATCTGACCTTAATATGACGATCACAAACCCAAAGCTATAACCAATCATTCTTGCCAACTTTAGCAAATCATCCCGAAAAGCAAATACTTGCTTAAACATATCAAAATAGTGCACTTAGTTATTTAAATACTTCTCACATATTTATCGTTTCAAATTATTTTTTACATTAAAGGTTTACCTTATCAATAGTAAAGGCATTCTTGCATGCATCGGCCATGCTATCATTACTTATTGGATTACCACTATTTGATTGCAAACTATCAACATCCTCGCTAAACCCACACCATATGTCCATATCATCTGACATATTGGTGAACAGATCTATTTCTATGGTCTTTCTGCATAAAAACAAATACTTCAACACAAATAAACAAAAGCAGAAAAGTCCTCTTACAAAAACCTTTTTCGTAGTACGAAAAGTGTCTTATGAAAAATGTTTTCCATAAGAGGACTTTCCTCTGATGCAAAACTTTTTCCGTAATAGGAGAACTTGCTTACGGAAATCATTTTTCATAATGTAGTTCTCCTTCTATGGAAAAGGTTTTTCATAACCTGAATGCCCTATTACGGAAAACATTTTCCATAAGCAACTGCTCCTTTTACGAAAAATAGTTTTCGTAAGCACTTGTCCTCACCATCTTCCAAAATATTATTTCCGTAATAAATAACCCTTTTACGGAAAATATTTTCCGTAACAACAAATTTCTCTTATGGAAAACATTTTCTGTAATGACCTTCTCTTATGAAAAACGTTTTTAGTTAGCACTCATCCTCACATCCCAACTTCCGAAAAACAATTTTTGTAACACAATAACCTTCTAAGGAATATATTTTCTGTATCGCATTTCAGCCACCCACATTCTATTACGGATTTCATTTTTCATAAGAGGTTTTCGTTAAATGAAAAATCGAATCACACAAACTTTGCTCTCCTACACCATGTGTAAACCATGCAAAATGAAAATCAACTTACCTACAAACACTGCCAGAGAAGTTTCGTTGCAGCACCTTCTACGACCTTCGCTCGTCGGAAAACTTACACTCACCACCCACTCAATTAACAACTTTCTCCCTTTGTATATTTTGCCAAAGACACTTATGGCATTACAAATAACTAATGGGGTGTAGGAAGCAATTGTAGGAGTGCAGGAAGCAATTGCCTAAGTATACTTAAAAGTTTGGTTGAGAATGAGAAGTGTGGGCCATGATTATTTTTTATCCAGTAATTGTGTAGATAAACCTTAAAGTAACTCTCTTACCATTATTCTATTCCTCTAGGTTCTCGTAAATCTTCCACAAACTCAATAACCTGGTGTATCTTTGGTTTTACTACGTACTTTCCTAAATAAACGATTGTGATGATACTAAGGTCTCACACTCATAAAATTGCTACCTCAAGTAGCCCACATTTTTTTTTTTACAAAATATTTATTTCTTTACCTTAGTGTTATTACAATTGCCCATACCACAAACTTTCACCAGAAATAAGTTCACATAATTACATGCATTAAAATCATTCACCTAATCAAATCTTAGATAAATAAAGTTTTACCATTCACGAAATTTTGACACCAAACTTAGTTAAATAAAGTTTTACAATTCACAGAATTTTGGCACACCATAGCAATTGTAATAGCATTCCAAAAAAATCATAACAACAAAAAATGCAACAACAATCATTCATATCATCAATTCAATCAATCATAAGTTGAAGACAATCAATTATTAAAAATTAGACACTCCTAGACTCAATCCAAATCATATTTTAAACAATAAATAATTTATATTTGTAAGTTGTTTAGGCTATGGTTCATCCAACACCTAGATTGCAATATAATTAAAATGTTCAATAATTTGAATCAAATACGTGCAATCTTGCATTTGTTTCGGCAGCTCTTGAATTTTCAACAAATTTATAGTAAAATATAAAAACTTGTTTTTCTTTTTATAACTTATGTTATATAACTTTGTTTTAAGTGATTTTTGAACCTAACGTTAAGTTTTCATATCAAGTAATTCATTTTTTAACTTTAAATTACTAGAATCTAACTATATAGGACAATATAACTACAAAGTAGCTACTAATTAAATAAAGAAAATTCCTAAGTTAAGAGTTTAAATAATGATAAAAAGTTCTCCTACCTCAAAAAGTCTTGAGCTAATAAAGAAAAATGAAAAAGTATTAAGATGCTAAATCCCTCTATGAATGGGAATATAGAAACATTTAAGAAGAAAGAAATGAAATTAATAAATGATATCAAATAGAAAAAAGGAGAAGAACAAACATCCCTCCAATTATACAACTTTAAACTCTAACCTTAGAAAAAAAGAAAGAAAAAGAGAACAAATGAGAACTTACCTGTTGGAGCTCTCTTTCTTGGCAAAAAAAAATGAACAAGGGAAATGACAAGAGAGGACTTCTCTTTATAGGTAAGGGAAGGCTCTCAAAAGTACTACATTTAGTAGGAAAAAATAAATCAAAACCCAGAACAAAATGTTATGTGGATGGTTGTAGAAGAAGAAAAAAAGGGTTCAAGGTCTTCCATGGCCTTACTCCATCACATAAGTGAATAGTATTTCTACTGACTAATTGTCCTTCTTCTTCTCTCTTTCTTGACCTAAAATCACTACAATAAAGGATGTATGGATTGGTTGTTTTCCTTTTTCTAAGGGCAAACCCTTGGCCCAAATGACCATGTTAAGACGCTAGACAGTCTAAAACCAACTAAATGATCTAATATGTATTAGATGATCTCTTGATATGAGTGTTTATGAGTTTTGATGATAACAAATACAATAAGATGTGTTAAAATCTCTAACAAAGCTACTAAGTGTGAAAGTTCATTAAACATTCTAGATTGATTAACCTTAGATGATCATGCAATAATAAAGTACTAAACAATATCATAAGTCATTGTGCACACTAAACAAACACTTAAGACGATTCGTGAATCAACATAATAAACAACCCAATGGTGCAAGGTCACACTAGACAAACCGATAAGCACTAGTCACGCCAGATGATCTCATCAGATGATCCTATAGCACATAGACGTTGGACTATCATAAACGATAAGACGATTCAGAAGGAAGATCGTTCTGAATGTAGCAGATGATGTGGTTTTTGTCTTCATGACAGAAAATCATGTCTTTATACTCATGATAGATGATCTATCGTGACATAAAGTTTTTCTAACTCAATGCTTATATTTCTAGAATTGATTTCAAATGATTCTTAAATGTTTTCAAAACTCATTTTGATTCATATAAATCAAAGTTTAAAATAAAAACTTGTTAATTAATCTTATATAGAAAGCTTTCATATTCTAAATGGTGAACAAAACATATTTTTATGGATTTTGAAGATATGATTTGATATACTAGATTTTATTTAAGTCAAATTGCTTTCAATGTTTAAAAATTATATAGATTTAGGAAAATTTTGAAAAATATATTAACAATGTGATTTTTGGAATGGAAAGTTTTATAATCCTAAAGATTTTATTTAAGAAATACCTATGCACTTAAATAATGATTCTTATTGACTCAAGGGTTTTAATGTAGATTGTTATTGTCAGTCGTGTTCGAATTATTTCTAGAAATGTTTACAACTCTTAGAAGGCTAAAAAATATCAAATAGAAATGTTTCTATATCAAGTGTCTAATAAAGGAAGAATGAAGGTACAATACGGGATTTACAGAAGATTATTAGAGCAAATTGAAGCTTCATAAATCAAAGGATCAAATATAGAAAGAATTCAAATATATAAGTGATAAAAACTACACACTCAAGACTCAAAAAAATCATGTTTGAGAGGTCTTAATCTCAAGGAGATATTAGGACTGATTTTTCCTAAAGAGGTGTTAAAACTCGTGCCTAAAGAGATGTAGAATACTTGTCCCGGAAGGTGTTAAAACTCATTTAGTGAAAGTTATTAAGTTTGTTGGAGATCCCACATCGATTAGAGATGAGGTCTCTCAATAAATTATAAATTGGTGCAAACCTCACCTTACAAGCCGGTTTTTTAAGGTTGAGTTAGACTTAAAGTTTACTTCTAATATGGTATCAGAGCCTATCTTAGCAAGGTTGTTGGGCCTATCGGGCCACCCGCTATCGGGTTACTATCAGACCTCCCTTACATATAAGTTTCACACTTAAGTTGAGGAGTCTCGGCGTGAGGGGGGTGTGTTTATCCCACATCGACTAGAGATGAGGCATTTCAATAGTTTATGACTAGGTGCAAACCTCACATTATAAATTGGTTTTGTAAAGTTGAGTTAGGCTTAAAGTCCATTTCTTGATATGGTATCGGAGCATATCCTAGCAGGGTTGTTGGGCCTATCGAGCCACTTGCTATCAGGCCGCTATCGGACCACCCTTACATATAAATTCACGCTCGAGATGAGGAGTCTCGGCATGAGTGGGGTATGTTGGAGATCCCACTAGAGATAAGGCCTCTGATTTATTTTATAAATGGGTGCAAACCTCACCTTATAAGCCGGTTTTGTAAGGTTGAATTAGGCTTAAAGCCCACTTCTAATATGGTATCAGCGCCCATCCTAGTAAGGTTTTTGGGCCTATTGAGTCATCCGCTATCAAGCCGTTATCGGACCGCCCTTACATATAAGTTTCACGCTCAAGTTTAGGGGGGTGTTGGAGATCCCACATCGACTAGAGATGAGGCATTTTAATAGCTTATAAGTGGGTGTAAATCTCACCTTACAAACTGGTTTTGTAAGGTTGAGTTACGCTTAAAGTCTGCTTCTAATAGGTTTACTTAAGGAGACTAGACGTAACCTTGATTATAGGATGAACTGATATGAATATGTATCTATTTCTCTCTTCTCTATACTCTGTTAGACACTGTCTTTAATTTATTTATAATTGGCAAACTGAATTCAAACTACATTCAACCTTCTTTTGGAGCCAACTACACCTTCATACCCAACAAAGTTAACCAGGTAGTTATATAAGTTTTCATCAATTATTTAATTTATAAATTACTTGGCAATAAATTTTAAGAGACTACTAGTTTTATTTTTATCTTCTTTATATGGTTGTATTTTAAGTACTTTTATGATTTATACTTTTCATATTTTAATTAATATTTTTACTTAATTTTGCTTAATCTTTTGTGAATATCTCAATTTACATTAAAAAAAGAAAAAAAACTAAACTTGTAAAATAATGTAAATTCAAATACATATTATGATAATTTAAAATAAAGATTGTATATATTTTACAACCAAACACATGTTTGGGAATTATTGGTGTTTCATCTTAACTTTCATAAATTTTAATCCTTAGTTATGGATTCAGTAATGATATTACAAATAAAAATTAGAGATAGTAACAAAATTTAAATTAATACATATGTATCGAAAATTAATTATCAAATAAAGTTCATTGTAAATTTGATAGTTATAAATCAAATAGCTAATTTACATTGAGATTTTAGTGTAGTCAAAAAATGAAATTAATTAGTTAATTGGGGACATAATTATAATTATTAAATATTTAAGGGTTAATTCATAAATTTTAAGTAAGTAGAACGAATTTCACGTAATTATAATAAATGTTTTAAGAGTTAAAATAAAACACTCATCCTCTTATACTAGGAGTTAGTTAATTGGCTTCTTAATTTTAATTATTAATATATTTATTAATTTAGTGTTGTTTTATCCATTAATTATGTTCAAAGGATATTATAACCTTTCTTTTATTTCTTTCTCTCTCTCTTTACATATTAATTCTTTATTCATTAGATCGTTTAGTTTTCAACTTATTTATATTTCTAAGCTCATTAATCTTTGGTATTGAAAAAATTTATAATTAAAACTTTAGTTAGTTTGTTCCACATCCGTAAGTGGTTAATCTCTTATTAAAATCAAATTCCTTTGTTTTTTTTTTCGTGAATAATATATATTCAAAAGGATTATCAGCATGATTAAGATTAAGAAGTTTATGTGAATAAAATACTTCAATTTGTGACAGACACATCAAGATATGAGCTTTTTAAAAGAACATGTTGTTTGAACACCTCTATATAGCAGAAAGAACCATATAAGGGAATTAATTTTGAGAATTCAAGAATAAAAGTCTCACTTTTTCTTTAATTATTATTTTTTCTTTCTTAGATGAAATTTTTTATCAAGTTGTGAGTGAAATTTGCTTTTGGATTGTGGTTAAAGTTCTAAAAGCTCTTCCTAAATAATTTCTTATGTAGTAAGTTGTTTAAAAAAAGTGGATATTTGAATTTCATACGAAGGTGGGTTCATCGTTAAAGAAACGTTTTCACTAACGGAGTTAAGAGATATGGATATTAATATTGGAAGACGATGATCTTTCGGTGACTATTATGATAAGTTCCCCCTTTTGTTTTAGAATGTTGTTAATCCTTTAAGAATAGGTAAAAATTGCATCACTTTGGAGAAGATGAAATCATGTCTCTATAATAGAGAACTTCGACACAAGGTTGTTGAGAATAATGATTATGTTGGTCCATCTAGGTTGATAGTCTCTACCACCACCAAAGGAAAAAAACAAGAATAAAGGAAAGGACAAAATTAATTCAAAAAACATTTGTAATATATATAAAAAAAAAAACTAAGTTATTGGAACAAAACTGTCCTAAGAAAAGGGGCAAATACCACAACTTAGACTAATTCAACATCTAGTAAAGATCATCTGGTCCTTGCAGTAGGAGATATGATGGATTATTGTGGAACTTAGGTTATGGACTCTTGTTGTGTTGTTCACATTCACATGTGTTCAAATAAAAGTTAATTTATTAACAAAGGTGATTATCAAAAATCCATAGACACTGGGTCTATTAGGATTTAAATCTAAGAAAATATAGTGAGGAAACTTTTAGATGTTCCTCACATTCCAAGTCAGAGAATAACCTTATTTAAATGACAGATTGGATGCTAAAGGTTTCATGTATTCGAGTTGAAGCGCGAGTACGGAGAAAAATGAGTATTTTGATAATATAGAAGAACAAAGTAAGTAATATGTATATATCATAGAAGGATACGTTATGCAAGTCTCATATCATGTGTCTTTTTGTCTTTGTCTGATAATATTATATGACAAATACATCTGAGTCACATGAATGAGAAAATAGATGAAAATTTTATACTAAGTGTTGGTTATTAGATAACACTTTATGGAGGCTTTACAATTTTGTGAGCATGACAATTATTTTTAAATGTAAATAAACTTTTTCAGAGATAATACATGACAAAAATCATATTAAAACATGTTCATTACCATTTTTAAGATTTTTTAAGAGTTTTAACATAAAAAAGACAAGATATTTTATCGTAATCATAAATGATTATTATATGCATAATTTATAATTTATGCATGTCTAATATTCTTTAATATTAATATTCATATTTTTATATGAAAATACTTTTAAAAATATATTAGGAGAAAGAAGAAGATATTGATTAGTTATATCTAATTATAGTGTGAATTCTATCTTTTGAGAAGAGTCTTTACACAATTAATTATTAGTTGAAATAATTAATTATTTTGGAAATTAAATTTTTAAATATTTATAGATAATAAATTGTCTTAAGATTTCAATCAATTATAAAATTGATAATAAATTATATTAAATAAATTATTATCAATAAGTTATTGAGATTATGGAAAGTTCATTCTTACTCCTTTTTTCTTAATTAAATTTATGAGTATTACGTACGTGATTGTTGCTTCAAATTTCCAAAAGCTATTGTTTTTTTATGCTTTTCTTTTTAGAATATTTGTCAAATGCATGATATATCTTTCTAATTTTCTTCCACATTACATTGTAACATGTTACACCTAGGTTTTGTGGTTCATTATATTTCTTCACATATATAAAATTCAGTTCAAATACAACTTACACTATTCATTTTATTATATAAATTTCAATTTTAATTTAGGCCTATTTTAGTAATATAAAAATAAATGACTTTTTCATGTTATTTGCTAGACATTCCCCTTCAAAAAAAAAAAATTAGAATATGTCTTTTCAGAAATTAAATTTTCTCACCACCTTCTTCTTCACTCTCACGCGCTCCCTTTCTCTCTCATCAAACCAAACCCTCTGATTCTCCCCAATTCTGATTCCAATTCTCCGGCGATGTCAAGCGCGGCTGCGGGCGGCGACGTGGAGGCGGGGTTCGCGAAGCTCCAGGGCGAGGACTTCGAGTACTACATGCAGACCTATTCCATCGTCCTCGGCCGCAACTCCAAGAAGTCCACCGTCGACGTCGACCTGTCCAGCCTCGGCGGCGGCATGAACATCTCCCGCCACCACGCCCGCATCTTCTACGACTTCGCGCGTCGCCGCTTCGCCCTCGAGGTCCTCGGCAAGAACGGCTGCCTCGTCGAGGGCGTCCTCCACCTCCCCGGCAACCCCCCGGTCAAGCTCGATTCCCAAGATCTGCTCCAAATCGGTGACAAGGAGTTTTACTTTCTCTTGCCTGTTCGTAGCATTTTGGGGGGGCCCGTGGGCCCGCGCCACTACCCTAACCACTCTGCCCCTCCCGGGCCCGTCGTGCCGCACTATAACTACCATTTGAGCTCGGGTTCGGGCCCGGTGAAGAAAGCGCCGCGGAGGGAGTATTACGAGGAGGAATTCGACGACGAGGATGATGTCGGTGCGAGGAAGATGCGGAGAGATGGGTATGATGGATATGGCTACTCTGGTGGCAAGTCTTCTCTTTCGGCACCAATGGGTTAGTGCTTCTTGAATTATAATTGCAATTATTGATTATGTTGTTGTTGCATAAAGGGCTAATTGGAATAATTGCTCGACAAGGTGTTTTTTTCTTCTTCAAGGGGGATTTATTGTTTTATCTTCGGGGAAGGGCATTATGTCTGCGTGTGAGCTAATTCTTTGGGTTCAGTCCATGAAATTTAGCTAGGGGTGATGTTTCAACTTGCAGTTATAAGGTGGAGTCTGTTAAATTCTTAAAATTTGGAATTCTGGGTGGTATGCATGAGGGAGGATAGTGTGAGATGTATCGTTGTTATGGTGTTTGAAATTGTGTTTCATGAGGGTCATTGGTTTGCAAGGTTAGATTGTTGTTATCTCTTGTAGTGGTCACTTGCCATTATATTTGGTTGTGCCTGTGGTTGGTGTTATTTGCAGTGACTAAAAAAGAATGTGGCCTAGATTTATTTAGATAATTTGCGACATTTAAAAGTTGTCATGTCATGGAATTTTCCAGAACATCAATCCCCCAGGGAGATGAGTGGCAATGAGGACTAACTGTGGTCTTACAATTAAGTTGGTGGGTGCTAAAGAGAGCATGCTGCTCATGGGAGTCTTCAGAACTTCAATTTCTAGGAAATTCTTCTGCATGCCCTCTAGCGATATTGCAAACTGTAATCAATATCCTTTCCAAAATTTAAGTGTGCAAGGTTTTGTCTGCAAGGAACTTTTTAGTTTCCATGTTTGTATTGTAATAGAACCTCGGTCTTCACATTTATATATTGATACCAATCCCAATTCCTGAATTTCTTCCAATGTTCACTGATCAAACATTTTTTGGTTTTGTTAATTCTGTCACCAACTGGATTAATAAAGATAATGTTATAGGTTCAAATTACGAACGACCCTGCTAAAAGATTATTCCTGAACAATGTTGAAACCACACAATCTTTCACTTTGTACTCGTAAGATGCTTGGACTACCCACCAATACATATAGTCTCAAGTATAAAGTTTGGCACATACGTATGGCGGTGCAGACTCTGACTTTTACATCATATTCAGTGTTTCTAGCTTTGTGCTATGATGATAACATATCTTCATCCCTTCTATTTGAAGCCATAATTGAGCTTCACTGTTATGATGACTTTTAACTTAAGTTGATGCATGACGTTTTTCAATATTCTATGCACTACATTGTGGACGCTAGGGATTAGATGATAATACAATAATATAACTTTCGATGTCCCAATTGCTGGAAAACAGTGCCATAGAAGAGCAGTTTAGTGTATGACCGTAGACCAAATCGCAGGGTGAATGGTAGCTACAGTTGCTTTGATAGTGGCATGGCTGTGTGTGTTGATTCTGAAAATGCTCTGTAAACTGAGAGGTTAGGTTTTTCAATTTCTGAAAGTGAAATATGCAGCTCTAATAGTAGTGAAAATAGATTACTTTGAAATAGAAGATAATAATTTCTATCTAGGAAACCTTTATATGACTTATGTTTGTTCTTCACTTGTGTATGTCTTGGTTAAGACACCTATGAATTTTTATTGTTGGGTACAAATGTAATGAATTTTGAGTAATTTTTGTCATATTTGAGAATCTATATGTGTATAGTACATATTATATAAAATATATAAATAATTCATAATAGAGGCTATTCCTCTATCTGTTATTCTGCTATAGTGGTTTTGGGGCTGGCTGCCTCCTGCAGCTATCCGGGATTTAAAACATTATATCAAGATGACTTGAGCTAGCCATCTTAAGGATTGAGGATATATTAAGCCTTGGGATATTACTAATTGAGGGATATGCTGTACCCAACCACTGGGCTTAAACTTTCTAATCCCAAGCTGTCTTGTGCTTGGATATCTGACATTTAAGCATGCCATAATGAGTCTTCTCCCCTCCACTATAATTCATATAAGAAATCCGAAAGATAGGAATTTTCAATTCCGAAGGATTACCCTTTAGTTTGAGCAGGGGGCTTCGAGTCCTGTGTTGACAAAGATAAG
>Ga0099824_1005639_pt1 | contig 17552 bp, 4 predicted proteins | sample SiratrowhiteBW_FD_76837 | JGI IMG/M metagenome (GOLD analysis project Ga0099824, IMG submission 76837) | Root nodule microbial communities of legume samples collected from California, USA - Siratro white BW | ecosystem: Host-associated > Plants > Roots > Nodule | place: USA: California... | reverse complement strand
ATTACCTTTTGTATCAACATCCTAATACTTATACAGGTTTTAAGATTTAAATACAATTAAAATTGATTTAATTCTAACAAATAAATTCTATATTTCAGTAAGAAAATTAAGTTTTATTCAAAACTCAAAAAAAAAAAAAAAATAGAAGAAGAAAATTACTTGAATCCCGTCTGATGTGGTTGTAATTTCTTTTCTTTTTTTTTCAAACTTGAATTTGAAAGCAAAAGCTAATTAAATAAGATAGGGTTAAAATGGTTATAAAAAGTTAAAATTATTTTAACTCGGTTTTGAAAGTAAAAAAAGAAAGCCTTTCAGTCAAAATTTTAAGTTTTTACAATTTAGTTATTTTTTAGTTCTTCAATTTATAGTTGGAGTATTCAAAAAATTTTAAAAACTAATGTCTTATTTGAGGTAGCAAGTTAATTATTTTCTCTTTGCTCTTCTTATTTGACATGAAAATGTTCTTTCTACTTTATTTAAAATATCTTCAATACAAATTGTTGAATATAATATATTACACGTATAAGATAAATACAAATTGTAAGTTGACTTTGAAATTATAATTTGTAATTTCTAATAAAAATAGAAAAAATTGATGTAACTAATATGATTTTTTTTTTTTTTACTGAGATATAAGTTAAGTTTATAATTTATAAGAGGATCAATTTCATATTCCATAAAATTCAAGGAGTGAACTTATAACTATATTCCTTTGTGATCGGATAAATTTTTGCAAGAAGTTTGCGTTAGGTTCAATTAAAACAAGTTCTTAAATGTTTTATATTTAAGAACTTCATTATGATACCAAATGACTTCAGGTTCATGTGAGATTATAAATTTTCCCCAAACATTTAATCACCAAATTATATAGCAAATTGGATTAGATACATTATCGTTCCAATATCCTTAACTTAGACATTTTGATAAAAGAAAAAGTTATAACATATGTTTAGTTTATATACATTAGATTTTTTATTGTAATTTGTTTTCGTTATTACTAAAATGGGTAATTTTTTAAAAAAAACTATGGATAAAAGTAATTTATATTTAGAAATACGACTTTTTCTTAATTTTTTTGGTTAAATTTTTGTTTTAAAGTATTTTTTCTATTGAAATTAGAAACATGATTACAATTTACTTATTATTTGTTTTTAATAATCATGTTTCTAAGTATGTTGTTACATTTTTTTATTTTATTTAAATAGTGCTTGTTAGCAAGTTTTTACAATTTTTTTTAAACTGTTCTTTGGCATGTTTTTAATTTTTTTTAATTTTTATTGAATCAATGTTTTTTAAGTCAAGTTTTTAGTTTATTATTCATTTAAAAAGTTAATTTATTGTTTTGTGAAAAATTAAAGTTGAATATATAATTTTAGTTCTAAATGAATATAAAAGAACATATCAAAACTAAATGAATGAATTAAGATCAAAATAAACAAGAATAGAAGTATATTGTTTGATCTATTTGGATTCGGAAGAGAATGTTTTATGGTGGCACGAGGGGGACAAGTCACACATAAAAAAAAATTATTTACTACAGTTATAAACCAACCTTTGTAATAAAATGACATAGTTGTCTTTTACTATAAAAGACAAGTTTCTATGTTAACTAAAATTTTATCTCTTATAGTAAATTCTTATTATGTCAATTATAATTAGTTTATGTGTTTGCACTTTTTATTTCAAATTAAACTAAGCATCATAAAAAATAGGCGAAAAGAATACATATACGACATCTTTCTAAACTTTTTTTCTTATGACAAATTTTAAAGCTAATATAAAATGTGGACTTTTTGTGATGGTTGATCAATCACCATAAATAATTTGAACTTTGTTTATCGTTAGAATTGGCATAGACAATTCATTTCTAACAGTCATAAAAAAAACCCTATTATGTAGTAGTGAGAAATGTGAAAGGGATGGGAGATGAAAAAAATAAAAATAAAAAGAAAGAAGAAGCCTACAGAATGGGGTTAGGGATGCATGAAAAAAAAATAAGAAAAAGGAAAAGAAAAGCTGGGAACAAAATTGACCTTACGTACCCAAAATTGAATATTGACTCTATGAAATTAGCTAGTAATGTTGACTATATAAAATTGACTAGTGTGTTTTTAATATTTAAAATTAAAAATTTGGTTTTAAAATTGCTATAAATTGGGTAAATGATAAAATATTTTTTCAAATATTTTTTTTTTTGCACAACTTATCTTGTCATTCTTTACTTCATATCCTTAATTCTCAATTCCAATTGTACATTGATTTTTTATTTTTTTTGTCTCCAAATGTATCCAAATCAATATAGTTGGCAAGCTTATTTCAATTTCTTAAAAACTGCCAATTGACTCATTTATTTGAAAATTCTCAAAATTGTCGTCCTTAATTTTGCTTTGTACTACCACAATAAAATTTTGTTCAAAATCATATTTTTTTCAAAAATTTCAAAACATTTTAAAATTCCAAAATTTTAAAAAAATTCATTTTTATTATCACTAATTAGCAGGATGCAAAATATTTAATTTTTTCCACTGAAAATTGTCGAAGTTCCTAAACTTTTCTTTCGGTGCAACACAATCTTTCAACAATATTGATAGGTCTTTCATTGATTCTAATGGTCCCCAAACTTCTTGTAATGATGATGTAAATACAATTTTCATAATTTTCTACTTAACTTTTGGGAAGTAATTCTAGAATGAAGTTGACGAAGAACACTGCATTTATTAAAGTATGACGAAAGACTTTTATATGCACAAATTTAAATTTAATATGTAATTTTTTTTATGTTCAAATTTATTTTTTAGTCAATAGATTTTAAGTTATTATAGATTAATGGTTATTTTCATGATAATCATGTTTATTAATTAAATATTAATTATTAATATTTTAATTTAGTATTTTAATTTTCTAATAATTATATTTTTTTAATATTTTTAAAGAATATATTAAAATTAAATAGTGTAATCTCTATAAAAAATTAATTAATGAGAGTTGTTATGAGAAAAATATTTAATTAAATTTTAAGTCCTCAAAATTCAGATATTTTAGTTGAATTTTATTCTTTTCTTATTGGTATCCAAAATTTAAAATTTTTAATTGAATCTAGTTAATTTTGAAAAATAAATAAATTTTTAAAGAGTCTAATATCCTTCATAGGAGAATATGTAAAAAAGATAAGTATAAAATCTTAATATAAATTTTTTTCACTAAAGATATTATAGGAGAAGTAACTTTTTTAATTATTTTTCGTTATTGAAATTCAAAATAGAGAAAGTCAAAACTTATTTTATGTTATGTAATTTGTTCAAATACGACATCAATAAAATAAAATAAATAATTAATCCCATTTTTCTATAAAAGCTAAACGAATTAATCATCAACCACTGAATGCGTGGATTCAGCCATTTGATCTAATTCTTTTTATATTATATAAAAACACACACATATATATATATATATATATATATATATATATATATATAATATTACATAATCTAACTATTATCAATTAACAATTAAGTTTTAAGAATATAAAAATAAATTATAATCTAAGATGACTAGATCTCTTCTTAATGCATAATATATAAATATAGAACACTTACTCCTCTCATTGATTGATTCATACTTCAACTTAAAAAAAATAAAAATCATACGTTTTTATATTAGCCAAAACGAGTTGTATATATTCGGGATTTAAACCTAACCTCAGTTATACTCAATTCTGTTCACATCATTATCATCTTTTTTATTTTATGAACAAACAAATTCTTGCTTGGAATTCAGGTAAAGCAACCAAAGGAAAAATAGATGAAGTTGATTCCAATTGAATCTCTCTCCTCTAGTATCTGTTTTATTCTAGTAGATAGAAAATAGGTTATTAAGAGGGAAAATATTAGTTTTTGGATGAAGTTGGATTAAATTATGAGCATGCAAAACTTTATTTAGAAAAATAATATTTTTTTGATAAATAATTCTTCATATAAAAATATCAAACTTAGGTCATGTATTGTGATATATCTATTTGAGAATTTTGGAAACAGTAATATATTTATCATATATTATCCATAGTGACATAAACGACAACATTGTTGACTAACTGTGTAATATCATTTGTACTGAAGTATCTTAAAATTTCTTCTGCTATTGATATGCTAACTAAAACTGGAATGTGTCATGTGATGCTAAAATAAGTCAAATGTTCCATCAACCAAGGGTGTTCACTGAATGAGTTTAGTCAAACCAATAATCAATCTTTACCCAATATTTTAATTAGGCTTTTGAATAATTTGAACATTGATTAATCCATCTAGTCCAAACTAATTAATGGTGGGTGGGATCTGGAATGGAAATATATTTATGGGAAAAACACACATTCAAGCATATATACTTAAGTCATAAAATTTTAAAGTAGAAATGTAAAAGGTAAAAAAATATTTTGTAAATATATATTTTATTGTACTAAACCATAACAATATAAATGTATTAACTTTCTAGGCAAACATAAAATTCAAGTTAGAAAGTTATTATTATTATTATTATTATTATTATTATTATTATTATTATTATTATTATTATTATTATTATTATTATTATTATTATTATTATTATTATTATTATTATATAACTATTATGTAACATTATCTAACTAACCCATAATGTTATACACACCAAACTCTCAAATACATTAACCTCTTTTCGAAGAATTTATTTACAACTTTGTTAAATTTATCTTAGCATAAGCACTTGTATAGTTTTAATTGAAAAAATATAGCTATATATATATATATATATATATATATATATATATATATATATATATATATACACATTAATCCTTCTGATAATTTTTTAAAAGATTCCAGATTTATTATGATAAATTTATGATATCAGCTTTCATGTAATAAAACTTATGAAATAAAAATGTAGTAAATTATTTATCTAAATTCATCTTTAATTTACATCTTAAATGAGTTTTAGTAGTGAGTGGTTCTCAATGAAGTGAGAAATATATACAAAACTAAAAGGCCCAAAGATTTCTTAAAACTACTAATCAAGTAAATAATTTTTTTGCAAAAATATAGAGAAAATTAATTATGTGTTAATAGACAGATAAATACATTTGTCATTATTCCCTAGGATAAGTCATTTGTCATTATGATAGTGAAATTTGACTCATTTGCATGAAGTTGAAATGTTGCTAGGGTTATTAAATAAGCACAAAAAGATAAAGATATTCATCAATTAGAGACCCGTTTTAAAAATTAAAAGCAACTTGGAATCTTGACTCTTGCTATATAGCAAGCATGCAATGTTAGTTAAGATATTTTGTGTTAGATAGTGTTTTGTCTTCTATGGTGACTTCTATACCAAACCCTAATTAAATTTAAAAAATGCTAATATTTGATTGAGCTAATCACCGAAGTTAAGGGTGATTGTGAGTTCCAAAACATACATTATTTATATAACAAGTGGGCAAATTGCGTATTGAATAAACAAAATTTGTTTTCCTACGTAATTTGTCTGTTTATCTTGTTGGATGAGAAAAACATGCAAAACATATTAGTTGGCTTAATCAGAGAAATTGAGAAAAGAGCATTTCTACCACCACAAGCAAATAATTGGTCCTTGGAATTTTGGGGAGTTATAAAAACGAATATACTCTTTTAATCATTAAAACCAAGAACTAGATTATTATCTTTTTTTTCCTTGATTTAATATTGGGAAAAAAAACATAGATATGACTTGAATATGCCAAGTTTTAACTGCATATATAAGCTCTCTATGTAGACAAAGACTATCAAATTGAAGAGATGTAGGAGATCTAAAGAGGAAATAGTGATTAATTATATCTATCAAGTGTATCAAGATAAGAATTGTTCTTATCACTAACACTTTTTAGATTCTTTTAATAATCTTTTTTTCTCCTTCAAAGTAACAAACAACTTTCGAAAAGGTTGTTTATGGATGATTCCATTTTCTGTCATGATTCGTGGCTCAATAATTAATAAAAAAACAACATGGCTTATATATTATCTTTGTTTTGATTAGTCGCTTTAATCGATAAAATTCAAACATTTTTTTAAACTGGGGAATCATATAATACCACCATCTTGCATATTCATGGTCTTCTTCTTTAGATTTTACTAAAATTTTCCACAAAATATCTCACTTTATGATGCGTTTAATATCCAATGAATTCCCATCTCTCTCATTCAGGAAGCTAGTCTTTTTCAGCTTTTGTGCATAATTAACGAGCATGGTGGGTTGTATATATAATACATGAACTGATTATTCACTTAATTGAGAAATGATAAGGGTTTTCTCATGCTTGCGTAACAATAAAGCGTGTTCATTGTTTTAATTTCTTACAGCTTTCAACTTCCTAATTATATTTTAATAAATAACATGCAAATTGATGAATGACGTGCAATGGTTTGTGCACTACATTTTTTATTTGAAAATTATTATAATTTCCTAATAAACCAAGAAGAGTAGGAAATCGTAAGGATCTAATCAACAGCTTGTCATAAGTCAACGAGAAACAGGAAATTGGAAAGAAACAGTGGCTTTTAGGAAGTTGTAGAGACAAAAAAATATCACATGAAATTTTTTGGTTAAAAGAAAGGCAAAAATTTCCTGCACTTCGTCAATAGTGACAAGCAATCCATCAAAACTTTAAAATTCGTCCTTGTCATCTTTATTTGAAAAAAAAGAAAGTGCATAGATAGGTTTTCGGTAGTGGTACAGTTAGGGTGTGTTGTAGTATTTTCGGTGACTATTTTGTTCCTGAAAGGCATGGTGACATTGCCAAGACAATGTAGGTAGTGTAGGTAGGTAGTTTATTGATTTTTTTGTTTGGATTTTACAAAAGATGGAGGGTGGCTGATTCCAAAAATGGGGTTTCAAAAAGAGCTTACAGAACTATAAATCCATAATAGAAATGAGGGTGTTGAAAGAGTTATGGAAAGAAGATTCCGGAAGCAAAAAATTGAATTACAGAAAGAGAAATATAGAAATTGCGAAATGGTATTATGGAAAGGCCATTCTGTAATACAATTGTATTACGGATTTATCATTCCATATCGTTAATCCTACCAACCTCTTCATTCATGTTACAAAATACCTTTTTCATAAATTTTTTGGAAATAGACTTTCTAGAATGAAAAAAAAAAAAAAAAACTTACCAACGTCGTCGTCAGAGATCTATATCGTGCCATCATTCCGCAGCTTAACACTACTTTTTCTGTAAATGCCGATTCACCTGCAATTATGTCATAGTTTCACCGATTCACCTGCAACCATGCTACCGCTATGCAAATTCCTAAACCAAAACAATCTCACCTCTCACAAATCTTCACAACAAACAGAAATACACAAACAAAAACTGCACAGAAGAAACCTCACTGTCGCCCAACAGGACTGTTCGACGTTCACTAGATGCCACCATTTCACGCTCGACCGCCGGTCTTCAAGCTTAACAATGGCAAATCCAAAATAACACTCTCTTTCTATTCAAACACAGAACGATAATTTTGTCCTTTCAAAACTGTGATAGGGTGTAGGTCACTATTGATAGGGTGCAAGAAGTTTTTGCCTAAAAGAAAAAATAATAAAGGTACCCCCAAATAGTATCATTTGATTGATCAATGGAGAAAGAGAATAAACAAAAGCAAAGGAAGAAAAATCAAATAACAATATTTTCATTCACTAAAAATAACAGAGAGCAAAAAGTTTATATATAAGAAGAGGTATGCATTGATAACATTTAAGCATTACATAATCTGTCTAGCATTCCCTATAAATTTATGGTTGGATTTTCGACAACCATAGGTTTATCCCGAATTCTATGAAAATAAGATCCAGATATAGGTTTAGTCAGCAAAATAGCAATTTGCTAGTGAGAAGGAAGATGAGAGAGAAGCACAAATTTCTTTAGAATGCATTCGTGCACAAAGTGGATCCTACTCAAAGTGTTTAGTTCTACAATGCATGATAGAATTTCCACTTAACAAAACAACTCCTAAATTGTCAAAAAAGATTTTGGGTATCTCATTTTGGGTATGTAGCTCAAACATCAAGGAAGACAACCATATGATATCGGTAAGCATAACAGCTATACTACAATATTCAACCTCCGTGCTACTACTAAGACAATATTTGATTCCAATTAAACACGATATCCAATTGTAGATTTCTAATTGTCTATATTTGATCCCTAATCAAGATCATTGAATCCAAGGATGATATTGCTATTTTTTCGACATATGAACAAACCATAATCAATAGTGCCTGTAAGGTATCGTAGGATGCATTTCGTAGCTTTCTAGTGGTGTTCCTGATGATTGTGCATGAATTGACAAACCTTGTTAACACTAAATGAGAGCTTAGGTCAAGTGATGAGGATGTATTGAAGAGTACCAACAACAGAATGATAGAGAGTGCGATATTGAAAAACAGTAAAAGGATCTTGTTGAATATGTCAAGTAGATATCATATGGCTAGGCTATTGGTTAGAATGTAGCATATTTATTCGACTTAACAAATCTCTGATGTACCTAGCTTGAGAAAGATGAAGATTTCAGTCAGTGGTCCTAGAGACTTTTATTCCAAGAAAATAATGGAGAGGTCCCAGATCTTTGAGAGCTTAAGTTGGATATAAGAGAACAAACAACATGAGACAATGATCTTGTGATAATGATGTCATCAACATATATAAGCACAAACAAAGCAGAGAGGTATCCCAAAACTTCATAAATAGAGAAGAATCACTCTTAGCTGCTTGAAAACCAAATTGTTGAAGAGTATGACGTAGTCTCTGAAACCATGATCTTGAAGCTTGTTCTAGACCATATATTTCCTTCTGAATTTGCACATAAGAGTATGATTGTTTGACACAAATCCTAGAGGTTGATGCATGCAAACATCTTCTTCCAATTCACTATTCAAAAACGTGTTATTAACATCAATATGATGAATAAGCCATTGATAAGTAATAGCATGAGCTAAGACTACTCAGATAGTAATTGATTTAACTACTAGACTGAATGTCTTTGTATAATCTAATCCTTGAGTTTGGCTAAATCCTTTTGCTACTAAATGTGTTTTATGCTTTTGGAAACTCCCATCAATGTTGATTTTATTCTTAAACAATCATTTGCATCCCACAACCATTGCACCAGTAGGAAGCTTTGTAAGAGTCCAAGTTTGCTTTTTGCAGAGTGCAGCTTATTCATCTTGCATAGCTTGGAACCATGTTGATAAAGATATAGCACTTTTAATGGTTGAAGGTTTATGAGGGACAAAAGACGTGGTGGTAATGTAGGTATTAGGTTTGAACATACCTGCTTTAGCTCGAGCAATCATAAGATGAGCATTTGTTTGTGCTTGGTGGTGAGTGATATTATTGTAAGTTGGAGTAGGCATAGCAGAAGAAGAAGTTGTAGAAGTAGGGTTATTGTGAGGAAAATTACTTAAAGGAGTGGTATGAGGAGTATTTATGAAATTACTTATCGTAGGTGTGGTCACAAATGTGTGATGAGTTAGTTACACTGACATTGTAAGATGGTTAAGGGAGGTATAGTCTCAAAAGTGTTATTAGTATTAGAGGTTTGGTTATGAAATTTGTTATGAGGAACAAAGTATGGAAACATATCTTCATTAAACATGACATGCCAAGAAATATATGTTTTTCTAGTGGGAGATAAGCAAATATAACCCTTATTATGTAAATTGTAGTCAAGAAATAAATAACATGTAGAACGAAAATCAACTTTAATTTTATTATATGGACGTATGAGAGGATAACATGCACAACCAAAAATTTTAAATGTAGTGTAATTTGGTTTACAGTTAAACAACATCTTGTAAGGATTACTTTCATTTAAAATAGAAAACATTGATTATATGAGTAGCAACTATAAAAGCCTCAACCCAAAACTTAATAGGCAAAAATGCAGTAGCAAGCAAGGTTAAACCGATATGAGTTATATGTTTATAATAGCACCATTTTGTTCATGAGTATACAGACAAATTAGCTTATGATTAATGCCATTATTAGTGAGTAAACCTTGTAGAGCTAGAAATTCTTTAACATTGTCAGTTTGAATACTTTGCAATTAAAAACCAGTTTAAGTTTCAAAGAAATATTTGAAACATTTAAAAGCAGCAGTAACTTAAGATTAATTATGCAACAAGTAAATCCATTTATATTTTAAGTATGATCAAGAAAAGACATGTAGTATGTATTACCATCGGAAGCACAAACAATGGGAGACCCCATATATCTATGTAAACCAATTGTAAAGGTCGAGTGTATATAGTTTCAAATATTGGGAACAGAAGTTGATGAGCTCTACCAACAACACAAACATCACATAATTGTTTATGTCTAGTACATGGTATACTACATTGATTTAACACTTCCTGAACAATATTGTATCTACAGTGACCAGTCTAGCATGTCACAATTGTATTTAGGTTTGGCAGAGTTAAATGAAGCATAATTCACACAAAAAGTAGTTGTAGAATTAAATCTAGGAAGCATATATAGACCATTCCTTGAAGTAATATCATATTGGTGTCATGATGTTTAACATAACATGCGTCAGGAAAAAATTAAAAGTAAACATTGTTGTCTTTAGCAAATTTAGAGACACTAATCAAGTTTATGGTTATTTCAGGAACATGTAGCATATGATTTAAAACAAAAAGGTGTTTGTGTGAGGTAAAATATAGTTAGCAGAACCAATGTGTTTAATACACATAAATGTGCCATTACCAATTTTAACCATATCAGCACCATGATATATATATTTATTATTGAAGACAAAGGGATCTTTAGTTATATGGTGAGACGTTCCACTATCTGGCTACCAAAGAAAGAGGGTCTTTCAAGGTTGAATTCATTACAAGAATAGAGGATTCAGAACTGAAAATGAGACATATTAGCTTGAAACTAAGAATAACTTGGTTGGTCATACCTATGTCAACATTGTACCATCACGTCTAAATTTCCCAAAAATTTAGCAAATTTGCTTGCTATTTTGCCATGAAGTTAAAGGAGCATGTGTCCAAGAATTATAATTACTAGATCTTGCACTAGAAAAATGAGAAGATCTATATGAAGATGGTGGGTGAAAAGACATATGTCCCCCTTGAGTCGAGACCTCCTTGTAGCGAGTCTGATCATTGTTATTATATGAAGGAGGCCAAGGACCTGAAGCAATATCGACTTAAAGAATATTCTGATGATGAACTTTATGCTTGCCAAATTTTTTTTTCTTAAGCAAGAAGAAGAACTTCAATTCCATCTATCATGTATGGGTGTAAATGAGATGTAACCAAGGTGATGAAGTAATATAGTATCCTGACAACTCATCAAAAATAGCATCGATATGGTCGTTAGTAAAGATAGGGGCAGCGATAGTAGCAAGCATGCCCACCATTTTCTTTATATCAACACAAAAAATTCACATCGTCTTCAATCTAAAACCTTGAGACAATGTGTTTGTGAGTCTCCTACGTTTTATATTATTCAACTTCTTATTTCTACTCAATATATAACTTAGGCTCCCATTTAGATTTACTAATATTAATAAGAGATTTAATTTTCTAATACCATACTTTTGCATTCTTTATATATTGCATTTATTTTTCTTATCTCTATCTTCCACTCTCTTAATTATATCATTTATTTCTTTACTTTTTTTGTTTCATACACATAGGGAGTGTAAAACAAACAAAAAATGATAGTAATATCTTAGATATGTACCACTGAATACAACACGCAACAAAATCTTGAGTGGTTGGTCTAGTGATCTTTATTCTTTGTTTGAGAGTTCTCAGCTCATTACTATTGGATGTCATCACGGGATCTCAAATCGATTCTTTATAATGAATAACATGCATTCAATTATCTTCGTTAAAATCAAAATCCATAAACTTAAAAGGATTAAGCTAACAACACAATATCACATTTTTTTCTATTCCAATTTTTATTATTTATTGACATTTAAAAAAAATATATAAAATCATGAAAAGAGATCATTAATTAAACAAAATGTGGAAGCTACAAATTTTCAATAAATTTTAACTAGAACCAAAGCAATTAAAAGAGTGCATTATATTGCTAACATTTCCACTTTAACAGTTTGGAGGGTTCTGGACATGAAATTGATGGTGATTCCAGAAAATTTATTTCGAAATGCATTACTAATCCAAACCAAACTGTGAGAATTTTTTTTTTTTTTACTAAAGAACCTAACTAGTTTTATTTCAGTCAAACCGGATTTATGATATTAAAATAGTCCATAACATATACTAAATGATCGAATCTAAATTAGAACCCGAAACAGATTTGAACTGATTTAAATCAGTTTAAAATTTGTTTTGCATTGATTTAAATGCTATATTAATTCTAAACTACTCTAATAAGTTTGGTTCACATAATCATTTGGAATGCATGCCTCAAGTGTACATCGCATAAATGTGTTCTAGCATTGTCAGCCAAAGCATAAGTATGAATAATTCTCGCAAACACTTCTTCAAATTATAAGGGATGGAAACACTTCGTCATGCGAAAGAGCAACATAAAACTATATATTTATGGTTCGATACTCGAATGTATTTGAATTAGGAAGTAAAATTAAGAAAGTGAAAAGAAAAAAAAATAAAGGAAAAATAATAAGAAGTGAGTTTTTTTAGACTAAGAAAAATAAGTGTATAGAAATGAAAGGAGAATTTACTAAATTTGATTGATATAAATAGATTTTAAAAATATAAAATAATTTATTAATAAAATAGCCAAATTACCCTTATTATTATAAAATAAACTTTTAACTAAATATCAAAATATAACTATTATTATTGTTTTATAAATTTACTTTTATTACTATTATTATCATTATTATTAATTTTATAAATTTTATTATGATTATTATTATTATATTATATAGTTAATTATATTAATTATACCCTAACATTATATAACGTTTTACGTAACATAATACTCTGCGATATTTCTTTTTCTATCATTTATAGGATAAATATGTAATTGTGAAACATCCACCCTAGGTCTTTTTTTTTTTTTGGACTTTCTTCCTTCTCATGGTGGTGGGAGAACCAAAGTATACATTCTCACAAATTCATCCTCGCTTTTCTTTAAACCAAAGAATGCTAACAAAACTCACCTCGTAGTAGAATAATCAAAGATCAATACAGTTCATATAATGCAATATTAAGCACCCTATTGTGTGAGAATCAAACCACAAACTTCCATAAACCTTAAGTAATTTCAGAAAATGAGACAACTCATTTTATATCAACTGAAATGAAAGTTTTCCGGGTGCCAGAATTTAATTCAGTCCATTTTGGTCTACATCTGTTTTTCTACTTATTTATATTTTAATTTTCTAAAGCAATTTACTAACAGATGCAGGGTTCCACTGCTTCACACCCAACTGGATAGAATTTGGTTTCAGTGACAAATCATAGACAGAATATGGATTAGGGGTTGTCATTATCAGGAACAGCTGCTCAACACAGATGAAGAGATGTGAACTCATTAGTGATTATAATACAAATGGTTTAATGTTTCTCATTTTGGCTTATAAACTGGTTGACCAAACTGGTAATATTGTTTGGGCTAAAGAATTTGTTTTATGAAAAAAATGGTTTGGGTTAATAAATCTGTTTAAGGAATTTGGTTAGTTATGGAATTGTTTGGTTTGATCTTCTAACTCAGCGCAGGAAACTAGAAAATTTTGTTTTGCTGGCTTGAGAATCCTGCAAAACAAATACAGTGCAGACCATTCGTTAAGTACATCACAGCAATCCATCGCCAGCTTCTTAAAGACACCTCTGTCTTAAAGTAGTAAATTAGTACCAAAATTCAGAAAGTACTGTAAATGACGGGTATTTATCCAAATCCAGATGATTGCCACACATCTCATAGAACATCTATCCGAACATGCTTCAAGGTTAAAGCTATTATCTCTTTGATTTCTCGATGTTTCCTTCTACATGTACTGGTGACAAATAAGTTGATGATCACATGGATACCTTCCCTCCACCTAAGGGCCACTTCCTCCCCATAAAATGAGACAGTCCAATCCAACCTTCGGGGAGAGCTAGGTTTCACACAGGACCAGTACTGCTCCCCTCCTCCGTTAAGGAGACTCAACATTTTTCATTAACTGTAGATCAAGCTGGGTTAATCACTGATTACTTCAGTTAAGATGCAGCAAAAACAGGAATCTTAACCCTCATTTTCTACTGATCCAAAAATTCAGAAGTTAGAATTCAGTACTATATCAAGAGACTTTTCTTGTTTGCAAAATTGAAGGAAATGTAGCTCAAATAGGTTCCCAAATACTCAGCTATGATGTCCTTTATGATGTCCTTTGTGATGATACACTATCCACAAAATCATCACCCTCATCTCCCATATCCACAAACTCATCACCATCATCTCCCAAATCAACATCAGAACCTATATCTGAAGTTAAATCACCCTCTGCATCCTTATCATCTTCCCCCTTAAAATCTTCACAAGCATCCTCCACATACGTCCTCGTTACCTGCCCCATTTCGTCCTCTAACCTGCTTCTCCTGTACCCAACCAACTCCTTATCAACCTTGGCTTTCCGGGGACTCAACAGCACAAGCTCAGCCAGCTTCCTCCGTGCCAAATACAACTCATTCGGCTCAATCAGCTCCCCTTTCCGATACGCCTCCCTAAGGAAAACAGTGTGAAGTTTCCCCTGATTCCCCCTGGTGGAGACATAGAAAATGCCTTGGTGCTGGAGCAGGAAATCCTTCAACCTCTTGGGCAGGTTCATCGCCATCCGAAAATGTGCAATCCGCTCCAATGTAATCTTCTTCTCCACAGTCAACGACAACAACTCATGAATGGTGGCAACAGCTCTCTTCTCCATCCTCTTCTGCGCCTCAATGGACCTCAAATCATACCCAGAAACATTCTCATAAGGGGACCAATAAGGAAGCCTCTGCCACTTCCACATTGCAATCCTAAAATACTTACCTATCTTAAAACCAGGTGGAAAATCAATCACAAAAGAAAACCTAACATCCTCAGCATCACCACCTCTATCTCTATACTCCCTCTCCCTAACCTCCTCAATGGCACAAGTCTCTAACCTAGGGTCTCTCTCCACAATCTCAATGTACTTCATTCTAGTTTCATTGGCATCAATCAAACGGAAAAACTGAGGGTACCTCAGAACCACCGAGTTTTCGAAGTCGTCGGGAAGCCCGAAGGCGGCGCGTGCGATGCGCACGTGCTCGAGGCGGAGCCTGCCGTCGTTCGACATCAGGAGAAGCTTCCGGAGACGCGTGACGGCGCGTGGGATCTGCTCCAGGAGCGCGTGGCGCTCCTGCTGGATCTGGAGGAGGGCCTTGCGGGTGAGGCGGCAGAAGAGGATGCGCTGCACAGGGTGCTCGAAGATTTCGAAGACGTGAGGGAACTTGAGGACGAACGCACCCGCCTCGTAGCGCGTGAAGCCGAAGCGGCGCACGAGGGTTTCGAGGCGCGCGATTGGGAGCGATTGGTTGGGCTCGGGGAGGATGATGCTCTGGAATTTGAGGACCTTGCGCGTTTTTTTCTCCACTTCCATGTAGTTGTCGTAGCCGTGGTCGCGAACCCTAAGTTGCTTTTTGGGGATTGCGGTGGATTGGGCGAATTCTCTGTAGAAGTTGAAATTGGGGTTGTATGGGAAATTCTCGAGATAGCGCTTGAAGAAATTGAAGGTTCGAGAAGCGAAGACTCGCATTTTGGGGTTTAGGGTTTTGGTGGTTCGGCTATGGAGGATGGATGATGAAGCAGTGAAGTGTGAAGAAGAAGAAGGGGGTTGGTTGGGAAAATAGCAACGTAGAGGGGTGATAATGAAATTATTGTATTTTAAGGGGTTTCTTTTTTCAAATGGGCTTGCTAAGTGGGCTTTATTTCCCCTCGGAAGCCCAATTAACAGTATTTGACTTACAAAATCTATATTAGTTGCATCTAACATTTTTTTCAGCAGATATAACTTTGTTTAATAGAATTTGTTAATCATTCTTTATATTGTTAATATAAAATTTATTTCTTAATTAATGCAAGGATAATAAGTCAAGTTTTATTTTTTTTTTCTAGTTAAAAACAATTAATATAATTATCTATTAATCAAGTTAATATATTTTTTAGTTGTTAATTTGGAAAAAAAATGGCTAATCATTTGGTCAAATTAGTAATTTTTCACTTTCATTTTTTTAACTAAGATAAATTTCTCTCTAGTAAAATAATTATATTTCTTTTTTTATTTTCCCGTCCTTAAACGTTTTTTCCCTTCCTTTTACTACAGAACCAAATAATTAATGTATTAAATAATATTCTAATAACGAAATTAAAACAAAAATTACAGGCATAAAATCAATATTTGCAACTATTTTTGGTTATAACATTAATATCAACATCCTGCACACTGATTGATTAATCTTTAAAATTTAAATATAATATAAATTCAATTAATTTCAACAATAAATTCTAGATTTCCTTTAAATATTTCAGTTTTATTCTTAAATCAAGATACGTATAATAAAAAAAGAAAAAACGTAAGTCCCCGTTGATGTGGTTGCAAGTTCTCGGATTGTTTTTCAAACTTAAATTGAAAACAGAACCTAATAAAAGAGGAAAGGGTTAAAATAGTTTTCAAAAGAAACTAAAATTATTTAGAAAATATGAGCAAACAAAATTTATTTAGAAATTTAATATTTTTAATAAATAATTTGTCATCTAAATATATTAAACTTATCTACAATCATAATTATTAATCAAAATTAAGCAATCCAGAACTATTTTTTAACCTCACGTTACATCTATTTTAAGACATTATTATAGCTAACAACATAGTATCACTTTTTCTATTATGATCATTATTGTTTATTGAAATTATACAAAAATCATTAGTAGAAATCAAGAGCTACAAATTCTGTAATTTTAATGAATTCAAATAGAAAGAAAAAGCAAGTAAAAGAGTGCATATTGTTAACATTTATCACTCAAAACTATTTGAAGGGTTAGCAAAGTCCTTCTAGTCATGAGACTTATGGTGATTCTAAAAAATTTAATTAAAAAATTATTACTAAACCAAATCAAATCAAATCATGAAGATGTTTTGAGCATAGAAACTACCTTGTTTTATTCCAATCAAACTGGTTTCATGTTAGTGATTAGTTCAAAGGTACAAATGATTGAAACTAAACTTTGAACTGGTTTAAATCGGTTTAAAATTGTTCTACATTCATTTAAATTGCTCAATTTATTCTAAGCTATTTTAAATCAGTTTCATCCACATAGTAATTTGGAATTGATGCCTCAAGTGCATTTTCAGACAAACAACCTAGATTTAAGAAATATATAAATTTGAACAATCCTAATCAATACTTTACCAACTTTTTACAGTAAGTAATCATTAGCCTTTCCAAATTATAAAGCATGTGTATTACAAATTATAAGTTGCAGATCATGTAAAGAGACATAAACAATTAAGAATAACTTTTTTTTT
>Ga0099824_1005638_pt1 | contig 17552 bp, 7 predicted proteins | sample SiratrowhiteBW_FD_76837 | JGI IMG/M metagenome (GOLD analysis project Ga0099824, IMG submission 76837) | Root nodule microbial communities of legume samples collected from California, USA - Siratro white BW | ecosystem: Host-associated > Plants > Roots > Nodule | place: USA: California... | reverse complement strand
GCACTAGGATTGTATCCTGTTCATGCTGACGTGTTGGTATTGAGTCTGGGGATTTTTGATCCCTGACATTTTATGTTTTCTATAATATTTATTTTTATCATGACGTGTTAGTATTGAGTCCGGGGATGTTAGATCCCTGACATTTTATATATTCTGTAATATTTATGTTTATGATAACGTGTTGGGCTTGAGTCCGGGGATGTTTGATCCCCGAAATTTTATGTTTTGTCTAATATTTATGTTCACGATGACATATTGGTATTGAGTCCGGAGATGTTCGATCCCCGACAATTTTAGGTTTCATTTGTACCTTGTTTATGAATTTTTTTATATACGTAGTCATGGATCGAAGTTGGATAATTGCAAGTCGAATCAGTGATGAGTATGAGAAAGGTGTTGAAGAGTTTCTACAATTTGCTAAGAGGAATAGAGCAGGAGTAAATAACAAATATTTTTTTTTGTGTGTGAATTGTTTAAATGTGAGAAGACAAAATATTGAGTTGATACAAGAACGTGTGCAATATTTTTATTCTAAATTGAACCTATTAAATTCGTTGTGGACTTGTTTAATGATTTAACTTTGATGAAATTGTAGTGTAACAAACAAAAAGAAGTTGGGAATGTGGCTACTACGTCATGCATTGGCTGAATACCATATTCCAAGCCCGTATCACCAACTATTGGAAGCATGTATGAAAGTGTTCAAATTAGATAAAATTATGATGAGTTTCATATGATGATAACTAATAACACAGTTATCCTATTTCAGGTTTTCTCAGATCCAGACCCACTTGAACACAAGTCCATAGAAGATATTCGGAAAGAATGGGCAACTTACTTCATTGAAAAGAGAAATGACAACTTAGAGTAAACTTGAGTAAGTATAGTATAATGTATAGTATATTATATAGTATATTGTATGACTTATATAATGTTTGTGTAACTTGTAGTATATTGTAACAACTTTCTAGTGTATGTATAGTGTAATGTATGACTTATATAATGTATAGTATAACTTGTAATGTAGTGTTTGTGTTTGTGTAAATACTTTGAGTGTAATGTTTGAGCACTGCTTGGTTTTGAATTGAGAATGTTTTGGGTAGCAACGAATAGCTGCTGTTGTTTTTTTAAAAAAAATGAATTTACCACCGCGATTATAGTTAAAATCGAGGTGGTATTGGACATACAACCGCGTTTGTATGTCCAATACCACCGTGGTTTTAACTACAACCGCGGTGATATGTCCTTATTTTTACCAATTTTTGCCCACTCTAGGAATTTGTTACCGCGGTTTCTTAGGAACCGCGATGGTATGTTGCACTTTCCAGTGCGATTATTCAATCGTGATGGTAGCGCTTTAGTACTTTTTAATGTGGTTCGATCTACTGCGGTTCAGAGCCGTATTTGTAAGCCTTTAAATATGTTTTTTCTACTAGTGAAAGTATGGATCTTGGAGAGACCTAAATGAGGATAAAACTGGCAAAAACCAATCTTGTGGTAGGGAGATCTACGTCTTATGTGTGGAGAAGCTGAGCTATTAGGCTCGTTTGATAATTATGTTAAATAGTAAGTGGGGGATAGGACAAGATGGAGATTTTGGTCAGATAAGTGGACTACAGAACAAGCATTCAAAGATATGTATCCTAGAATGTATTCACTCTCAAGTGGTAAGCAAAGCACTATCAAGCAATTAGGAAAATAGGAAAATGATACTTGGAAGTAGAACTTAAGTTGGAGGAGAAGTAGATTCATAGGGGAATATGAGTAGAAATAAAACCTCATGTTGCAGGTTAGAAATTTTGACAAAAATACCCAAGATTCTTGGATATAGTTTGAAGAAGATGGAGGAAATTATTCTATAAAATATATATAATATCCTGTTAAATCCCATCATGGAACAAGAAATTGAAGTGTTTAAATAACTCTGGAGTCTAAAAGTATTGCATAGCTTAAATGGTGGGTTTGGATGAAGCACAAATTCCTTAGGGTGAATTTCACATACTCCAATTGGTGTCCTAACCGAATCCTATTTCTGAAAACACTGTAAATGAAGTATAGTAAACTCGAAGATGACTTGCTCTGTGTGTGTGTGTGTTTGCATGTGTGTGTGTGCGTGCATGTGAGCATGTGTGTGTGTATGTGTGTGTAGGAGGGTGCGTGAGTGTGTGTGCGCGTTAAAAATCTATTTTCAATTGATTGTTTTCGTAACAACATAATTGATTTCAAATTATTTATAACAGTATAATTGTTATAACTACTTCTTAAAACCAATCTTTATATATAAAGGAGATTTTTGGAAAACAAAATCACATATAACAGAAAACTTTTGAAATCTAAGGTTGTTCAAGAAGTAATACGAAATACTACTTTAATTTAAGAGAGTGGTTCTTGAAGACCATTCGTGATTAAAGATTGTATAACATTGGTTTTCTTCTAAGGGAAGTCACTGCATTTCATTCTTGTACACTGTTCATCATCCTATAACTTCAGTGATTTGTTTCATGTTCATTTTGCATTATGAGAAGAAGGTTTTGTACTGTAAGTGTATAGGGTTTATGTTTATAGTAATGCAGTAGGGTTCTGCACAATAGTGGTGTATTCTTGCAGGGTGCAAGATTGAGTTCTTCTTGTATTGATTAAACTATTGTATTTTTTAGTAAATTTTTTTTGCTTGTTGGCAAAGAGACCGGATGTAGCTCTTGAGAAAGAGCGAACTAGTGTAAATCTTGGTGTTTTTAATTTCTTCACCCATATCTTGATTCGTATTTTGCTTCTGCATAATTTGTCAACTACATAATATATTTCAATTGATTGCTTTTTAAATTCAATTGTACTAAGATTTGTCCTGTTAAATAAACTTTTTGTATCTGAGATTTAATAAATTGTTTTCTCTAAGTGGCTGATTCATTAAGTATCTATAATTGATTATTTCTCTCGTCTAATTGATTGTGTTTTTCACATAATAATCTAAGTATATTTCAATTGACTGTTATTTTTGATTTATTTGACTATGTTTGAGTGTTGATTGTTTGACTTAGTACATCAATTGATTGTCATTGTAATTCTAGAATACTTTAATTATGTGAATTTCTGAGAAGTCCATTTAAATTGATTGATTACTTAATATAATTGATTATCTTTGTGTTGAACAGTACTAGAAGTATTTTTAGTTGATTATTTTTGAGTTTCAATTGATTGTTTTTGTTCTGTGCAATTACATATCCCACAATAAATTGTTATAATTGAAGAAACTTTTTTCTTCTTTTAGTTCTTTTATTGATTTACGATTTTTTTAAAAGTTCAATTCACTCCCTTTTGAACTCAGCTTAAAATTCTTTTTAGTACGCTGTATGCATAGTAGCTAACATTAATTATTATTGCATCATTGTAATACTCTGGTGACAAGGATATAATTATTAGCCACATTACCAGGCGAACCTTGCTACAATTAGGCTGGTAATGGGGAGAATGTAGATTAGTGATTACAGGGACGATTTGGTGAGGGGTTGTATATGGAACTGCCCCTGTAGGATAACTGGTTAGGATAGTTGCTTCCGACTCCAACATTCATAAACCTGAGAAATGTCAGTGGAAGCGCTTTGAGATTGGGTAAGAATGTACATGTACTTGAGAAAGAAAGAGTCTTGTACAGTTATAAAGAATCTTACTAGGCGGTTTAATGGGTTTGATACAACTACAAAAGACCCTATGCAACAAAGAGCTAATACTGGTTCTCTAACCAAGCTCAGTTCTTCAAGCGCTAAACAATCTTCTATTCCTTTTTCATTACCATAGGTTTGTACAAAAGGGTAACGAATTTGAAGAGGTTGATAAGGAAATCTTGGAAATATTAAAAAAAATAGTAGAGGTCAATATACCTTTGCTTGGGGCTATAAAACATATTCCAAAATATGCAAAGTTTTTGAAGGATTTGTGAACTCATTGGAGTTGGCTGAAAGGTAATGGAAGGATTAGCATGGAAAGGAATGTCTGTACACTCATTTAGAGACTTATGCCTACTATTCTAGAAAAATGCAAGGACCTATGGACATTCACTACTCTTCCTTGTGTTATAGGCATTAGAAAATTTGACAATGTTATGCATAATTTAGGAGCATTTATCAATGTTATGCATTGTTTCTATTTTCACCTTATTGTCGCTTGACTCTTTGAAACCGTGCGGAACTTCTAGAAGATGTGCTGGTTCGAGTGAATGAACTGATTTTTCCTACATATTTTTAGATACTAGATATGGATGGAGGAGATTCACTCACTGGTGTAGCCTCCGTCATTTTGGACAAACCCTTCTTAAATATAGTTTAAACAAATATTGATGTACATGCAGACACACTCACTATGTAGTTTGGTGACAATACAATGTAATTTAAAATTCTAGATGCTATGAGACATCCCAATGAGAATCATTTTTTTCCATATCGATATATTTGTTGAACTTATAGATGATAATTTGCTTGAGTTTATATGGGATTTAAATTTTTATGACTTCAATGATTTTAGTAATGTTTAGACCTGTGATTCATGTAATCCTTACATTTTTAAGTCGTATACCGAGATAAATGAGTTTGTACCATATAATTGTACATATTATGATGTTAGTTATGCTATAGGTTCTAATACTAATGTATCACTAGAATCAATTGAGCCCATATGTACAAGTTCAATTGCAATAACTACAAATATATTTGATATAGTTGATTTACAGGTTATAGAAATTTTACTCTCCACTTACCCTTCATGATTCAGCCATCATCACTAAAATTAACGTCACTCTCTTCCCACCTCAAGTATGCTTATTTGGAAGATAAACAAAAACTTTTATTTATCGACATAAATTGTTGTAACTAATTAGAGAGCATACGAAGGCACTTTGATGGATGCCGGTAGACATTCCAAGTACTAGTTCTTTTGTGTATGCTTTAAATTTTATTGGATCAGAAGAGGTTTAATCCCTAGATCCTTGACATGGTCAAGAAGGAGGTTACTGAACTGGTACAGGCTCATATAATCTATCTCGTATTAAATAACACTTGGATGAGCCCGATACATATGGTAGCAAAAAAATTTGGAATCACAATTGTGAAGAATGTGAGAAAGATGAACTAAGATGTAGAACAAAAAGGCTCAAACATATGACAAGAAAGGACCAATACATATTTTATCATATATTTAATTTTGTATCAATAACATGCATATATTCAAATATAAACGAATTTTTGAAATTATAAAAAAAAAATACTTTCAAAATCAACTTTTTTTAAACAGTGAAATGACAAATACTACTGAAATATTTAATTAAAATATAGATTAAATCATTTAATAAAACTTAATAAACGAATGGTAGGATGGTTATTTAAAAAATTAAGCCGTTCAAATTTAACCACTCTAAAATATTATGACTAGGGAGTGGTCAAATTTAGCAATATATATGCAATGCTAAGATATAACAAGCTTCCTTTCACAAAACATTTTGACAATAATGAAATATTCTGACCTTTTTTTTTCTTACGTCTACTACTTCAAGAAAAAGGACAATTTATTGTATAATTTTGGGTAAACAATTGTATGAAGTGTCAAAATATAAGACTTTGTACACAAACTATACCTAAATGTTTTCCTTTTCAATTATTTATTATTATTATTATTTTTTTACATTTTTTCGATGACTTAATGCGTTTGGTCAATACTATTATTGATTACATCTCGCTTACATATCGTTGTTTACTCATTGCCCTTCATTGTTTATTGAAAGATTGTCTATGACTGTCACAAAAAATTGTTTTTATATCCTCGTTTATTAAAAAGTTTGTTGATTATAATAATAACTATATTAAAATTCATATTAACAATTATTTAAAATTGTTCCAACCGAATGGTTAATCTTTTAGTCAAATAATTGATTTTCGTCTTTTATGTCTCTTTCCCTTATATTTTGGTTTCTCGGTAGGTTTTGGTACCTATTGTTCCTTGTATTCGACTGGTGTTATTAATCTTATTTATTTTATGTCTTTTTACTTCAATTTATTTTTAATTGGTTAGATGTTGTAACAAAACCATATGGATTAGCCAATAAATTACCTTAAACATCATATTGTCACTGATATTTCAAATGTGGCAACAACATATAATAGGATTTATAATAGGATTTCTTTGCCAAACTGTGTGTCGAGATAGGTGTTATCTTTTTTTTAACAACTATGAATAAATAAATAAAACGAAACATTTTAGAAGTATTTTAATCCTATTATAAGAAGATGGACAGTAATAAACAACAAATCTCTAAAATTAAAAAAGTCAAAACAAGAAAAACTACTAAAATAAAGCAACATACATAAACTTTAGAGTTCAAGGCACATACATCTAAATCAACCAAATAACAAGCTCACTACCAAGTTACAAAGGGCAGAGAATTTGCAAGTAACCCACCTGCTGCTGTTATAAAAACAGAACACTTCCCGTTGAACGCTCACACTCCAAGCCTCTTGTCATGGTCTCTATCAGCAGCATCGTTCCATACACTAAGAAGGCAATCCTGTAATTCACATACCTGCAAAGACAAACAACCATACTCTCCAGAACCTACCTTCCCTACGCAATGCTATTTCTCTCTCTACAGTACCTAGATATTCTTCACACAATATATTTCAAACAGGATCCCGGATGCATATACCAATTAGACATTAAAAACAGAATCCCCCGGGTTCTAAATTTTACCCATGACCACCCTTTAATAAGAGCAAGGTAGAAAATTTTCTCACAATCAACAATACCATTCTTAAATACTATCCTGTTTCTGTGGATCCAAATTTTCCTAACAATAGCTACCCACATTCCCTTCCAAACAATATTAGCCTTCTTGTTGCAACCCAACATATGAAAACTCCTAAAATGTTCAAACACATAATTTTGTCTTGTTTATGAAAACCTATCCATTTGTCGCAACTATTCCATACTTTTTGTACCATTGCACAAGATAGAAACAGATGTTGTGCATTATGTTGATTACACAGTGGGCACATGTTACTATTAAGTACTATTCCCTATTTTGACAAATTGTCCCTAGTAGGCAACCTATTTAATAAGACTCTCCAAGGACATACCTTTGCAATAGTTTCAACATTCAACATCCACCGGTCCAAACCTTCTATACAAGCTGAGTTATTATCCTAATAGAGTTCAACATATCCTGACCTAACTGAATGTACCTTCAGACTATCCTTGATTCTGACCCATCTATCTACGCCACTAAAATCCTACCTCTTCCAATTAGTATTATCTAAGAGGACAAGTAGTTTCAATAAATTCTCTTTTTCCCATGTGAACATTTCTCCTCTTATTGGAAATTTCAATTACAAACATAATTTTTCCACGTTTCCAAATCACTCAGAACAGTTTTTTGACACATCAAAATATTGTACAATCTAGAGACCCTTCTTTTAATGATATATCACCTACCTACTTATCCTCCCAAAACCTAGTTTTTTCCCATCTTTAATCTCCCATCTAACATTATTATCGAACCAATTTGAATGATTTTCAACATCACATACTTTACAAAGATCTTTCCATCAATTAGAGATTTGCCTAGCTATTTTAGATATGTTCATATCACGCTACGAACCATACCTACATTCTAATATTTCCTTCCAAACTCCTACTTTCTCGGTCTCTAATCTCCACATGCATTTAGACAACAAAGCTTCATTAAATTTCCTAATATTTTCAATACCTAAACCTCCCTTCCAATAGTTGCCAATGTAAAATATTTTTATAATAATATTTCATAAAAAATGTTTTTTTTACGTTAAAAGATTGTTGAGAATAAGTAATATAGAAAAAAAAAAAAGACACGAGTTCTATTCACGAATGCCTTGAAATATACGAGTTACAATTTATATACACAATAATTTTTTTAGTAAAATAAACGATTGAGAATATTGATTATATTAAAAATTATATTGCTTTCCAAATAAACAATCAATTTTAAATTTCTTTCATTTGTATGCTTAAAATGCTTAGATTACAATATCGAACGATTAATAAATTATATGATTAGTCAGGTCAATTTCATTTCCTTCAAGTCATAATCAAACTCAAATTTTTATTGGTTCTTAGTCTTTTAATATAGCGTAGGTCTTTATTATTGTCATCTCGTACGTCTAAGCGTCATGAATGGTAGGTGGGAAATGACATATTAACATAGTACTATGCTATTTAAGAAGGTAGCCGGAGAAATAAAAAAATAAAACAGCAACAACAATTTTCACCTTTTCATATTTTTTTTTTCATTTACGATTGAGGATAAGTATTTTCAAGGCGAACTTAATTAATAATAACCATTCAATTAAATAGAAATAACAAATCATTAAAATTGTAATATTTAAGAATTTAAATTAAAGTATAATACTTATAGTATGTATTTGGTAATGTTATTAAAGCAGTTGTTTGTTGTGAATTTTTCATTAGATAATCCAACCAAACTTAGTTCATGTTTTAACGATTCCATAAAATATAATTTTTTTCTATACCGCCATGTGTTGACAAGTTTTAGAGTTTACTCACCTAAATTAAAAGTTGATATTTTATAAACTGATATGATTTTTTTTTATCTAAATAAAGAGTGAAACATTCTACAACGAAATTAAACTCAAAATAATAAGTATCTCACAAACAAAAAATAAATATCTGAACGGTTTATTAGTGTCTGCATGTATCACAAAATAGAATCGTTTCTTGCATGTGAAAATTGGTGTTTAAGGATATGTTTAAATGAATTTAATCATAAACATTCTTTAAAGAGAAAAATAAATAAATTTAGAGCAAATGTTTTCTTGGTATGCATTTCTCTTCTATTTATTTAATTCAGTTTATTAAAGTTGGAGATAGTCCCTTGATAAAAAGACATGTTCTTGGTTGTTTTAACTATTCTATTTGGATGTTGTGAAGAATAAAAAATCATGCAAGGTTTCAAGAAAATATAAATTTAGATTAGGTAATATACATTCTTATAAGATAATTCTTCTAAAAAATTTATGTAGAATGATATGAATGGTTTTCTTCTTCTTCTTCTTCTTCTTTTTTTTCTTAAAGTTTTTTTATATTCAAACTAAACCTAGAAAATAAATTAAGACTATTCAAATAATTTGAAAATACTTAATGTAAAATGGATGAAGATCAGACTACTCGATATTGTCCAAACTTCACTACTAAACATTATGACTAGGAAGTGGTCAAATTTAGCAATATATATGCAATGTTAAAATTTAACAAACTTTCTTTCGCAAAACAATCTGACAAAAATTGAATAACCAACGAAATCTTCTAATTTTTTTTTCTTATGTCTACGACTTAAAGAAAAAGGGTAATTTATTTTATATTATTGGTCAACAATTGTATGAAGTGTCAAAATATAAGACTTTGAATAAACTTACCTACATGTTCACAATTATTTTCATTTCATTTTCAATTATTTATTATTTATTTACTTATATTTTCCCAATGACTTTAATGCGTTTAGTCAATACTAAGAGAAACTGATTAGATCTCGCGTACATATCGTTGTTTACTTATCGCCCTTCCTTGTTCGTTTAAATATCAAATAGTTTATATGACTGTGACATAAAAGTGTTTTTATATCCTCATTGATTGTAAAGTTTGTTGATTCTAAATAATAACTATATTAAAATTCATATTAACAAAAATTTAAAATTAGCTGACATTAAATATCTTTATAATGACAATGCATAAATTTATTTTTTTTTCCATCTGGTACATCTAAACGTCATGAATGGTAGGGGGAAAATGACATAGTAATATACTACTATGCTACTTTAAGAAGGTAGCTGGCTAAATAAAAAAAAAAGAAAAAGAAGAGAGAATCCAATAATTTTCACCTTTTCATTTTTTTTTTCATTATAAGTATTTTCAAGCTGATCTTAATTAAAAGGAACCATTCAATTAAATAGAAATACCAAATCATTAAAATTAAAATTTAAGAATTTAAATTAAAATAAACTACTTATAATGTCTATTCCGTAGAGTTATTAAAATGAGTCGTTTGCTGTGAATTCTTCATTAGATAATCCAACCTAACTCGGTTCATTTTTAACGATTCTATAAAATACAAATTTTGTCTATAGCACTATGTGTTGATAAGTTTACGAGTCTACTCACCTAAATTAAAAAATAATATTTTTTAGAATGATATGATTTTTTTTATCTAAATAAGGAGTGAAATATTGTACAAAGAAATTAACCTCCAAATAATAAGTATCTCACAAACAAAAAATAAACATCTAAACAATATTAGTGCCCACATGCATTACGAAATAGAACGGTTTCTTATTGCATGTGAAAATTGGTGTTTAGGGATATTTTTAAATGAATTTAATCATAAACATTTTTCAAAGAGAAAAAAAGAAAGAACTTTGTAGCAACATATATTAAAGTTGGAGGTCGTCCCTTGATGAAAGACATGCGCTTGGCTACTCTTATCTATTCTATTTGGATGCTCAGGATAATTGGAAATTATGCAAAGCATAAAATTTAATTTGGCCACAAACTATTATCACGTAATTCTTCTGAAAAAGCTAGGCAAAATGATACGGTTGACTTTTCTATTTTTAAGTTATTTGATATTCAAATTAGACCTAAAAAAAAAGCTAGGACTATTCAAACTATGTAGTCTTGTTTTTACATCTTATATCTCAGAAGATATGTGCATACTTTTAAGTTAATGTGGTACTTCCACTACAAGAAAAATATTATTTAGAGACCAATTTTTAGCTGCCAAATGAAATAGTTGCTAATTGTGACTAAAATAGTAACTAAATTAGATTTTGGTTACTAAATAATTACAAAATGGAAGGAATGATTGAATTTAGTGACAAATTAACTCAAGATAATTGGTATCTAACATTAGCTACCAAGGTTTTAGTGATCTACACCATTAGATTGTAAATTAGTCTCTAACTTAATTAGATACCAATTTAGAATCTAATGACATAGGTCACTAAAATTTTGGTAGCTAATGTTAGATACCAATTATCTTGAGTTATTTGGTCACTAAATTCAATCATTATTTCTATTTTGTAGTTATTTAGTAATCAAAATTTAATTTGATAGCCATTTTTGTCATAATTAGCAATCATTTCATTTGGTAGCTAAAAATTGGTTTATAAATAGCTTTTTTCTTGTAGTGTTTACTATCTTTATGCTTATTCTATATACAAGAAATGTTTGTCTTATACGTCTGACCAAGAAGATCCCCACACAAAGCATATGTCATAACAAGGTTTCTTAGAAAATGAGCTAATGTTGCTTTGGTGCAACAACTCCCTACTGCTAGCATTATCAAACCTAGAAAAGACTATCTACTTTGTATGATTGTTGGAAATCTCACATCAATTAGAGATATGTCCAAATTATAATACATAGGTGGGTGCAAACCTCACCTTACTATGTTCGTTTTGTGAGGTTGATTTAGGCTTAAATTACACTTTCTTAAGATAGTATCAGAGTTATTCAAAGTCTATCCCAGTGAGGTTTGTTTGGCCTATTATGTCACATGTTATCAAGTTCCCCCTATTTCCACACTTGAGATGTCCAGTCCTTGGATTGAAAGAGTGTGTTGAAGATCATATGAAGGAGGACTATATTCAAGACTGTAGATAAGAATAAAGAAGTCACAGAGTTATAGGCTTGATCTAGAGCTGATCAGGAGTTTGAGCCTAATCAGACTAGCATGGGCCTCCAACAAAGTATTGGGCCCAAGTTCAACATTGAAGGAGATTGTTATAGAGATTTGAGAGCTTTAAAAGAATAAGACCTCTATCTGAAAAAAAAAATATACAAAGTAGTTTAGGATTTTATTTTTTGGCCTGTATTTTGAGCCATGTAAAATAGGATTTTGAGTCTTTTATTTTTTCCATTACTAGATTAGGTTTAAAATAAAATAGCATAATGCATCTAGGGTTATAATTGGGTCTCTTTAAGCCCAATGCAACCCTAGCAAATCTAAAAGAGAGGCTTGGGTTCTAAACTAGGGTTTAGGATGAATTTTGAGTGCTAAACTAAGGTAAATAACCTACCTTGCATGACAAGCTATGGTATGACATGGAAAGTAGCGCCCCACTCATGTGTGCCACATGGAAACCTCTAATTTGGGATGATTTTGAGGCTTGGGCTACAAGCTACCTTTGCCACATTGGAGAGAATTATGAAGCTTGTCCACAAGTTACCCTTGCCATATGTCACTGAGTGAGTGAAAAAGATTTTAGAAGCTTGTGCTACAAGTTAAGGCATATAAAACACTACAAATAAGAGTGTTTGGTTATGTAATTTTGAGTTTATAAATGAGTAATCAAATGTTGGCCAAATTGAACCTCTTCTACTTTTTTTTGAGCTCTCTCTAGATAGTCTCTTTCAATATCTCTTATAGACTTTCTCCTAGTGTGTTGACCTAATATCACGTAGGTTTCTCACTATTTTCCATCTCACAAACACATACATCTGCACCTCTTCATAATGTTTCTGTTGTATCCACTCCATTTATGTTGAAACAAATCGAAACACTTGAGAGGAAGAACATTGGCGTAAGCTGGAATGCAAGGAATTGCATCATCTTACTTCGACTAGAGATATGACCAAATTATATTATATAAGTGAAAAACTCACCTCACTAAGCAAATTTGAGGATGACTTCTGCTTAAATTCTAATTTCTTAAGAAGAACCTTTTCTAGAATCTCTTTTCCATCTAGTTTGTTTTCTTTTTGTAGTTTCTTGTATAATTTGTTAAGATGTCTTCAAGCCCATTAAGAAATCAAAGAGAAGGGCTGGGAAGTGTGAACATGGAGAGGGACAAGATGACTATGTAAGAACTTTAAGAACTGGTGAGAAACATAATTGAATTGATGCATGCTAGAAGAGAAAGATGAGATAGAAGATATTCAAGACCTTCCTCGTATTATGGGAGTGAAAGAGAAGACTATTACTTTGATATGATTTTATAGAGGGAGATCAAGATGAGGAAGATTTGAACATTGAAGAAAAAAATTTAAAAAATCATGCAAAACTTTCTAATTTTAGTGATACTTTTAATCTCGATGTATGCATAAAATAAGAGAGAAAAGTAGATCAAATTTTATTTTCTTATTGAAATGGACATTATTAAAAGAGAGAAAAGTAGATCAAATTTTATTTTCTTATTGAAATGGACATTATTAAAATGGTTGTTTTAGAATTTGAGGACTATACTTTAATTTAGTCGAACAAAGTAGTAAAAGAGATTGAAAAAAAGAAGAGGAATAGTAACTTGAAGATATTTCAAAGATTGTTTGTGATCTAGATTTGTTTCTTCTTTTTACAGAAAAAAAGAGACCATTCTTAAACTCCAAAGGCTTAAACAGGGTCATAAGAGTATGACGAATAGTATAAGGAAATGGAAGAGTTCCCCACTAAATGTGGAATGGAGGAAAAACTAGCTAGAACACATTATGACAAGGTTTATGGAAAAACTTTATTTAAGCACAACTTTTTACTAAAGGTGACCCCAATCAACAAAAAGTTTGTAAGAAAATCAACATCAGTCATGGAAAGAATGTTGAAATTGGAACAAACTTAAGTTAGAGAAGAATAATAATCGATTGAGTTACTAAGAAACAATAAATATGTATTTTCTAGTTGGTTGACATGTTAAGAATTAATCTTCGATTTCTTATGCCATAACAAAGCCAATAATAAAGAAAAAAAAATGAGGATGTTGAATATTGAAAAGAAAGAGGTTGTAATCATATAAACTAAAGAGTTTGTAAAGTAGTTCCTAACTATTTGAAGTCTTCTTCACATATTCTATTCATCTGTTAACAACTTTCTACTTAACTTTGTTATGAGTTTAAATTTGTTTTCAACATGATAGTACTTTCCATATTTGTTTCTTGATTTTTAATATGTGCTCCATCAAATGTGTGCTCTAAGATGGATTGTTGTATCTGGAGTACTACCTAATGGTGGTTATTAGATTTGGGTTGCATTTTGAAAAGTTGTAAATTTAAAATGTGGTTTTGTTTCCTCCATTTTGCGAAACTATGTCATCGTTAGTTAGCTTTCCACCTTTTTAGCCATGTCCTTTTACTAAGTGCAACCTAAATGATTGTGCATGTAAACATTTGTCTTCTTATCATAAATGTCATTTAACTTTTATTGACTTTTTTTCAAAGTTGATCAGATGAAAGAAATCCGTTTCAATCCTACATAAACTCACAAAAATTTATCAATATTATACCGGCAATATATCATCTGACCAATTAATCATCTTTAAAATCTATTAAATTTAAATTTGACCTAATGAAATTAAATCTTTCAATAGGAAGTACCTTGGTGAAGATATATCAACCTATTAGTGATCCATCTTGACAAATTTTAATTCAAATATGTTTTTATAGACATAATCATGAATGAAGTAACACTAAAAGAAAAATCGCATTTACCTATACCAAAATCCGTATATAATGGACAAAATCCGTATGTAATTCAAAATTATCTACGGATTACATATGGAAAAAATCCGTATGTAATATGTTCGTAGGTAATTTACATACGAATTTTTACGTACGAATTTATATACAGATTTTCACGCACGGATTTTATATACGGATTTTTCTGTATGTAATTACATACGGATTTTTCTTTATGTAATTACATATCGATAAAATCCGTATGTAAGTACAAAATGTTTTTTAAAATAAATTATTTATTTTTACGATTATTATTATATTATTATTATATTATTACACTTCTATTATTACCAATTTTATTATTAATAACACTTATAGTATTATTAAAATTCGTATATAAAATTCATATGTAATAAATCCGTATGTAAAATCTATATGTAATGAATTCGTATGTAAAATTTGTAGGTAATTACATATAGATTTGGATTCGTATGTAATTACATACGGATTTGGATCTGTAGGTAATAAATCCGTATGTAAAATTTATATATAATGAATCCGTATGTAATAAATTCGTATATAAAATTTGTATGTAATGCTAAATTTACATATGGATAAAAATCTGTATGTAAATCAAGAATTTTTTGTAGTGTAATATCTCACTTCTTAATGATTTGCCTAATGTTGGATTAGGATCTTTGATAGATTGATTGCTAGTATTATTATAATATACAAGTATATTATTTTGAATACTAGAGTAATCTTCTATTTGATACTTAACTCATAGAAGTTGAGAACAACATACTAACAATATTTGCGTAGGTTATAGATAGAATAATTGAATCTTGCTTCATGCTTAATCAAAAAATTAGACATGGTTGAAGAAATTGACAACCTTCACTCATGATCTCCAACATAGTTTACATTGCAAAATCTTTCGAATTTGTAAATAATATTAATATTTTTCTTATAACACAAGCACAAATTACTGGATCCTAAGATATTAAAAAATCCTCTATACAACCTTTAAGTGAGACTTTAGAATTTGACTGAAATCTTCCACACAAATAGACACTATATATGCATAATATCAAGTCTATTAAAAGTACCATGTAAATAAACATATTTGTATATCGTCTAGTATACTTTCTAATCATTTTTATCCTAAGAGTTTCAAACATAGACTTTTTTGTGTCTGAGATATTGAATTTCTCTAATATTTGCTTGATATACTCGTTTTTTTATAATATCTTTCAATCTTTATCTAATTTGAAGCCCGAGAAAGAACTTGAGTTATTCCATCATACTCATATCAAATTCTCTCTATATTAATTAAGAAATTTCTTTGCATTGGAATTCATTAAGATTGCTTTTACTGTTAAAGAATTTTTCTTTTTTACCAATACTACACGACTTTTTCTACCTTATACCGACTTTTGACAGAAGTTGAAAGATAGATCTTCTTGTAGTAATAATATATAAAAACTAAACATTGTAATATTATTTTCATAAATAAATATCACCCTTTCAAGCAGATATTGTTGTAATACGTTACAAATAACAATATTTTGCACTTGTTAGAAGCACTATATTAATATAATTTTCAATAAGAAAATTATAGCAGTTTTCACTATGATTTTTTATTATAAGAGTACTCTACTCAAAAGAGTTATGCATAGTGTAGTTATGTTTCACTACGTTCTTTGAGGTACTAAAAGAAAAAGTTTTCATATATGAATTAGATATTTGGATCAAAACCATAATTTAAAAAAAGACTAAGTCCACAGAGGAATCCTTACCAGCTTTGCAAGTGGTGCGTTGCGAATAAGATCAAGACCATCATTTAAAGATCAGACTAAGTCCATTAGAGCTATGCTTACCAACAACACAATTCATTAATGGGTTTAAACATTTATTTGAGAGAGGGAAAAAAGTCAATCACTGTATTAATCAATTTTAAATTATTATCTAATCAAAATTTTTATATGCTTTTGTAATAATTATTTAAAAAATACATTTACTTTTACATAATAATACTCTATTGTTTTACGAATTCTTTTTACGTTAAACAAAAAATATATTTTTTTCATTTTAATAAAATAGATATGATATTTACTATTTTTTTTATTTTAACTTAATAAATACACAACACAAAAGTGTAAATTGATTAAAATTTAGATCAAAAGAAAAATGATAAAACAGTAATTAATATTATCTTAAACTTAAAAAAAAAAATGAAGTACAACTGAATAAGACATTTCATAATTTAAAAAGGACCGCCACTTGTTTACACCCCACAAATTTTTCACTCCCGCTTACAACCGATCTAATTACTTTCATATTCAACAATTTAATTTATATTTTAATTAAATAACTTTATTGAATACATTATTATTATCTATGGTTGTTATAAGGATTAAAAACAAAACAGTAGTGCCAAAAGTCTTTTTTTCATTAAAAAAACAAGTAAACATTTAACACCAGTGAGTTAAATAAAGATGAATAGCACTACGTCATTGTTTAAGAAGGAACCAAAGACTATGTAAGTTCTTGAAGGCATGTACTCATATTATATATAGAGAGTATGCAATTGATATACAAAACCAACCTACCCATCAATAGGTTTGAGTTGAAGAAAATCAATGGGTAGCATTGCACAAAGATGGAGAGAACTTAGTGGGAGAAGCAATTGGAAAGGTGTGCTAGAGCCTCTAGACATTGATCTTCGGCGTTACATAATACACTACGGGCAACTTGCGCAAGCTACATACGATGCTTTCAACTCAGAAAAAGCATCAAAGTTTGCTGGGAACAGTCGCTATTCTAAGAGGGAGTTCTTTGGCAAAGTTGGTTTGGAAAACGCGAACCCTTTCAAGTATCGGGTGACCAAGTTCCTGTATGCAACTTCCAAAGCCAGTGACTCTGAGAGGTTTCTCTTGAGGTCGTTTTCGAAGGATGCTTGGAGCATGCAATCGAATTGGATAGGGTATGTTGCTGTTGGCACTGATGAAGGGAAAGAAGCATTGGGGAGGAGGGACATAGTGGTTGCATGGAGAGGAACCATTCAGGCTGCGGAATGG
>Ga0099824_1005629_pt1 | contig 17573 bp, 12 predicted proteins | sample SiratrowhiteBW_FD_76837 | JGI IMG/M metagenome (GOLD analysis project Ga0099824, IMG submission 76837) | Root nodule microbial communities of legume samples collected from California, USA - Siratro white BW | ecosystem: Host-associated > Plants > Roots > Nodule | place: USA: California... | reverse complement strand
TTCTGAAGCGAGAGCTCGTTCAGCACATATATGGGCATGAGCCACATTTTCAACATATGTGAAATCATAAACGTTATTACCATCGCCAATAAGGAACTGGTCAAAAGAGAAATATAAATAAGATAATTGAAGAAAGGTTAATGGCAATTTCTGCCAATAAGTAGTTAATTGCTCTGCAACCATTTGTATACATATTCCTCCCAAAGCCACAAAGAAAAATGTTTTAGTTAGCAGTCTGAGTCCAATTTCATTCAATCTGGGCTAGTTTCTGATTCTTCAAGATGTTCCTAAGGCTAATAAAAAAAAAATCAAGATTACATTTATTAGTACCGAATTAGTACTTTATACAGTAAAAAGTACCAAATATTTACTAAGATTCCAAATATGCACATCAAACAATAACCATGAGCGTCAGCCCATTGGGTTACACCATAAAATCAGTCAATAAGCTCAAAAAAAAACAGTCAAACTAAAGGTTAAATTATTTCATTGGACTCAACCGTAAGGCACATTTCGTATCATATGGCAGATCTAACAGAATGGAAGCATCCTTTAGTCATATGCACATGTTATATATACAGAGACTAAAATCTATACCATTAGGAGGAAAAACAACATCTACCTTGGATTTTCCTTTTCTGGCAGTATCAACTAGTGTAGGCACCAACAGTCTATCACCGGGCCCAAAAATGCTGCTAGGGCGTATGCAGCACGTTAGGAGCCCATTAGTCCCATTAGCTTTAATAACCAATGCCTCACCCTCGGCTTTCGTAGCTGAGTAATGATCATTAGGCTGAAAAAACCAATAGAACTAGTCTTATAACAAACACAAAGCCCCAGTTCTCACACTATACATTATCTATCTTTTCAAGTTCCAAGCGGAAAAACGCATGGTAATTTGTGACTTAAATAAAAGAAGAGTTGCTAAAGTGTATACCGAAGGTGTATAAGGCATTGTTTCGTCACCATTATGAATCCCATGAACGCCATCGAAAACCACGCTGGGAGAGCTGGTGTAAACGAGTCGCTTCACCTTCTGCTCCACGCAAGCATCGATGACATTCTTGGTCCCTTACATAAGAAAGATATCAGCTAGATTCGAACAAGCAAATACGCAGAAGTGTGAGATTCACCTTGCACATTGACGGAATGATGAAGCTGGTAATTGTTAATGGAGGAGTTTGGAGCAGCCATGTGGAACACAACCTCAACTCCTTCTAATGCTGCACTACTCGTAAAACCAACATTAGAAAGTGCGCGCGCCAGAGAGAAATGTTGCTACAATTGAGAGAGAAGAGAAGAGGTTGATCACCTTTTAGGACTTGGGCTTTGTCGCGAAGATCGAGGGTGACGTATTGGGCCCGGCCGGAGTGCAAGGCCTGGCCGAGAAGCCCCAACTGTTCGGCGGGCTCGAGAACAATGCTGTCTCCCAAATCGGCGATGCGAACGCAGTATTCGTTGTGCCGGATTAGCATTTCCACCAAGTGCCGGGCGGCGAAACCCCTTCCTCCGGTCACCACGCACCACTTGTCTTCAGCTGCCATGGTCAAACAGAAAGCTCACCAGATTCGAATAGCAGATCCACAGTTACACACGACAGTGTGGGGAAGTAATAAAGAAGTGAAGGCTTGTCTTTCTCCTACGTGGAAAAAACGCACACAACACAAATTGGGCCTGAGATTGGGCCGGGCAAGGATGGGTTTGGCCCAAACAAAACATATATTTCAATCCCTTCCCGCTTAAAAATTTGAAATGCGCATCATATTTGTTTCAAGTTCTGGCGCAGAGCAGAGAAGAGTGATTTTCCACAATGAATTGGGACGAGAACGATGAATTTGAGATCCCTCTTACTCAAACGGCGATGAGTTTTCACGCGCTCGCTTCCGTCGATAACAATCAACGGCCATTGAAGAAACCTAAATGCAAAACGACGGCGCTTCGTGGCAGTGGCAAGGAGAACGTCCGACCCGGCGAGGGTTCCGAAATTGAGAACTGCAGCTTGGATTTCATTCCTTCCACCATAGATTGCGTTTCGGTTTGCAGCGTTCAACGCTCGGAACAAGAGGACAGTGGTTCTTCTTCAGCGTCTTTGTCGGAGCTGAAACAGAAGGGGGATTATCTTCGCAACTCGATAGAGTCGAAGCTGATGGTTTCGACAACCGGCGCGCTTTACGCTGCAGATACAGATTCTGATTCGGAGCTCGGTCTGTTGATGGACTTGTGCGACGAGTTGGAGGAAGTAGATAGTTTCGTTCGGTGTCCCCTGTGTGGTGTTGATATTTCGAATTTGACCGAGGAAGAGCGGCACCTTCACACCAATAATTGTCTTGACAAAGAAGATAACGTGAGATTCACGCCCTTTGCACAACGGTACCACCGTTCATGGTGATTGAAACGGGGAACTTTATCATTTCAATTCTATTATAAATTGTGAAAATGCTGTGCAGGTTGCGGTTCCTGAAGATGAGAAGGGTGCTCAACATGTGCCAAAAGTCGCTTCTGTTGTTGATTGGCTTCACGGGCTCGGTTTGGGAAAGTATGAAGTGCTTTTCGTTAGGGAAGAAGTTGATTGGAATACCTTGCAATGGCTCACAGAAGAGGTTTACTTATGGCATTTACTTGGTTTCATTCAGTCCATTATTTTAGGTTCATAATAACCCCTGCCACATATGTGCTTGAATTTATAGGTTTTATTAGTTCAGTGTTCTTTATTTATGCTTTGAAGAATTGTTTGTTTGATTTTTCAGCTTTAGGTAAAAAATTGGAATTCGTAGTTGTTATTCTCCTCTCCCCACTAATGGGATAAGTAGTTACTTTGCAATTTGGTGCCTAGAGTGTTTATGGATACCACTTAACTTAGTGAGGTTGTGTTATTGGAAATATGAGATATCTTTGGTTTTGTTTTTGGGTATCCGAAATGTACTACGCTTTGTCTTTATTAAGTGTTTGTCTATTTACTTTGTTGTTGAGCATTCATGTTAGCCAATGTTTTTTCTTCCTTCTGTATCTGCAGGATCTCTTAAGCATGGGTATCACTGCACTTGGGCCCAGAAAAAAGATATTTCATGCCCTGTGTGAACTAAGAAAAGGAGATGCCGCTACAAATGAGAAACAAGAGGATGCGTTGGCGGAGCCTAGAAGGATTAGAAACCAGAAAGTCAAATTAAAGCATGACAAATCTGAAAGAAAAGCTGATGGCTCTATTAAACCAGCGGCTAACAAATTAATTACCGAATATTTTCCGGGGTTTGCTTCCAAAGAAAAGAAAGTTTCTGCATCTCCTGCAGAACAAAAGGAAATGAAAAACAGTGCCTTGAATTCTGGTCGTAAGCACAAATCAAAAAATGTGACAGCAAATAGAAAGCTCCGTGATGTTCCCAAATGGTGTTCTGTACAAGGAACGCCTTTTCGAGTGGTAAAGAGTAGTTTAAATGATACATGCGTATTTGACTTGATTTAATGTATATTGCCTTCATGTATCCATTTACGACTCTGGAAATATCCTAGCCGGAAGGAAAGCCTTTTCTAAATTTTCTGAAAAAAGGAAAAATCCTTGTTTTTAACATTCAAGTTTTGTTTTTGATTCATTGTTGTCGTAGAAAAGGGTTTTTTCTTCTGTGCTGCTTGGTAAAGTAACTGATTTCAACATCCTTTCAAATGCTTATTGGCCAGTTGGACGACTATTTTCAAACTGAGCATACACATCAATCACGTTTCATGTTGACCTTCTGAACTAGGAAAAGAAAACTGAAGAAAATGACCAAAATATGTATGCAATATTGATGCCAATAAATTATGAAGTTAACATCTAAGAAACTTCTGCTATTCTATCACCATTATCGCTCTATCAAGTCTTGATGTAGGTCCGAGTGTTTGACAAATACATTATTATATGCAGGATGCTTTCAAATATCTCAGAGGAGATTGTTCCCACTGGTTTCTAACACACTTCCACTTGGACCGTAAGTCTACTTCTGCATGTTAACAGTTAATCTTTATCATACAACAATTTCAGTGTGAGTCACTGTTTTCATGCTCCAAACGTTTTTATTTGTATATCTATTCTATAAATATAAATATAAATTGATTGTTGTGTTATATTTATGATATGTTTCAATCTGGGTAACTTTTCGTTAACTTAAAGTGTTGTTTTCATGAAATTTACAGTTTTGAATATAGCTTTTGACACTAAGTAGTGATCCTATTTAGTAGGACCTAGTATTGTTAGCTCTTAGTAGATTTGATTTATCAGTTGACACACGGATCTCCAACAAATGGTTAGCTTAATAAGTATGAATAATTGTTTGGTATGTTTTCTTTACCAATGCTTGACTTTGGTCATATAATTTAGATATACAATTACTGTGGAAATCACATATTCACAGTGGGAGATCAAAGACGTTCATCATGAAAAACAATTTAGTAACGAAGTAGTTTTGGTGCTTACTTGATACGTGGAAGTGCATTATTGAATGTGTCATAAAATTGTGGATTCTGTTTTCTTCCCAACTACATTTGGGTGTTTTGGTGTTTGTATCCGAAAAAAGTTAGAGTTTCAGATCACGTTAAATTGGAGACATTGGTTTAAACTACCAAATAAATAAATAATGGAGTTCCTTGTGTGCCGCTCCTTTTAAGTGGATTATTACCATCAGAGTCAAACTTTTACAAGTGACGCCTTGGCTGTTGTTTCTCATTTGTGATCACGTTACATTGCAGATTATCAAGGTCTTACCAAGTCATTCAATCATGGAAAGATTTATTGCTCCTCTGTTACTGCTAGACTAGTAAATACGAACATTGGAATTCCATATGATAAATTACATGTTTTGCCTCTGAACCAAAAGATTGAAATAGCTGGTGTTGATGTGACTTGCTTTGATGCCAACCATTGTCCAGGTTCCATACTCATACTCTTTCAACCTCCAAATGGTAAGGTGTGGCTTGGATTGACTTATGAGCTTATTTATTATTTTGCAGTTATCCATCGTTATGTTAAAATAGATTAATAATGACTAGATGTTTTCCTACTAGGCTGTGCTGCACACGGGTGATTTCCGGTTTAGCGACGAAATGGCAATCAATCCTTTACTCAAGACGTGTCCTATCAATACTTTAATTCTTGATACGACATACTGCAATCCACAGGTTAGTCTAATATTAATAATGGAGTCATCTGTCATAATGACATGAATATGTGAGCTTTTGTTTCGGAACCTGGCCTCCATAAATTTATTTGTTGTTCAATAACAGAATAAACTAATAATGGAGAAGCACATTACAGTCCAGCTACTCGAGATTAAGACAAAGTGGAGTTTTCTAAAATCCATGTCATTTCTATAGTTTATTTAGGGGCCTGGATTCTGACATGGCAATTTATTGTTGGCTTGGAAGTGGCAATGTGAAATATCTTACCAAATTGAGAAATAATCACTTTATTTTTGCTTGCTTCTTGAAAAAGCTTTTGAAATATGAGATTGTTTCTATACAAAGTAAAAAGTTCAGTTTGGTTCATTTTTAGTTCGAGAAAGTTGCTTTCAGGAAAAAGTAGTTCGTGAAAACTTTTTTTAAAAGGTTATCCAAAGAAACTGGCGAGTTTGAATTATTGAGTAATAGTATGCCTAATATCGCTTGTCATTTGAATAAACTAATACTAGCTTACTTACAAGCATGTTTGACAGAGACGGTATTGGCAATTTGCTACAGAAATAAGTTGGTAGTACTATCAGAAGATCGAGTATGCAAGCCTAGAGTAGTGGGGGTAGAATTTTTACTTTTTGATTATAGTGGTGGTTAAAATCCTCCACTGTGTTTACTGAAAATATTTTATAAAGTGTTGTTTTTTGACAGTTCTAAATCTTTAATGTTTAAACTATTAATAAGTAAATTAATTTTAAACTGATGGAAGGATATTTTGATTCACTCTAAAATACATAAATAATTAAATTTAATTCTTTTGAATATAAAAGACTGAAAATATAATTCAGTCTAAACTAAATGAAAAAGAGACAAAATGCAACAAACTTTGACCTTTTCCTAAGTCTTTTCTCCAAAAACACGAGTACATCCATTTCTCTAATAATCTTTGCACATAGTTTATACAATCACTGAATTACATTCAGTTTGTTAAAATCAGTTCATAACTTAATATACTTTTTTCCTTTTAATCTTAATAATAATAATAATTCCTTTCAATATTTGTACTCTGTTTCATTGCAGTATGATTTTCCAAAACAAGAGGCTGTAATACAATTCGTTATTGATGCCATTCAAGCAGAAACTTTTAATCCCAAGACTCTTTTTCTGATAGGCAGCTATACCATTGGTAGGTTTGGGTAGAGTTGTGTTTCTGTGGTAGTATTGCCCCCATTACTAAAAAATAAAAAGATTTTCGATTTCCTCTTTCCGTCCCAATTTTCATTTTTTTTTTCAGGAAAAGAAAGAATATTCTTGGAGGTTGCTCGTGCGCTTAGTAAAAAGGTTCATGTGACTGCGGCAAAGTTGCGTCTTTTAAAATGTTTGGAATTTAAGGAGGAGGATATGCAGTGGTTCACTTCAAATGAACATGAAAGCAACATTCATGTTGCCCCTATGTGGACGCTCGCAAACTTCAAAAGATTGAAGAAAATATCAAGTCAATATAACGTGAGTGTTGCTGCTTGTTTTTCTGTCACATGCACTTTGCTAACTTTGTGGTATTTTTCGATGTAAAAGGAACATATCTTGATGTACGCATATAGGTTTATCGTATATACATCTAAGCCTCCAATAGATCCCTTCCGTGACTAATCATAATACCCTTTCAATCAATTGGCACTTTTTTAAAAATTAATTAAATTAGTTAAAAATAATAAAATTTGACAGTAATGTATATTATTTTTTCAAAATTATTTTTGTCATATTGAAACTTTGGTATCTGTTAGTACTAACATTCTCAAACCACACTAGAAGAGTGTAACTGTCATTCGTTTATGAATTTCTTTTGGTAAAAAGATGTCGATTATGGTTATTGTAAGAAGAAATAATTAATACATCATTCAACTACATACATACAGAGATATGTTATAGAAAGAGACAACAAATTTTATTAAAAGAATATTATAGATAGGACGGAAGGAGTGATATTCATACTTTGATATAATATTTCTTGAGAGCTGTTCCATGATTGAATATATTGGTGGCTGGGTTGTACAGCTTTAGAGGGGGATGTTTATACTGAATTAGATTTGTCTTTTAACTTGAGTTCTACGCTTCTGATCATCGGATGCATTTTCTTTAATTAGGATCGGTACAATCTTATAGTTGCGTTCTCTCCCACTGGTTGGTCGTTTGGCAAAGGTAAAAAGAAATCTCCTGGAAGAAGATGGCAGCAGGGTACTATTATAAGGTAACGCTTTAATTTCCTTCATTACTTTCTTATTTTATTAAATACTTCTGGTCAGAATCTTGAATCATATAAATGGATTAGGTCCTTCAGAATCACTTATCGATCTTTTTTGTACTTCTGGTCAACAGAGTTTGTTTTACTAAAACCCTGGTCTCATCAAGACATTTTTGAGTTATATTCACTACCACATTTAGTAGGTGTGCACAATGGTAGTTGGCAGGCTCACGTTCTTTAAATTTTTACAACTATTAACTAATCAAAGCTTTCCTTGTTTATCAGGTATGAAGTACCTTACAGTGAGCATAGCAGCTTTACAGAACTCAAAGAGTTTGTAAAACTTGTATCTCCTGGTAACATTATACCAAGTGTGAATAACGATGGACCAGAATCTTCTGATGCAATGATTTCTCTACTGTTATCTTGATCTGTTAACCGAAAGGGTTTAGTCTGCTGTTGCAATGTGGACTGTATGAGGAGTCTTAAATAAAGGTTTAACGAATTTTGCCAGCCTTTTCTGAATTTAAGGAAGACCTTAGTGTGCTTGAGTTTTCGATAAATAAAATTTTGGAAACTAGCACGGTAGATCACTTTTTTAGAGGCACACTTAATTTTTTTGGTTTGCCAAAAGATTAACTATTAAAAGATGACAAAGTGTCAATACTCGGTACAACCGTTCATCATACTTATATCCAGTAGTCTCGAGGTTTATGTCAACTGTGATCTAAATCTGAAGTGAGTGCCATTAAGACAGATAGGTGATCTTTTAATCCAGAAGCTAAGCAACCCACTGATCTTCCTGGACAAGGTTGTAGCTTGTGAAATTGTTGCACAGAAGTTATTGTTAAAGAAAGGCCCCTTGTAATTGCACTTTGGATTGTGTTTTTATCATCCCATTCAGAGAATTGACCATTGTTAGAAGTGAGTTAATGTAACCAATCACGGATTTGGTTAAGTTTCTTTAAAAAATATTACAACTTTTATTACCGATTGAAATTTAACTAGATCCACTAAAACCTTGGTTCATGTGATAAAAAAATAAACATTTTGAGGCATTCCAACGACAATTCAACATAATTAAAAAAAATAAGATTGTTTAGCGCAATTAAAAAAGAAAAGGATGTGAGAAATATACATGATCCACATGTTTGGTTCTGCTTTATAGCTCTCGTTCTTTTTTATTATTTTTTTTCTCAAAATTATTATTTTTTTATTCATGAGTTCTTTTCTTTCTCTACTATGTACCACTTCTAATTCTAATCATAGTTGGATTGATTTTTGAGATTATTTAAATTTTATTAAGATGTTATTTAGAATTATCATTTAGTGTGTTTAATATGCATGTTAATATTATCATTTACAAGTATTATTAAATATATACATTATATCATGGTCATTATATGCATATGATGATTTTTTTTACAGTTATTTCATAATTTGGAATTTGGTTACAATTTTCATATTAGAGAAAAGACATACTTAAGAAAAAAAAAACATAATTAAAAAAGTTGCAATTTTTTAAATTAAGTAATCCAACCCCCTTAACCCCACTATCTTGGGTCGAACAAAATTAGTTCTTTTTTAAATATACCAATAAATGAGTCGGGTTGGATTGACCAATAGACTAGCCTATGTTTTTTTAGCACTATTATATATCTGAATTTTCACACATTTTTTTCTTAAAAAAGTAAAATTTGAAAGAAAATTTAAATATTTTAAAACTATTTATATGATAAATTTTATAAATTATTAAAGTAAATTTATTAATATTAATAAAATAATTAATAGATATTTCATTGATGATAAATTTATGTATTTTAAAAAATAATCAATATTATTACTAATATCTATAATTAATTATTACTAATATCTATAGTCAATATTATTACTAAATATAAATTAATACTATTACTTGTTAATTTTCGTTTTGAATAAAAAATATTATTATTAAGAATAATTTCTACAAAAATTAAATATAAAATTTGAGTAGTAATAATGGATACTGAAGTTACTTTTTTTATTATAAAAATATATGTATACATTAGTAATATAATATTATTATTCAAAGAAAAGCAAATTTTGTAATCAATCATTTATATAACAACATTAAATAATTTTTCATTAGTAATTAAACTGTGAATATAATATAATAAAAAATAAATGAAATGAATTAGATAAAAAATACAAACATATATTTTGCTTGAATGTAACACAAGAGACAGTTGTGTGTTATAAACATAAAGACTTCCCATAAGTCTCAATGTTAAGAAATGTATTTACACATAGAATGTACTGAATAAAATACGTTCACTTTGTACTTTTCACAAAAAAAAAAAAAAATGCTATAAAGCTGTAACATCGTATTGTTTAAACATTTTTTCTTCTTCTTTTTGCGTAAACAAAAAGAGAGTGATGCTCAGATATACCATTGCAGAGATGAAGATGACAACGGTGGGATCATGGGTTCGCTTGGTGTTTAAAACTTCGGAGTTGAGGTAAAGGTGAGAGATCCCACTTAACTTTTTGTATATTTGGCATTCTTAGAGATTTTAAGCAGAGGAAAAGTTATTGGCTTTGACAAGAATCTTGGTCTTTGACGTGACATAACTAAGCAATCTATTACTACAATTTTTTTCTAATTTGGGTTCAAATTTAAGGATAGGTTCATGAGTTCTTCACTACAGACTTGTATTCTTGGAGGAGAAATTTGCTACAGAAATAAGTTGGTAGATGTTGTTTTTTCATCTTTGGACCCAACTTTGTGCAAGATGACCTTGCAATAGACTTAAAATACATTCTTTTTAGAATACGCACTTTTTACTTAAAAATACAACAAAGTATAAAATATAAAATATTTAAAGTACACCGTCTTTTTAAATATAGAACAAAAGAGATGTTTTATATACTTAAAATATGTTTTGTCTTAATATTTCTTTTAATTATTTATCCATTATCTTTAATATTAAAATTATTTTTTCTGATTTATTTTAATTTTAAATATCTATAATCTTATTATATTAGATAATTTTATAATAGATATATGTACTATTAAAACTCCTTTGGACTACTCTCCACGTGTCAGACGACCAAACACGGCAACACATATATCTCGAGATGTAAAAGAAAATAAAACTTATTTGTTAGCAGAATTAGAAACAAATTAAGATATTAATATTAAAAGATATTGATAAATCAAGGATTAAACAAATATTAGGAGTCAATTAAGGTCCACGAGAATTTGGGCATGTGACCCATAAGACAAAGTTTCAATTACAAATCTAAAAATAGAAGAGTACACAGACCACAAGTAACTTAATTCTGGTTTAATAAAATCTAAGAATACTTAGATTGCAAGAACCCTTTCCGAAATCGAGAAGAAGATGCAGGATTGACCCACCTTGTAATAACAAGATCTATATAAATTTCATACTTAACATTCATTTATTATTTAGTGGAAAGAAAAGAATAAATCATTCGTAATTATGATTTATAAGACACATAATGAAATATATAGTTTTATGTTCTTCATATATAGAGAGATTGAATAAATGTCTCATGATAAGGTGATTTAGTTAAAAAAGTTATAAATCCAATTTTTTATAATGATCAGAGATTATACTAGACTTTCTATACATTTATTCCTACTCTATAAATCCAGATATTCTTGGATTGAAAGATAACAGTGTGAAAAATATAATATTTATTTTATTATATTTGACAACTTGTTTCTATGTTTGTATGAAAAGAAACGGCATAGTTGTGATCATTGTGAAACATGTAATATGAACAATTTCGTGTCAACTTTTGTGTGGGAAGTTGTTCAAAGTCCTCTCTTAAAATTCCTTCTTAGGAAGGGACAACACCCAATACTTGACCGTTGAATGTTTGAGAATGGGAAACGAAGTGATGAAGGAACAAAAGAATAAATGTAAAAAGTGAAAATTTTAAACACATAAATTTAAATGTTATTACTTTTTAAAAAGAACATGTTAATTATGAATACACACATGATGTCATTATACCTTTAGAAAACATTTGAATAGCGTTAAAATAAGTATATTTTATCATATATCTAATTATGTTTTTGCTTTTAATTAAATTTTACGAAAGCGCGATTTCAAGAAATTTTAAAAGAAAAAGAAATTTCATCGAGTTGCAGAATGAAGATTCTAGCGTGTATAATTTGAAAATTATATTTAATATATGAATAAAAAAGATAGATATATGAATAAGACTTTTGAATTAAAATAAATTATTAAAAAAATCTTATAAAATAATGTAACATAATGAAATTCATGTAAAATGAGATCTGACTTATATATCTAAATCTGACATCAGCATAATATTCTGATTCTGAGTGTTAAAATAGAAAACATTAATTATTTTTTTTCAGTTTAAAAATATTATGCATTTATTTATGAAAAGGAAAATTGTGAGAAGAGTGGTGTTTTTTTGGAAGTAAGATGAAGTATGGTTGAAGGAGTCGGAAAGAGAAGAGAAGAAAGGACTCAACGCAGTTAACACCAGTCAACGACAAACCCAAATATTTTTATAACTTTTCTTGCGTATATAATTTTTTTTTCTCAAAATTTTCAGTCACGTACGTAGTACTATTTTTAAAGTTCTCCTGTTTTTTTAAATTAATATAATTTTTTGAGTGATAATATTCTTAAATCACATCTTACATTTGTTAATTATTTGTGATAATGTCATTTTTATTAATAAGTTAAGTTTAACTGATAATTACTAATAGTACACATAATTCATTATTATCATCAATTTGATGAAAAACAGACTATATTAACCAACTTTCTTTAAAATCAAAAAATAAAATTGAAAAATTATTATAATATAAGAAAAAAATATAAGCCCTTTCATATATCCTTTACTGTGAAAACTAACAAATTCTCTCATAATATAAAAAATAATGAGAACGAGGGATCAATTATTCGGAATTAATTGTCATGTAAGGGTTATTGCTGGAAAAAAAAATGGAAAGGAAATAGGAGGGTGTTAGAAATGGAGTTTCTTCGGAACCATATGTTCTAGGTGATAGATACTCACATAATTTTCCAAACCAAATTCCTTTTTTTTATTAAGTGCAACAAGTGAAAGTGCTGAAAATAGACTCTAAATTGACTATTGTGTATTGTAGTTATCCCTACTCACTTCTCCAAACCCTAAATGATATCTTGTAACTAAGGAAAAGATTACTAGCAATTTCCTCAATCTCCTTAAATAATTACAGATTGAAATAGTGTTTCAAAACACAAGTTGTACTTTTACAACAGTTTTTTTTCTTACATATGTTATTTTATAAATTGAGACTTATATTACACTGTGGTAATAAATTCTTCATATTTATCCGTTTATTTATTATAATAACAAGGAGTAAATAATGGCTGTCTATTTATTTTTCATATAAATAAAACACAATATTGAGAGAAGTTAAGAAGGATTTTATAATTGTTGTGGTTGCCTGTTAATAATCACAAATGAAACAATTATTAAAGTTTCTATATATTATTCTTATTAATATGATAAATACTAGGAAGAAACAATTTGTGGATAAGCATGGTTGTCTTTACTTTTTCAAGCAGAAGTATGAATTATTGTTATAACATAAATTATAAATTTATTTTCACTTATTCAGCATCATTAACAATCTCGCTTAGAGCGATTTAATTAATACGAGCAATGCTAGACATTGCCATAAGTTAAAGAAAAAAAAAAAAAGATTTTCAAAATATATGACAAAACATATTAATTGCATTCTTACAAAAAAAATATTTATTATATGTATTCATAAGTTGTGGTGAGTTTTGTGAGATTACATATTGTGTGAGCATTACATGTAATCATTTATTAAGATCGATCCATAAATAAATTGTTCGCAATTGAATACGCTAGGATCCTTTTCAATTTATGAATGACATCAATTTTCCTTTTTTCTCCTCTCGATGAATATATTATTGTCATATTTATAATTAAATCACTAATAAATCAGGAATTATTGATAAAAATTAAACCCAGCACTTTTAAATGTGCTCAATCTTAGTAATTTATTTACAAAGCAAACTCAAATTGATGGTAAAAACTAGCATACCTTTTCATCACACGGTATTGTGAGCTAAGATTCTCCACTTTATTGCTCAATCATTTACTAACACATCAGAATTAATGTTCCCAATTAATAACTAAAATTCAGTGAGAACATTACATCCTGTTCATTTTACAAAATAAAATTCCCAATTATAGAATTAACAACTTCTCAAGATTAGGGCTGTTCAGTTCAATCATTATATATTTGTTATATATTTATGATAAACCTTATACACCTTTCTTTCTCCACAAAAATCATTCAAAGATTGTATCTCAATCAACAATCAATTAATCTATTAATATTCTTGTTGCTTGTGCTACACATTTTTTTTAATAAATAACTATGTCAAAAGTTTGCATATTTTAATTTATCTTTATAAAATTGACTTCTAAAATAAAGTTTATATCTATTTATATATAATAAGTTGACTTTATTTAAAATTAATATAGAATCTCAAATAAATGAAATTACACAGATGAATAAGTGAAATTAAACTATCAAGCGACAAAACTTTACATACTATGTTTTCAACCAAATATCACTGCTATATATATTAAAATAAAACAATGGTTCCTTAGGGAAAAGGATTTCTAACTTTGTGAGTAGTTAACAATATTTATCAAATCGTATTTAGTGCCGTTCCAATCCAAGTGTTAAATTCATAGCTTATCATATTAGAAATTGGTGTCGCCAGCTTAATTCATAGAGTGAAAGACAAATAAGAATTAAGACATGCTGTTCTGTTTAGATATTGATTTGTAACAAATTAAAAATAATAAAAGTAACTACAGGTATTCCCATGTAACTTACAAACATTTTCTACCAAAAAATAGGAAACCCTAATTTATATATGTTTGATTTTTTTAAAAGAAAAATATCTAAACCGTAACATTAACACAGTCAAGGTAACTTCCTTTTTCCCAAACAAGTATAAAAGTATAACCAGATTGAAGATGATACAAGATGACTGGTGAGAACTAAATATATGAATATATATATATATATATATATTAGCAGTTACCTATAATAGAAAAAAAAGACAGATCGAAGATTATATAATATAGAAATCCCTAGCAATGAATAAAGAACAAGCGCAAGTAAATCATATACTAGTGTTAATATACGTATGATGTACATACAGATCCCCAATGTTCTTATTACCTACCCTTTTCATATCTGCAAATACTTACTTAGAACACACACTAAAATCAACTACTTTACTGTCATACGATTGTGCACAGCAAAATTAAGCACTAGAAATCCACAAAGATTTAATTTTACAGAGAAATGAGGACGGGCGACAGAATACATCACAGAGTAATGGCATGTGTGTACTTAGGTATAAATATATACTTGTAACAGTATACAAGAAACAACCTATAAAGTACAAATATTTTATTGCCAAGGGAAAACATAAGACAAGATCTATGGATGCTAGGTAGCCTGTGACAATCTATGGAATAGATGGCACTCGAAAAACCTAGTCTCTAGTCACATGGATAGGCATATACTTAATTATGGTAAGGGATATATGGTCTGACAAAAGCCTGTCATGTCCTACCCTGTCCTTGCTATTGTTATTTGGAAACAACACATATATATATTTTTATATACAAAGACTAAGGATGTGTTTATTTATACATATCAAAAGTTCCAATTCCAAAGGAATGATTGGTGAGAAAAGGGATCTTCTTCGGCTTCAATGAATTCTTGGTAACCCTCAAAAGGAGGTGGGGGTGGTGTGGAATACAATAACTCACCTGAAGTTGAGTGCATGTTGTGTAGCTCAAAATAGAGATCATAGTCGGATGCAACGGGAAAAACTTCGTTGGAGTAATCAAACTCTTTCAAGAATGTCCAATCCATGTCCCCATGGTCCACTTGCACCGTTCCATCACATTCATGCATAGTAGTAGAACACGACGAGGCAGTGGTGGTGGAACTACTCTCTGCTATGCTGTCAGATTTACACAACACATTCCCACCAGCACGTTGAGATTCTTGTGTAAGAGGTTTTAGTAGTAACGGGTCCTGGTTTGCAAACCTAGCAGCAACCTCTTGAATCTCCTGTGGGGTAAGAGATTGTGGAGGAGCCAGAGCCACATTGGCGTCGATGGTGCAAGGAGTGTTGGGGAAGTTGAAACTGGCACGGCGACCACGTAGACAGAAAAGGGCAGCATCGAAGGCTCGTGCTGCTTTTTCAGGAGAGTCATAAGAGCCTAGCCATATACGTTCACGGCTATTGGGAAGTCTGATTTCAGAAACCCATTTCCCCCACTTTCTCTTTCTCACCCCTTTGTATAACTTGTGGTCAGTCTTAGAATCAGTGACATGCTTCTCCATGTCCATGTGTGTGGTTTTGAATGAAATGGAATTGGCGGCTGGAAAGGAGGAGGAGGAAGTGGTTATATATATGACTATGTGAGGTAGGTTTAGGGTTAGGATTTTGATTTGGATTTGGATTTGAGTTTGAAGGTCTAAGCATGAAAACGTGTTGATCGGAAGGAGCGTAAAAGGAGTGTGAGAGGCATGGAGAGGATGGGTCACGCCCAGTGCATCGAGGTCTGAGACGACGCGGTAGGGCCAGCTTTACTTTGTTGTACAAGTCTAATCCAATAATAAATAAATATATATATATATTGTTTTGAGCACGTCGGTGGATATTGTAGAGTACGACGTTGACAAACAAATTAACATGGCTCAACTTTGTTTGTTTTGAGCTCATGTTGTTGGTGGACCACACACTTCACACAGTGCCACTGCCACTTAATTAATCCAGGATTAATCACACTGCTTATTCTGGGCCATTTATCCATTATCTCTGCAAACACTATATCAACGGGCGGCGACAATCCATTTTGTAATTCGGTTATGATTCACCTAGTTTTCTGTAGTAGTGGTATAGGATAATAGCTTTGGATATATAGGATAGGTAGTAGTAGTTATTTTTATGATGATAGTGAATTAAAACTTCTAGGTCAATGCATTGAATGTTTTCTTTCGTATAACACATAATTTGATGTTTTTATTAATCAAAGTGGTGAATATGTATAGAGAACTCTTATTAACAAATGACGATTAGTAATGATTAGGGAAAGTTGTTTTTGACTTATACCCTATCAACGTTGACGGGGAAATTGTATCTAATAAACACTACTTTAATTTTTTTATTTACAATAAAGTTGTATTGTATTAGGGCACTACTTAAATTTAGAAGAGTTTAAATTCAAATATGTATAAAGGACACGATTTTAGTGTATTTTAATTAAAATAGAAGTCGCGTACCTGAGAAAACATACTCTAAAAATGGTGAAAAATAAACTCCTTCTCCATACATGATTTTAGCTTGAACTCTGTTGAATTGAAATCATGCCTTTTGCACAATTTAAATGTAAATAAAAAAAATTAAGACTAATTAAAATTGTATTTACTTCACATAACTTCTGTATTAACACTTCAATAATGTAATTCAAAAACTATTTCACTTAAAAATTGTCCAAGTCCTGATTTGCTAACAAAACTTCTTCATATTATGTTGATATAATTTTGGCTTTTTTTCCATTTTGGTGTACTTTTCAATTTTAATTCCCAAAATAGATAGAAAAAAATTTATTTACTAAAATGGGCAAATTTTGCCAGCTAGATAAGCATAATTTCAAACTGGTCAAAATAGAAGTGACATGCTGGCGATTTCAATTAATAACATTAATTAAAATCATTTCTATCTCTACAATCATTTTTTAATTATTTGATATTATGATTATTAGGTTTAACAATTAATAAAAAAAATTATTATATAATAATAATTAACAAATAATTTTTTAATTATTTAGCACTATGTTTGTTACTTTAACAATTAAAAAAAATTAATAATAATAATAAACAAAACTGTAGTAAAAAAAATTAAGACATACAAATTTATTTTAAATTAAAACAAAATAACATGATGATAATAATAATAAAAATAATTCATATAAATTTAATAATAATTATTATTATTTTTAAATTAAAATAAAATAACATAATAATAATATAATTAATAATAAGTGAATTTAATAATAATTATTATTTTTTAAATTAAATTTG
>Ga0099824_1005626_pt1 | contig 17580 bp, 5 predicted proteins | sample SiratrowhiteBW_FD_76837 | JGI IMG/M metagenome (GOLD analysis project Ga0099824, IMG submission 76837) | Root nodule microbial communities of legume samples collected from California, USA - Siratro white BW | ecosystem: Host-associated > Plants > Roots > Nodule | place: USA: California... | reverse complement strand
TAAACTCGCAAATTAATGTAATATATATATATATATATATATATATATATATATATATATATATATATTTTTAAAAAAAAAATTTATATATATAAAATAAAAAAAAAAATATATATAATAAAATTATAATAAATATAATAATTTTTTTATATAATATATAAATATTATATATATAATAATATATATATATATATATATATATATATATATATATATATATATATATTACATTAATTTGCGAGTTTATTTAGTAAAAAAGAATCTTGAATTTGGATTTTAGAGATATAACAATAATTTTACCGAATATGAAAAGGTTTATCTTTGAGAAAATAAACGTGATATTTATAATAGATATATATTTGCTAAAGTTAATAGAAATATTTATTAATTTTAGTGACAACAAAAATTACGACCACTTTGTCTCGTCTCTAAACACACAAGACACGTTTAAAATTTTAAAAAATAATTAATTTAATTATAAATATTAGTAACACGTGATTGAGGTATATTGTTATTACTAAAAAAAAAAAAAAAACTTGCTTATAGAAAGCATTTATTGCGCGAATGCTTTGAATTGGAATAGTCCACACTAGGCTCCTTTTTATTTATTTTTGTTTAGTCTAAACTAAATAAATAATTTGAGAATTGGAGACGGAAATTTCGAATCGCTTTACCTATGAAATGCACGACGTGTGTTATTGTATATCATGATATCGCAGTTAGGTGGCAAAAACTAAACTTCTTCGTGTTTTCGTGTGTGGCCTCATTTGCTCTTCAACTTTCTCTCTCCTCCTTTCAAAATCCTTGTCGATATCTTCTAATTTTAAACACTCCGATTCAATCCACAAATATTCTATTATTCCAAGGATATCAACAAATTCATACGTTTCTTCGCTTCAATCTTCAAAGTGTAAATAAAATCAATAATATATACGTCATTCTTTACCATGAAAAGTGCTGGTGATTTGGGTTACAATATTTGTTCAAATCAAAACATGTCTAAGAATAACAAAATATTTTTTAAATTAATTGCATATCATTAGAGAGTACCAAATTTATAACAAATATTTTCTGTGTAATCGCTGCAAAGAACAACCTGAGTTCAACGAATAAGGAAAAAGTGTGCCGAATAAAGACACAACCGACATGTAGAAAACAAGTGAAAGGATAATGGAACATTTATATAGGAAAATGTGAAATATATACGTATGTGTATGTGTGATATTTATTGTTTATATTAGATCTAATTTTTTAAAATTGTTTCTTGTGTTATCAAAGTTGACGTGAAAGCTTTGTGTATGTGCTACAAAGGGATATGCCTTTTCCAACTAGAAGCAATTTGCTCAACTACTACCTATAAACAGAACTCCTCCCAACTAAATTGTAACAATAATAAAGAGAAGTATTTCCAAAAGTTGTTCAATTCAACCACTGGCCTCAAGTTTTAGACAAACTTGTAATAATTATTATAAATTATTTACGATGCAAGACAATTAATGTAATAATCAATTCGATGATTATGCAATTCAGAGCGGAACTAAACAGTGATCCACAATTTTAATTGGGTTGACCAGATGTAAAATGTTATTAAAATTTATTTTATCTTTTACTATGAAATTTTATACATGGAATGAAAATATTAGGAATTCAAGATTGTTTTTGAAGTTTAAGATTAAGTAAAAATAGGAAAGGTGAGTCATGTATATATATAAAATGCATAAATTTGTTATTTAAAAGTTTTAAAATGAAAGTAGTATTTTAATATATAAGTTTATTAATAATTCATTAGCATGAGATATTGGTTAAAAATTTGTAACTAAGTACAGACTATGATTGTTTAGACTCTGTATGTATAAAAACAAATATTGTTTTGTGTAAGACTCAATTTTTATGTTTAGAATGGATTATTTTATATGAAATATATATTTAATCTAAGATATGTTTAATATATGTATTAGAATTTTAATTATTTAGTTTTACTTATAAAATCTTACAGTCTTTCTAAAGTTCTCTTTCTTTAAATTATTTCTATCTTCTTTATAAGATTTTAAAGTCATTATATTTTTTGTTCGATCATAAATCGCAGCTTAGAGATGAAAAATATATATATATATATATATATATATATATATATATATATATATATATATATATATATATTAGGAAAACCTAAATTAGTCTTATATTTTTTAGTAACTTTTTATTTTCCTTAGATCTCTAATTTTAACTTTTTTTTTTCTTCTATGACTTGTATGTGTAGAACTTTTTTTTCATGTGAGATATGAGCCTAATAGATTAACATCTACTAATACATGATTACAATATAATATGTTTTAATCATGATTTTTGTGAGCAAGTTGAAATTATCATTCTTTGATTGACTTTTTTTTTAAAGAGTATAAGAGTTAACCATTCTGATTTTAATTGAGTTGATTTGGATATTAATTTGTGTTCGAACTTCAAAATTGGATTAAAAGTACAAATAAGAATTAGAAAATGTAAAATTATTAAAATTAAATGATCCAAATAATTATAATTGGATATTGTAACAATGAATAATTTAGTTGAAATGTACGAGTGTAATTAATGATTTTATGTAAAGTTGCTTGATTTATAGATTCATAGGTGTTATGTGACTTTTGGGTTTGGAATATTTATGTTGAACTAGATTAGTGTTACGAGTACTGAAACATTAATTTTGGTTGATTGTTGCTAGGAAAAGGTTTTAGGTATGTTTTGATAAGTTTAACTTACTACATAATTTGGTTTATTATACACTTTCCTTCCATTGAGGTAATATTTTTCAAGTGAAAATGAGATAAAGAGAGACCACTTACTTGTTGTTTAAGCAAGAACAAAACAAAAGATAATATTTGTGCTTTGTATAATTTTCGTTATAAAAAATATTATTTGCTTAAAAGACATTTTTATGATGAGTTTATACATGTTTGAAGTTTTTATCTTTCATTAAATTTGTATATCCTTTGGTCCTTTTTTGTTTGGATGATGGAATTTTTTTGTTACATATATGATATGAATTTGTAGTAGTTTAGATTTGTAGTAACGTGTTTGATTTTTATTTGACTTTCTAAAAACATGTTAGGACATATAGAACTTTTCTTTATTGAGGGGTATTTTGCATGAAGAGTAAAGAATTTCAAGGTAAGAGAAGTTATAATAAATCTACTTTAGTTGGTTTTAGAGAAAATTCTAGGTTAGAAAATTCATAATGATTGATGTTATTTAATAATTCTGTTTATTTGCAATTACTTCAATATTGATTGATTATTTAGATGTTTGATTGTTTGTGAATGTTGAAGGCTGAATTTGACTAAAGTTATACCATTTGAATCATGATTAATTTTTAAGTTGAGATTGAAGTAAAGAATTACTGTTTTGAAAAAAAAAAAGATAATTGTATGAAATTTTTGAATTGATTTTTTTCATTAAATCTCATTTAAGTAAATATAATTACAATGATTTTTAACCCTTAAACACTAAGTGGTTGTTTGAGAAGAAAATAAATCCTAACAATTAGACATTCAAACTATGAGTTATAACATGTAATTCAAGATTTGAAAAAAGAAGCTTCAAAATTAATTTTCTCTCATCTTATGAAATATCTCTTAAAACAATAAAGTTTATTAAGTAATTTTAAAAATCATTATAAAAGAAATACCAATTATAATAATAAAAGAAATACCAATTATAATAACCATGTGAAATCGAAATGTGTTTACAGACAATTGATTTGAAAAAAATTTCTTATACTTAATATCAAATAAAATATTTTAATTACGTTTTTGTATAAATACAAATATTTAAAAAGTCCATAATATGATAAAATATTAATATTTTCAGATCAATTAAACACATGGCACGAATGTTGAAAAAAGAATAAAAAAGTTAAAATAACAATAAACACAATTAAACAGAAAAAAGGTATTAAAAAAGTAAAAAAAAAATGGAAATATTTAAAAGTGAACACAATAGTAATTAAAAAAGAACGTGTAAGGTCAGGACTAAAATAAAATAAAAAGTTCTAAATGAGTAAATGGTAAAAAAATTGAAAAAAAAGGTACAAACTATAGTTTAAAAAACAATATGTAACTTTCAAAATTACGAAACCGTTAAGAATAAAAAAATGGTAACTAGGCGAGAGTAATGTTGTGAAATTAAATAAAAATATGAACAACTAATTCAGAAAAGGTTTTATTAGTAACAAATTTAATTTTTTGAATGATGAATTTGTATCTATGTCAAAATTTGAAAATCCTAAAACATAAATAAAAGTTTTAATATTTGTAATAAAATAAAGTTTATAGGAGATTGGAAGTAGAAATTAGAAGTTAAAATATTTGAAAAAATGAAAAAACTCAAAATATTAATATTTTCATAACAATGAAACACAAGGGACTATTGTTGGAAAAAGAAAAAAAATATTAAAATGTAGGAAAATACGATTCGATAAGCAAAAAGTATTGAAAAAAAAATTAAAAGATAGAAATATTCAGAAGTAAACATAACAACAATTAAAAAATAACGAGTCAGGTCATGATTGCAATGAAATAAGAAGTTCTAAATGAGTAAATGATAAAAATAAGGAAAAGCTTTAAACCATAGTTTAAAAAAGCATATGTAAGTTTCAAATTAAGAATAGAATTTGTGGTGTAAAAGTTGATGGAAATTCAAGTAATGAACTTGCAAGTCTAAAAAACTATCTTGATTTGTTATATTCATTGAGAGAATTAATTTTTATCTTTGAGTAACAAATTCAAGTGTAATTTATTCAACTTTTTGGAGATGTTAAATGAACTTGAAAATATAATTGATAAACAAATTTATCAGGGAAATGTGTATAAAAAGTAATGTGATATATAAATTATATTACTTAAATTACATTAATATATCATATTTCTTATATTATATTATTATGACTGTAATTATTTAGTTTGATACATTAATAAATGATAGTACATGTTCAATTCGTTGTTACCTAGTAAAATATGAGTGGATGTTATTTTTGAAGATCATAAATATATAAACTCATCTATTTATAATATTTTGTAATTAATTATAATAATTTTAATTTTAATTATTTTTATTATATTTATGATATATATTAAGTGTATCTTTTTTTAATACTATATTTTATTTAGTTAATATTCTAACCTTAATTTTGCTAATATGATATCTTTAGAGTTAATTATTACATTTAATATATTATTACTTTGGAGCTAGAAACTCCTCACCATTATTTAAAAAAGAAAAATATATTTAAATAATCTTTAACTTAAATATATATATATATTAAGTATATCAGAGTAATTATACGATAAAATATTAATTTTGTTGAAAATTTTCTTCCATCAATACTGAATTGAATTTTAAATATGATAAGTTAACAACGATCCCAATAACACTTTATGCAAATAGTCAATTAATAAAATATATTAAAGAATATGTACAGAGTAAATTTGTAATATTTAATTAGTTTAAATTTAATAATTTTTTTTATTGAATCTTTATTCGGTGCCTAACATTTACTTGAACTTTACGGTATATTAATTATGCCCTGTTTTTATTAAACCTTGACTTTTAGCTTTTTTAATAGGTCAAATTGAATCAACTCAAGTACTCTCTACCTTGATTCACTAGGTTTGTTTTGTAAAAGTGAATCAACATGATGTAACTCGCTTTTCAAATAAGCCATATTTCCACATAAACTTATCTTCTACATTCTTAGAATAATCAGAATGAAAAGAGAAAATCATCATGTGGAAGACTGAGAGAGACCCATGAAATCGTACCAAATATAAAAAGGACACTTAAATTGGACAATGTTAGTTACAAACTTTGATGTTTGGTTTAAAATGTTTTAATAACATGAACATGAAATAACGTGGTAGATATGTGCCACTAATGGAAAGTGATAAAAATAAAAAATAAAATTAAAGAAGTAGCACAAGAAAAAAAATTAAAAAAAATAATAAGATGAAAAAAATCATTTTATAAATAATAATTACACATTTAAGCTAAACAAATAAAACAAAAACCAGTTGATCCATTTCCCTGTTATTGGTCCAACACCAAGTAGTATTAAATGAGTTGGCCAAATCAACTTACAAAAAGTAAATTAATATGTTTCTTCTTTCTTTTTTCATTATTCTTGTTGTCCTCCCCATTTCATTTTTTTTCCTTCCGTTTTTTATTTTCTTTATTTTTTTTCCATCTTCTTTCATATTCTTCTTGACATTCCTTATTTTTTTTTCTTTTTGAACTTATTAATATTTTGTTTAGGTAGTGATACAAATTTTAAATAATTTGCTTGGATGCAATAGTGAAAAAGTTTGATTAGGTCTAATAAACTTACTTTGACTCACCTAATTCTGGTATGTAAAGGTGCTTGTGAAAAAGCAAAATTAAGAATTAATCCCATAGGGACCCTAACCAATTGTTTTTGAAGAAAAGTAATTTACTAATGTCAATAAGAAAATAGCAATATATTTTTGTAATAGATCATTATAAGGTTTGTCTGGTGATCAGGGAACAAATAAAAGAAAACATTATTATTCATATTTGTTATAATTAAACAAACACATTCCAACAATATCATAAATTTCAAAATGGTTGAGCTTGGAGGGCCCCTACAAATTAACACAAAAAGGCAGAGGTCACAGTCAACATTTTCTCAAGCTACTCAAAATTTTTCTCTTTAAAATGAAACGGATGCTTTATAAAGAAGAATAAATGAAAGCAACTAATTTAAAACAAATCTTAAATTGTTAAAAAAAATGATGTATATGCATAACAAATTACAAAATAATTCAAATATTTGCTCTTAAATTTTCAATTAACAAATGTAACTCTAACTTCAAATATGCCACCTTCAATTGTTTGTTTATATTATCTTACACCGTGATATGAGTGAATGAATGATAGCTAGCTACATGTTTAATAAAGAGGAAAGAAGAAATTAACAATAACAAGACTTATTATACTATTATTTATCTATATATGTTTATTTGTTTTAACTTTTTTTATCAAATCAATGAAATTAGATAGTATTTAAAATATTTTGTCTCTGTTTCTTATCTATTTCTATTTTACCAAACAATTGATAATTGTCTTTTTCCACTTATAACAAATATTCTCTTTATCAACTTACAAATAGGTAAGTAATCCTAACCATTCACTGAGTTGCTAGTTAGTTTATTTTTTAAAATTTAATACGGAATTCTCAATTGAGTGCAAAACTTAAGTAATAACTAGTTTAATTTTACATTAAAAAAATATACAAGTGAAATGAAAAACCTTAAATTTAATTTCAAATTTTTAAATTTTGTATTTCGTTTTTTTATTTGCTAGAGATAATAATAATATATAATTGTAGAAATTTAGATTTAATGGGTTATGCAATATATATAAGAGAATGGAGTTGTTTTAACTCAACATTTTAACATACTAAATTTGTAAGTTTTATTTTTATATATTATCATTTGTTCCAAATTAAAATATATTTAATACACCTGGAGGTGGAAGATTTGACAGGGGAAGATGATATTTAGCTTTTGTCATACATCAATGTCAAATTTAATTATAATACTATGTCAAAAGTGTGCACTTTAAAAGAAAGATGCCTAATAAGCAAAAGTGAATTATGAAGTAAGAGATGTTAACTATTATGTAAAAGAACTAACTATTATTATTTTACCAACCCCTGACGAATATATCTTACTATTTAGAGCAGTAACATAAAATAAAAAAATAATCTTAAAATTCACTTATCTTTTAAAAATATTTTAGCTTTTTTTCTTAATTTTTGTAGAGTTATATCGAATTCTACTTAAATACTTAAATAAACATTCCCCTATAAATCATATTGACTGAATTTTTTTCTGTAAAGAAATGATTGTTAAATTTTCAATTAATTTGATATAATAGTATAGGTGAATTAAATATTTCACATTAATGACTATATATAGAATCTGAACTTTCCGTTTCTGTCTGATATTTTCCCTATATTTTTTTACTTCTATATTTATATTAATTAATTAAAAATATAAATTAAATTATTTTAATATCCAAATAAGTTTATTTAATTTTCCCAAATTATTCATTTATGTGATCTTTATCATTTTTATATATTATCACATTATATGATGTCTTTAATAATTTATTTAACAGTTCTTTAAAACAGAGTTTTTGTAAGCTTAGCTTAGTTTTAACAATTAATTGTGTAGGTTTTACCTGTACTTTATCTAATTAATGGGTCAATAAGAGCTAGAGATTAAGGCAATTGCTTTTTGCACCTTTCAGTTTGAACCTGCATTCCCATAATTAAAAGTGACTTATATATTTCATGTTATGAAATCTTTCTTACAACATACTTTCTAGAGTTCATAAAATATATTTCAGAACATGATAAGATTGCCAGAAAAGTATTTCTAAAAATAAAATAAAATTCTAGAACGCTTAAAATACTTTCAAAAACATTTTTTTCAAAATAAGTTTCCACAATAAACTTTCTAAAACATATAAAATAGTTTCTGAGATGCATTTTTCAAAATGAAATTTCCTGAATACAGAATACATTTAATGTGTTCAGGAAAGAGCTTTATGGAATGTGATTTTTTACAGCATTGTTATTTTTTTTCTATGATAATGATGGTGCGGCAGAACAACGCGAGGGAGAAGTGGAACAGGCAATTTATTCATTTCTCCAATTGTGGGGTGCAAATTAAAAATAGGGTACAATAAGAAATTAATAAAAGTGGTCCAATTTCTTTAAGCCCGGTTAGCGGGATTTGGATACACAGAAACTGAAGAAGGGTTTTTGCTCTTGGCACCTCCATAATTATTCTATGCACCTGTATAATAATAGTAAAATAACCTCCCTAGGCACCATGCTGCTCCTACCACCTCTGCCACATTCACTTCACCTTTAATTATACCCTTGTTCTACGTCTCCCTTGCATTCTATTAAAGGAAGAAGAAGGGAGAGAGTTATTATGAAAAGCTCGTTCTCTGATAGGTATATATGTTCTGGAAAATTAATTTTGGAGATTTGATTCTAGAATGCATCTTATCTATTATAAAATGTTTATTCTTAAAAGCTCATTCGGAAAAACATTTTATATGTCCTGAAAAGTTTATTTTAGAAATTCTGTTTCGACAAATTCGTTTCAGAATGTATTTCATATGTTTTAGAGATATTATTCTAAAATTTTTGTTTCAATTTTCTTTTTCAAAAATCACATTCCAAATTTCAGAAAGCTTGTTTCGAAAAATTTCTAGAATAATATATGGAAGTCACCTTTGTAAAAGGTTAAAATATTATTTTGAAAATTATGCGAGAAAAGAGAAAGCCCTAAGAAGATATCTTCATGATTGGGCTACGCATGTGGAAAGAGTTGAAGGATTTTCGAATCTAACCAAGACCTTCATTGAAAATAGTCCTAAACCTTTTCGGTAAAGCCGAAACCCCTAATACAATCTATCACTCCCAATGAAAGTTAACATCTAAGAGAGAATCTAATTAACCCTTTGATTAGAGTTCAGTATTCAATAAATTAAATTAATTAAACTATAAATTTTTAAATGAGATTTCATATTATATCTGTTTCCATATAAGAATATTTTTACAGGGCTCTCAACGATTTGACTAGACATTTAAAAGTTAAAACTATTAAGTGGTATATAAACTGGATTATATATAAATGAAAAGTTACTATTATAAGAAAAAAGTTATTTAGAGACCAATATTTAGCTATCAAATAAAATAATTGTTAATTGTTACTAAAATAGTCACTAAATTAAATTTTAGTTGCTAAATAACTACAAAATAGGAGTAATGATTGAATTTAGTGACCAATTAAGTGAAATAATTGGTATCTAACATTAGATACCAAAATTTTAATAACCTATGCTATTAGATTCTAAATTGGTATCTAATTAAGTTGGAGACTAATTTAAAATATAATAATATAGGCTACTAAAACTTTGGTAGTTATTGTTAGATACCGGTTATTTCACTTAATTAGTTACTGAATTCGATCACTACTTATATTTTGTAGTTATTTAGTAACCAAAATATAACTTGGTGACTAATTTAATCATAATTAGTAATCATTTCATTTAATAACTAAAAATTGTCTCCAAATAACCTTTTTTCTTATAGTGTACACTTTCTTGATACATTTGATTGCAAAAAGGTTAGAAAATTGAAGTAGGATAAATTTAATTGTTGCTGATAAAAAAAAGTAGGATAAATTTAAGGGAAAAAGTTAAATTAAGTCACAATATAAAAGAAAGATATATGATTAAATGTTGAACTTGATAAACTGAAACTTCAGCTCTTGAAGCAATTTATGATCATAGAGTTTAGGGTTTTATTATGAGAATTAAGAACACCTCGTGATCTTTTTTTTTTTCTCTTAAAAAAAACTAATTTTCATCCCAAAGATTATAGCATCATGGATATAATATAAAAACTGAACGTTTTGAATGGCTTCTTTATTGAAAACTCCAAGAAACTCGTGAACGTTAATAACCTTTACTTTCTTCCCTCTCTCATCACATCACATCACATGGGCGTCCGTGGATCTTTTTCTCACATGATTTCGGATTTCGTTAGTTAAATCTGCTGATCTTTCCGGCGACATCATATACTTTGTGTTTGTTCTGCATTTATAATTATCCTTTCTTTTCATCAATCAGCAGGTACAACTGGTATTTGTTTTGTTTTGGGGACACACTGTTCCCACAGTTTCCACTGTTTGGTTGGTTTGCGGGTCTCAGTTGTTCACTCTCTTTCTCACAGATGGAATTAGCCACAGAGACAATGAATTCAGGAAAGGCCTTAATTAGGTCAACTAATATTAGTTACACAATCACACTTGGACCATTAAATTTTGTAGTTATGTCATTAAGATTCAATCTTTAATCATGCATCACTTTTTTATATATTAGTCAGTTGTTATTGTAGACTCATCATACATTAGCATTATTCTGTCAAATAAATCAATGAAGGGTATATACACCTACATATATTACAAAAAAAAAAGTGTTTTGTTAATTAATAGACAAAAAATGTCAAGATTTGTAGTTGTCTATCTATAGCACTGTTTGATGTAGTATAGTAATATATAGATATATGCAGTGAAATTATATTATTGTAATATCTTTTTATTAATGGGATACTAATACAATGTGATATTTCTTTTGAACATGCATCTGTATTCTTATTCTTATTTAACCTATTTTAAGTTACTCCCTATTTATATTTAATCATTAAAGGTATTTTTATGCTTTATATGGAATTAATGCAGGCGTGACTGAATAAAGTGTGTTGAGATTTGAAGTGAGCTTTTGGGTTTCAAATTAAGTTAACAGAAATGTGACATTTCAGAATAAATTGAAATCGTTACCTGTGCATGCATGCTAACTCGTTGGTGAAATATCTGGTTTAAAGTTCATCCTTCTTCTTATCTTGTCTTTTTCATTGTTTAATTAGAAAAAAACAATTGGAGTCCACATACATCTGCTCTTAGCTAGGTTTCTAAACAACCTCTTTCAAATCCCCAGTATCCTATACTATAGGCAGTATTATAGTACCTGTATACGTATACTTCCTTCACTCGTATAAATACACCTCCAAACTGGAACAAAAACCACAACATCATTGAACTCTACAAGGAGATACACATATACATAGTGATGCCACCAAACCAAGTGACTTCCCCCATCACCAACATGAGTGGTGGTTTTCAAAGCACGGCTTCTGATGTAGCCTTAGAAGGCAACAGAGAAGTGGCCCTAGAGGAGACACATGAGATGGCGACCGAGTCCGAGGTAGAGAATGCGAAATGCGAGTGTTGTGGAATGTGTGAGGAGTGCAGCCACGAGTACATAGGGCGCGTGCGTGGCATGTTCTCGGGGAACATGATATGCGGATTGTGTGCTGAAGCTGTGCATGTGGAGATGGAGAAGAATGGTGGGAAAAGAGAAAAGGCTTTGGAAGAACACATGAGCGATTGTGTGAAGTTTAACTGGCTTGGTAGGTCGTATCCTGCTTTGTATCGCGCTGAAGACGTGAAAGAGATCTTGAAGAAGACTTTAAGATGCAGGGCCATGTCCTCCAGTTCTAAGGATTCGAAGGGTATATAGTGGTGATGCGTTGAGTAATCCTCATCAACTTTTGGTTTCAGATTTTCTGCTATAGCACCTCAGTTTTCTACTCATGTGTATACATCATATCTTCACTATTAATTAATGTATGAACAGTGAAGGTAATTTATCAGGTGTTGGCAATACAAATGAAGTTTAAGTTATATATATTCGTACTTTGAAAGTGAAATCTTTGAAAAATGTTGCATGGATCATTCCTTTACGAGGGAGAGAGAAAAGAGCTATAAGGGAACAAGACAAATAGAAATGAAAATGGTTTTCTTAATACTTGTTGAGAGATATAACAAAATGTGATGTTCTTCCAAAAAAAGGAACTGTTCAAATATCGTTGTGTTGTTAATGAAATGTTTGTAAAAGTATTTATGTCATTATTAAAAATACTTTTACACAGAGAATAATTAAACTTAACCATTTTTAACATATATCTTCGTATCATCTTTGTAAAATTTCATTAAGGACACATTTCTCGTTTGTTTTTTTTTTTTTTTTTTTTTTTTTTTTTTACATTTGATTTTGGAATTTTTTTTTTTTTTTATTTTTAAATTTTTATTAATTAAAATTTTTTTTTTTGTTTTTTTTTTTTTTTTCCTTGTTTTGCTTTACATATGAATTGGGAACTTCATTGTCTCATTATTTATAAATCTTTGATAAAAAATAATAATAAATCACATACTACATTTTTATTTAGTGTATATACATACTTTATATTGGTATGTAATTTTTTTTAACAAAGAAAATATATAATATGATAGAACCATTAGGAATATACAAACCATTATAAGAAAAATTTAAAATAACGATAAAATTTTATCTGTAGATAAAATCTCATTATGGATAAAAAACTTTACAGTCAATTTATTGAATTACCAATAATAAAATTTATCGAAAAATTATTCGTCAATAAATTAATCGTCAATTTATCAACAAACTTAATCCGTAGATAAATTTATCGGTAAATTTACAGACAATTTATCGACAAATTTAATCTTTTAGTAAATTTTCCCATCAACTTAGCCACAAATTTATTCCGTTCATAGTATTTAATATAATAATAATAATATAAATAAATAAAATACTAATAATAACAATAATTATAATAAAAATAATATTTACAATAATAATAATAATAATATTAATAATAATTACAATAATAAAAGAAAAAATAATATTAATAATTAATTTATAATAATAATAATTATACTAATAATAATATTTATAATAATAATATTAAAAAAATTTATAGTAAAAATAAAATTTGTAATAATAATATCGATAATAATATTTACCATAATAATATTAATAGTAATAGTAATATTAATAATTATAATAATAAAAATACTAATAATAATATTTATAATAATAATAATAACAATAATAATAATAATTATAGTAATATAATAATAATAATAACAATAATAATAATAATAATCGTTTTATAATAATATTATTAATAATAAATTATAATAATAATAATTTTTATAATAATAATAACAGTATAATAATAATAATAATAACAATTTTATATTAATAATAATTATTGTTATAATTATAATAATAAATATAATAATAATCGTTATGCTTTAATGGTTATAAATTTTCTCAAAAGTGCTGAGAAATACTCGATTCAAGTGCCTCTTAATACACTTTGTCCAAATCAATAAAATAATTAATTAACGAATGTAATATATAATAATATTAATATTTTTAATAATAAAAATAATATTCGACAAATTACCAATGAATTTTCCTGTCGGTAATTCTAATTGTTTTTAATAAGTCTTCGTATAATGACCTACAATATATACATAATTAAAAATGTAAATATTCTTAACAGGTAATATATATCCAGTGATATGCTATGCAATTTTCTTTACTTAAGAAAAAATGTATAATATAATATTTTGAAAAATTTTAATCCAATTTAACATAAATAGTCCTTATATATTGATATAAAAGTTGATATATCACAACCAATATTTACACTCTCTACATTGTTTACGGCTATAATTGATAAAGTATTATTCTATATTAGTCACAGTTTTGTATCTGGTATAAATGTGTCACATATATCACATTCATCTTTATTTTTTGTATTAGTGTCATCTAATCAATCACTTCATCTCAGTAGAATCCTTAAAGACCGCTTAGCCTTCATCAATAAGCTCCTGTTGAATAATTCTCAACCTTTGTCCACTCTTTAAAGGTGAATTAACTACGGTGAAATGGCAACGGACATTTAGACAAGATTAACAAGACTAAATATTTTATATCAGAATCAATCCTAATGCCAAGAAGGAACTCAGTTAAAAAGATTAGGAAAGATACGAAAATATGGGGTTAAAATGCTGTCGCGTTTGCACAATATGACACTTGGTCATTGCTTTGGTGAGCTTGCAACTCTAAATGATTCTTATCTCTTTGGGTATCCAAGAATATATAAAACTAAGTTTCTCTTTTTCTATGCACTCGGAGATACCAAAATGATAGTGTTTTGTTTTAATCAGCAATACCAAAATGATAGTGATCACCTATGCTTTGTTTGTTTGTATGTAAATGAGAATGATAAGAGTAGAAATACAATACTTCCTCTATTTGGTTTAAATTAAATGGGAAGGGAAGTGGTAAAAAGCATGTTAAACCAAAATCATGTAAGTTATAGGTTGCTTACATTTTCTTAAGACGTTAACTTTATTGGCGTCGCGAAATTAAACCCACTCATGAAAGTTAAACACCAAAAATTATTAAGTAATTGTGAGGAATGAAAGCTAAAGGAGAAAGCTGTATATCTGAATTAATTAAAAGTCTATGTAGTTTAAAATATAATTTCAAATATGGCCGGGGACTGATATAGGGTATTCTGATGCTTGTGAGGAATATTGATTTGGGTAATGACTAAGGTGATGTTAAAGACATTTTTGATAATCTTTGTCCTCGTTTTGACAAGGATAAACAATGGAGATATGCTAACATGGGGATTTCTTTTATGCCTAATGTAAAAGGGTTAGAATATCCCAATTATTATCATTTAATATATTGATTTTTGTTGATAAAAAAGTATAATTACGAAACACCACTCATTTATTTTATTCTAAATTTTCGAACTTAAATATATGTCATTTAAGTGATAAAAATCACTAATAATTTCTTGTTACATATACTGAAGTTGGAGGAAGCATTTCATTTATCTTCTCAGAAAAAGATAAATGTACGCAGCATGAGGAACAAACCATAAAACTAATTAGGTCCAAGACTGAGTTTATTAAATATATTTCACTTCTCTAGCAGTGTGTATGAAAAAGACTCTCTTAGAAGAGATAAAATGTATTTTAATAACTTTTATATCTGGGAAGATTAATCTCGTGACATTCAATTATGAATTTTAGTTAAAAAAAAGGAAATAAATAGTAACATGGAGATTTCACGTTGATGAAAGATACATAGCAAAATGCAGTCTATATAATTTGCACCTCACCATTGTGACGTTGAAGCTTTGTCACCTTGAATTAGGTTTTACGACCAAATTGTGATTAAAATGATATCAGATATTTGTGCTAAATCTAGTGGACCACTCGTTTATAGGCATAACATGACAAATGTAATATGAACATCTTAATTAAGAAGCCTCTGGTTTGGGCATTTGTTAATCTATACATGTCTGGTCTTGTAATGCTGTGTGCCGCTGTTTTGTTTTTCTGACTGTATGAATCTGATAGAGCTGTTTTTCTATTTCCTTAATTAGAATGCTTCTTTATTTAAATTTCAACCATAGAGAGGTGTTCACGTATGCGTAAAGTTGGGTATGGTATGGTACCTGCCACTTGTCTGTGTACATGCAACATTTCTGAACTTCACGAGTTAAAGCCAGAGACATAAGATTAGAGCTAGTTCTAAATGTCTTGGCAAACAGGGAATAGATAGATAGCTAGATAGCTAGGTATGTAGCTATAAGTGTGTGAAGTGCATTAGATTTATTGCTCAACATGTAGATGTAACATTTCTTTATTACATCTTGCTAGAACATAAGCTTGTTGCTGAGCTAGTGGACCAATTAATAAGTATTCATAGCGGACTTTACATGCACAAATACAGTTGGTCTGTAAAGGCATTCGAGTTGTCACTTGTCAATCAAATGCATGGTTACTTGGAAATCTCATCTAACTTAACTTTATTTTTTGTTATTCTCACCCACCTCTTAGGTATAAATAAGCACATGCACCCTTTGCTAAGAAGGCATATAGGGCAAATTAAGAGCAGGCTAGTTAATTTCCTACATGGTCTTATCTTTATAATTACTTTTTCTCCTTCTTTAATTTTACGTTCGATCAAATTTATGATTCACGTTCAAACTGAAAGCACTTCAAACAATTTCTATTTTTCATATGGATCTGAACTTTCAAACGTTAAACCAAACATTTACTTAAGTTTGTTGCCTCTTTTCTTGTCTTTTTGACACTTTGTGTGTGTGTTTTCCACACAGGAGCAGAACCAGCAAAAGCTTCGGAAGGCTGTGTCGGACGTGTCGAAGGAAATTGACAAATACTATAATGAGTGGATGTTGGAGAGGCAACTTGGTGCCATTGAAGAGGTGGAACAAGCTGAATGCCAATGTTGTGGGTTGAAGGAGGATTGCACTGCAGTTTATATCACAGAGGTTGAAGAATGTTACTGTGGGAAGTGGGTTTGTGGGCTTTGTTCTGAAGCTGTTAAGGAAAGAGTAGGGCGAAGCCCTACAGTGGCCATGCAAGATGCTTTGAACTCGCACAGGGATTTCTGCCAGGACTATAACGCCACCAGAGTTAACCCTCAACTCTCGTTAACTCATTCTATGAGGGAAATAGCCAAAAGAAGTTTAGAGAACAGGAAATCCAAGGGTTTAAGCATATCAAAGCTTAGTCGCACCACTAGTTATCCCTGAAATCATGAGTTTCTTACAGTGGCTCCAGATTATCATGATTCTACTAATTTTTACAAACTCAGTCATTAATTCTTTCTTATAAATTTTAAAACTTAAATATGTGTCAGGTAAAAATTGATTGAAATCATAAATTTGTGATTTAATTATTTTTCATAAAAGAATAAAATAGTTGGTTTTAGGCTGAGTTAGAGGAGATGATAATTGACATGATTCTCCCAGAATATTGTTTTCTTTACACTGTATCATCAGCATCATTACAGAACCTTTTATTTACCTTTTCTCTCAACAATAAAAGGTTCTGTGAACAAGTGCTGCAGCTGTTACTATGTAGTAAAACCTTCATTAAATTAAAAACAATAGATATCCAACTTACTAATCTCTTTGTTTTTTTTTGATAAAAACATAAAGGTTCTCTCTAATTAATATATATATATATATATATATATATATATATATATATATATATATATATATAT
>Ga0099824_1005623_pt1 | contig 17587 bp, 8 predicted proteins | sample SiratrowhiteBW_FD_76837 | JGI IMG/M metagenome (GOLD analysis project Ga0099824, IMG submission 76837) | Root nodule microbial communities of legume samples collected from California, USA - Siratro white BW | ecosystem: Host-associated > Plants > Roots > Nodule | place: USA: California... | reverse complement strand
TATATATATATATATATATATATATATATATATATATATATATATATATATCTATAAAAAAATAATAAAAAATAATAAAAAAAAAAAAAATATATAAAAAAAAAAAAATATAAATATAATATAATATATATATATATATATATATATATATATATATATATATTATGTATATATGATATTATCATTCAATATATATATAAATTTAAGAGATGCAAAGTATAATATATTTATTTATAATTTTTAAAAATTCAGGAGTGCGACATCTTAATATTACATATGGGTTCGCCCAGCGGGAAATAAAAAAGTCATAGATAGTAACACTATTTTGAATAATATTTTTGTTTATTGAAATTTATAAATTAAAAGATAAAACTATTAAATAAAAAAGTATGTTATTATTTTTTTCTCGAAAAGTATATTATAATGTTTTTCTTGGAAAGAAAACACAAACGACAATGGTGCTTGTTACGTGCACGATCACGGAGGCTTTTTTTTTTTTTTTTCCTTCATTGGATAGAGATTTTGAACCAAACTCACTTTATGAGTTTTTTGATAGGGAATTAGCATTTGATGATTAAAGCTGTGAGGTTTAACACAAAATTAATGAAAAAAATAATGAAATTTAATTTAGTATCTGTAGAAAATGTTGTTTACATGAGTTTAATGATACCTATTATTTAACTATAATTATGTTCATACATAGATCTTACGTGAAAATGAATGTTTGTTGATAAAGGGTGATATAAAGAAGATATTATGAAATGAAAGTGGTGTACAACGCATCATACTTTTAAAAGAAAGCAGGTCCAATTCGTCGTTGGCTTAGTCTGCTACCATTTAACCATAGGTTATTAATGAAATTTGAAGTTGCGGGCAAACCAACCCTTTGTTGAAATTTTACTTGAAAATTCTTTATCTCGATAATATGCTTTTAATTTATGTGAATGAATAAGTCATATTTAAAATGATAATTTAAAAAAATAATAGGCCATAAATTTATTTTTAATTTTTATTTTTGTATTTAAGTCGTGTTTTGTGATGTGATGTGATTTTATTTTATTTTTAATTTATGTAGACAGTGTGTTTAGAAACAAAATTTTAATTTTTTTTGTAAAAAAATAAGATAAATTCGTGTACTAAAACATAATTTCAATAATTTTTAGTTTAAACTAAAATTGCTATCATGATTTTAATTTTTGTTTTAGATAAATTTGAAATTAATTTTTTCTAATTTAGTTTAGTTTGATTAAAACTATTTTTTACGTAAATTAAAACTGTAAAATGGAATTAAAGTTTTTTATTAATTAAAATTAATTGTATATTAAAAGGAAATAAAATATTATAATGTATGAGTTGTATTCTCCATATCCATAATTACGATATTATTTGAATAAGAAGGAATTCTTTTTACTTATTTGAAGTTTTATTCATTTCATTATAAACGTGATTAATATTTTCATGAGCGTTATCATCGCATATTGGGTTGTAAATGATTTTTTAATATAAAAAGATTAATAGTTTTATTGAATTTTGTGAAACTAAATTTTATAAGTTTTGTAATGTTTTCAAATTTACAAGAAATTAACAAATGTGTTTATTTATAAATGATAAGAAGAACAAACTAAAAAGGAAGTGTTTTTGTAGAGGTTTGAAGCTGAGAACAACACTTTAAGGTGTTAATGGTTCAACTCTTTCGTTGATATCAGGTTTTCGGTGACTGGAGCGACAGAGGAGGTATCTGCGGAAAACACTTCAACGCTTAAGTAAGTATTCAGTTATTAGAAGAATACAATGTAAATTGGAGTTGATTAGAACGTACTTCTTTGTGTTTATTGTTCACTATTTATATCATTGCATGTGATGATTGCCTTGAGTGCTTTCTATAAGGGGAAGATGCATAGTTTCTTCTGTGAGATGGTTGTTTTTTTACACTATGTTAGGGGGGAAGTGTAAGGTTCACTCAATCTTACTTTTGAGTTGCATTGGAATCTATTTTTGTGTCACAAGTCAGGTGTTTGTTTCTAATGTAAGGAAGATGAAAAGACTGATTTGTTGGATGTAGTTGGATACTTGTTGGCCTATGTGTTATTTGAAGTTGTCGGTTCAAGGGTGTGGTTGACAGCTTGCCAACTTGAGCAGTTGTTGGTGGCCGTTAAGTTCTCGGGTAGTTGTATAGTACACTAATCTTTTAAACTTGAATAGTTGTAAGAGTGTGAGAGCTTTGTGAGTGACTTTGTCGGTCATGCTCTATTGTGGTTATATAATATATTTCTGAGCAAATATTGTCGGTCATGCTCTATGATAACCGTGTAATACACAAAGTAAAGAAGTTTTAAATTATAAAATTCTTTATAATTATACCACTAATCCTTTAATTTGACTACCTTGTTCATTTCTTTGTCGACTAAGTTTGAGATTTGTTGGCTCTTAGGCATCAAATTTACACGTTTCTTTTTTGCTGTATATTTCTGAAAATTATACATCTATACATGCTGTTAACTTCCGTCAATAAAATAGTTATCTCTTCAAAATACTCATATTTTATTTATAATATGTGATTTGTTATGTGGTTTTCAAGAAAGCACATACGAGATTCTAGGGGGAAAAAATCATGCACTCAACAAGATTTTTGTTGTCATACATTGATATTTCTTACCTCTATTACAGGTTTAAGTACACTTTTTCATTCAAATTTGATCTAATTAATAAAATAATTAGTCAAAACTCAAATATCAGAAGAGACAATTTTTATTAAAATGTCGACTATTTTATCTCATATCCTATAATAAAAATATTTAATAAAATTTAAATTTAAAAATAATATGGTAGTTAATCTAGTCTTTTAATCCTTAAGTATCTTATACGTAAAATATTTTTACTAATATTAACAATGTGAATCTAATCATGCATGTCAAGTAGACCATTTAAGCTTAATAGCTTAGTTCGGTCTACGATACATAACTCACGCTAGGTTGGCCAAAACTTACATTATGATTATTTTTACAATTATGTTTATTATCCATCTAAGTTCTTTTATTTTGAATTTCATTATGTGTACCCAAAGTAGCAAGTATCATAATTAGAATTTGTGATTTCTTTCATCCATTATGCTCTAGCATTTTTATTTTTTTTTAATTTTGAGATTGCCACAAATTTGGTTTCCTCGTTCACATAGTAAGGGGTTCTTGTGGTCTAAGATGCATATTGGTTTATTTTATAATTTCAACTAGGTCCATTTTTTTTCATATATGGTTTGATATTGAGGCCACAATTATGTATGGGGTTAAACAAAGATGCTCAGAAATCTTCTTCAAGTCAACATAGTTGACTTTTTTTTTTTTCTAAACAAGAGACTAATCAAAATAAATTGAGTTATCTTACATTATTGTTTATGTTTCTCTATCTCACTTAAATATATTAATTATTGCATAATCTTTGGTAATATCATCATTAATCATTAATATACAATTCAACATCATTCATATGTTGTTGACAGTCTAATCTACATACATATACAACAATGTAAGTAAAAGAAAAAAAAAAAATATTTGTGATGGTAATAACATAACATGAAAAATGAGAATTCATGCACGTACTCTTTAGTGTACTCTTAAATTAAGAAACGAAAACATACTCAACAAGAATCAAATCTAAACTACCAAAAAAAAATATTGACAACCTATCATTATTGTTTTTCTTGTTTTACTTCCTTTAACATGTTTCTTATGTCTATCAATAATAGTTTTTACTCTAAAATTACTAATATTTATTTAATTTCATCGTACACTTTTATTTTTTTCAAAATTACTTTAATAATACTCAACCCAAATTATTTATTTTTCATTCAAATTATATCATCAAAAATTAAAAAAAAAATGTTTATGAGCATAATTTTGTTATAAATTAAAAAAAACACTAAAATTATACTTACAAACACAACTTCATCTTAGTTATTTAAAAAAAAAAACTAAATACGTATATTTTTAGCACAACTTCTAAATAATTTACAAAATTATTAAAATCTTATTATAATGCATTACTTCAACACGATAATATATTTTCAAAAGCAAAGTCATACTTGAAATACAGGTTTTTTTTTGTGAAGTCGTTTTTCAAAATATAACTTATCCATTTACTTAATTTATAAAAAAAATACTTAAATTAATAATTTTCAAGTAAAATTGCACCATAGTCGAATTTGCGAGTAGTGAAATTTGTGTTTATTATTATACTGACTATCTTTGTTAAATATTTATTATTATTAAGTTGCTAATAGAAAAACAATTAAAACTATATATTAATTTAATTATACAAGTTTAAGAATTGTGAAGGTAGTATCTTATTAATTATCATATATGTAACATAATATAATTTTAAAAAAATGTAATAATAGTTGTAGCTGTTATGATTAAAAGAAGTTTTTTTAAAAAATAAAATTACGTAAAATCTATCTAAAATTAATAATACTACGAGCTAGATTAAATATATTAGCAATTTTATTTATTAAAAATGAAATATTATAATTTTTTTCTTATAAAATATTAATAAATGGCTTTGTGGCTCCAAAAGTTAGGAAATTAATATAATCTAGGGAAATTAATATTGCCTTTAAGTAACTTTAAAATGTTTTGGCTCGGGTAGGTACAACTATACTCCAAATATTTTTATTACCTCACATTTATTTTATAATAAAAAAACATATTTCAAAATATTCATTCTAATGTGAATGAAAGTTAAAATAAATTATGGGGTATATAAAGTAAATCATATATACGCATAAAAATTTGTTTAAGAACTTTCATTTTTTTTTTTTTATAATTTATCGTCAACATTGAAGTAAAAGTAAATATATTAGATACTATAACAACCGAATCTAACTCGTTTACCATATTTTTAAAGTATAGTCTAACATTCCTGATAAACTATTTAATATTGTTTTGCAGTTTTTATACTAGACGTAAATTTTACTTCAAACAAGCTTATAAGATTAAATTTATTTTTTTTAAAGTGAATTAACGAGTATAACATTTAAAAAAACAAACAGATTATATGTAACTGTTCATAGATGGTAACATTGCTTCAATGCTAATTTCCAAAGAATTTTGGTCACTGCCGAGCATGATAATGCAAATAAACCAGTGAGTTTAGGCAAAGGGAAAATGCTTAACAGTTTAAGTAACAATATGTCTGAAAAATTTATTTATTTTAATAACTATTAATATATAAGTATTTTATTGCATAGCTTAATTTTCATGTCTTGACATTTTTTATGCAATCAAATAATAAATAACCATTATAAGTATGACTTTTTGAGAAATTATCATAAAAGATAGTCAATAAAATTATTATATATTGCAATATGTAATTATACGATAGGATAGTATAAAAAAACGTATTTAATTATTAAGCTGCTCATTTTAAGAATTTAATTAGAATACACGAATAGAATAAAGACTTTTTATGCATTTATCTAATCACAAATTATGTATATGATAAAAATATGATTGCCGGGAATTATAATTTTCAAATATGAAAAGATTTACCTTGCACAGAACCCCTTGATTGTTACACAATTTATTTAGACTCCACGGTTTTCTGTTAACACAAAATCCAATCCTAATGGAATTTACTTGGGGTATATCGTAAGCATTAAGAATTGTTAAAACTTAGCGGCTGTAAAATTTATTTCATCTTTTTTCCTTTTTTTTTTCTGGAAAAGAACAAGTTGCGGGGTGCTCTAATTGAATCCAGACTAATGTGATCCATCAAATTGATGAACAGTGTATTACAGATGAATATGGCTTTGGTTATAAGTAACTACCAGAAATAACTGTTTTATAATAATATGGATTTGGCTCCTTACTGCTTCCCATTAGAGGGAGGTCCACAGGAATCCACCCCACCACGAATCCGCTTCTGAAGATGTTCCAAGCTAGCAACCCGCTGCATGGAAGCAGTTTGACCCATCTTGTTCCCACCTACCACTGCTGTAGAGTTCTGCTGCACATTTTCAATTGAAGATATGCCCCCCAACCCATCGTTCACTATGGGATCATGACTGGGAATAGGATTATTAGATGTGGGCTGATAGAAGTGATGATGATCATCTTGCACAGGAACAGCTGCATCAGCTGAAGTGTCTGAAGGGCTTCTTCCATCAAATAATGGCATGCCCAGTGATGACATGTCAGACATGGCATGAACCATTGGGTTCAACCCAGTAATTCTTTTGACGGTCTCTTCAGCCATCTTCACCTAAAAATGAAAATAACATGGCACGCAATGACAAACATGTCAGATCTTTGTCAATACAGGTGAAGCAATTGGCAATGTAACTTTTAATATAGTTTCTCCCCACTGAAAAATATGAGTGGACACCATTCTTAATCTAACTTATGAAATTTGTAAGAAAGAGCCGGTAGGCTTGCGCCTAATAGATTTTAGGTCAGTATAAAGTAGGACCATTACCTTTGCTCTTAATGTTTCGACATCAGCTTTTAAAACTCTGTTGTCAACAGCAGATTCACTGTATTTCTGACTTACATCAGTAAGGCGCTTCAACAAGGTGGAATTTTCACCTCTTAATTGAGAAACCTGTGATGATAGAATAAAATGTCATAATGCATCAATGTTTTCATGCGAGGAGTACTCAATCTAACACACAAGAGGGAGCGGAGAAACAATTCAATTCTATAAAACAAAATACACAAACCTGTGTTTCTAGGTCAGTTAAATGAGCCTGCTTTCTTCTTCTAGAGCGCCGGGCAGACTCCCTATTGGATAGCATCCTGAGATATAAATGTTATTAGACATTGACCGAAATAGAATTTGTCCCCAGTAGAACAAATCAATATCTTACACTTAAAAAGGGTAAAACAGGAACCCATCTTTAAAAAAAAAATGCTGGTCAGTAAAACTTGCAGCCAATATGAAATTTGTTTAATCTTACTGGATGAACTAGAAAGTACATAATACCTTTAAGAACAATGCAACAACCTCAAAAGGGTTCTCACATTCACATCTTAAGTTTGATAGACAAAATGTTCTGGCATTTTTTTTTCATACAGATTATACACAATTTATAGGGAAAAAAATGGAGTAAACAGCATCAATCCTGTTTCAAAGTTCTAATGTAATACTGGATGAAAATTTTCCAGCATGCCAATCACTTTGTTTACAAGGCAGGAGCTGTCAAATCCTATGAGTAAACAAAACATCTAAATCACTATGAACCAAGGTAGTTGAATCAGAATTCAAATTATGACTTGAAAGAACAGTTTGCCGAAACATGAATCATATCATGAATAGATTCATGATTAATAACAAAAGATAGCATATGCAAACAAAGACATTAAAAAAATCATATTCATGATCAATAGCTGAAAACCATTACTCTGCACAAGTATGAGATGCATGAGATCAATTATATTTGTTATATTAGAATAATATTCAAATTTATAATAAATACTCTGCTATTAAATATATTATATAAAGTATTTTTTATTTGAAAAACTATAACATAAGGATATTTTAGAAGTATCATCAAATGAAGTAAAAGTAGTTAAGATTTGTTTATATTGAATAACAAAGAAAAGCTTTTTTTTTTCCTTACAAATCATAATGGATTAACACAATTTATTTATTTTTTTTCAATTTCGTCCTATAATTTTTAGAAGTTTTAATTTGGTCCACTTTTCGGAAATTGACTCAATGTTTTTTCCCTCCACTAACACCATGTAATTGCCTGACGGGAGAATACAATGTGATCTTGTTAAGATGGATATTCCTAAGTTAAAATAATGAATTAATTAATAATTTATTTTAATATTTAAATATTGAAATTGGAAATTATCAAAAGCCCATGGTCTCCTTGTGCAAGAAAGCCCATTGCGATTTCAAACTTAGAACATCTCCATTGGAGGGATTATACTTGAGGTCATAAATTTAAGACCTAGGTCTTATAATACCTCTCTCTAAGAAAGTGCTGACATTACATAAAATTTAAGAATCTGGATCTTAAATAAGACTCCGGGTCATTAGAATAAAAAATCAACTTTTATCTTAAAAGCATCGTTTTTTCCCAATAAGTTCGGAGAAAAATATTATTAAAGTGGGATCTTAAAACTAATGTAAGATAGTGGGATCCACAAAAAGTTAAAACCTCATAATATGACTCTTACAAAGGAGATGACCTTTAAGACATGGTGGGTTAAAGTTGACAATCAGCAATTGGGAAGAAAACAGCATACTTCCCATCACATTCTGATAGTGCCATGTGCTCCAAACAACACATAAATGAACTCAATTCAAGTAAAATCAACAACAACCCATCATTGAAAACCACATGATCTATCCAAAACACCAAAATCAATCACTCCACCAAAGAACTAAAACACAGATTCAAGTCCCATAAAATTCTCTACACCCATAATTCACCCTAAAGAAAAAGAAGGAAAACCCAAAATCAAAATCACAAAATATCAATGAACACATAATCTTTGAATTGGGAAACAATGAATCTAACATGTGAGAATGACATAAAGAGCAGAAAAAGGGTTTTGAGATTTAAGAAAGAGAAAACGGAGGAAAAAGAGACTAAGAAAAAGAGATAAACAACCAATTACACAGAAAGAAAAGGGAACATTCTTCTCAACTCATCTCCATTGCAAAAGTCATCACATAAAGTCTGTCTTACTTTTTATGAATCTCAATCTGCCACCTCATTTTTAAAACCTTGCAACTTTTACTCCAATACAAGGGTCTTATAAGACCTACATTTTAATAAATTTTTATTTGGTTGTTGACAAAAAGAGATGTTTTTAAGGCAGAAAACTATTTTTTATTCTTATATTTTATATCATGTAAGTATACTTCAACGAGGAAATCTTATAAAACCGAGATTTTAAAATTATGACCCTAGGCATGACCTGCAATGGAGATGGCCTCATAAACCAAGTACCCCTGCAACCCTAAGCCAAATGAAGAAGAGCACCTCCACCAAACCCTATGAATGCAAACAGTTTTTTGAGACCTCATTTAATTCTTAGCTGACACAACAACAACAACAACAACGTCGTGTTCACATTGCTTAAACACAGTTTCCATCAGTTTAACAGAAGGGCAACCATTGCATATTTTTGAAAAATGTGGGACCAAATTGAGTCTTTCAATAATTGTGGGACAGAATTTAAAAAAAATAAAAATTGTGGAACTAAATAAGTCATTAAGCCTAGATTTTATGATAAAATGATAATAAGCAGTAATTGACACAAAAATATTTATCATATATAATTAATTTCTTTTAATTTGATATTAGAAAAAAGCTTTAATATCAAGTCAATAGTTAAAGGATAAAACTGATGGCCAAAGTCAGTTAAAACACAGTATCAAGCAACTGAATGCTAAAGTTAAAAAAATGCAATACAGTATTATTTAGGGTCATAGGTCAGCTAAGGTTGGGAACCAAGTCATTTCTTTACCCAGGCACAGCCATGTGCGAAACAGAAGTTAGAACTGTAGCACAACATGGTTTGTCCATCCAGGTCCCCGTCCGCTCTGGCTGCTGCTTTCTTTTATTTTAGCAGCAAAAAACGTCGCTCATGGCAGGAGTAACAGCCTTAGAAAAGTGGTGGAATGTAACAACTCCTTCTGAGGCCTAACAGAACTTAGGCATGAATAGTGTTATTCTTCTCCAGATCGCAATTGCTGTGATTCAGGTATGAATCATGGTTTGATTCAAGCATGAAAATGATTCGCTCACTAATTTTTATCACCAGTTGCTTAAATCATATGGAATCGCACTTATGCAATACTAATGACCGTGCTATGAGCACAATTACATGATATCACATTTAACTAGTGCGTATAAAAGAAGTAACAGCATTTTGTACAATAGAATCAGGCAATATTTAGAATATTTTTACCTCCTTACTCTTTTTGCATCAGCAGGGTCCAAGTCATTCATAGATGTCTCTCCCTCGGCATCCTCATCATCTGACAGTTCTCTTGATGATCCACTTGTTGATGGCCTAACTGCAACAACAGGTTTCTTTTGCATGGAAGGCGTCCCAACTGGTACTTTCGTATCTTTATCTTGTAACTTAGATGGATCATTTCCAGAAGGAATAGATCCTACATAGACATATATGTTTGACATAATTCAATAGGTGTTATCCATAAAAAGAGAGATGAAGATCAACCCATAAAGCTGCTCAAAAAATTATTAAACAGGTCAATGAAAGAGGGCAATAGCGTTCTGATAAAAAACAAAATGGTAAATACAGATTATGCATTTAACTCACTCATGCAACTACTACTAGTTACTAATTTATTATATGTTCAGCATTCCGGCAACCAACCCTGTATTGTCATTTAACCCTTTTAATACATGTATGCATAAATATTTACCAATTCAAACCTTTAGAAGTAGTCTGAGATCCAACTTGAGAAGTATCGATGGGCTGTGATCCACCATCAGCAAAAGGGATTGGCGCTTGAGATTTAGCCAAAGATGCCTATTGCAGAGAGCAGAGAAAAAGATTAGATACTGGTTCAATTCTCAGTGGGGAAAGATGAGAATAGATACAAATATCAAGCTTTTCATGGAATGCATCGAAGACCTTCGATTTGGACGCTTCCTCCTAATCTTTTCTAGCTATTTGTTGAAAACACATCCTTTTGAACTGAATTTCAGAAGGCTAATTAATATTGGTTTGTACCCCAGGAAGAACAAAAACAGGTAATATATCAGTATCACTCTGAAATGCATAAACAGTTAATAAACCCAGTTTCGTACTCAAACTATTATTTTGTCTCCTGAATAGTTCTTAAAGTAATAAACCAAGGCTATCCAATCAAGATTTGGATCATGAATAGCTGATTGGTTATTTGAATTGTAAATCATAATTTGTATGAATCGTAAGATTTAGAGCCAAATCAATTCAAAACTGCTTCCAGATGAATATGAAGCCTTCCAAGATGAGTACAAGGGCAGGAAGTGGAAAAAAATCTCATGTAGACAATACATAATGTTCAATATAATCAGTTTAAGCTAGAAATACATAAAACAACTTAAGTAAAAGTCATATAAAACAAAACTATTAGTTATACATGAGTTTGTGAAACCCTTATTTTAGAAGACTGGAAACGAAGCAATTACAGCATTGAATGAATGAGTGATTAATAAAGTAGTGGAATAATCATATGGGGAAAAGTTCACAAACACACACCACTTGTCGTTTAGAAAGAGTACGTTAAAAAGATGCACTCAGATGTTCGTCAAAGTTTATCGTAGTTATAATTTGCTAGCGTACTCCTAAATCATAAGTGGATCTATGTTAGCAAATCCTATGAACAATTGCTAGTATCTTCCCACTTGGTTTATAAGGAGCAGTATGTTTCATTAAAGGGGTTTGTTAGGGAGCTACACCAAGATTCAAGATTAATAATAGATATAATTTGGCAACGCGCTCCGTCTAAACGACAAATGGGTTTACATTATCAAATCCCTCTAAGTAATACTTAAATACTGAATCACCAGCTTGATCCCAAAGTCGAATTTGATGGTTTTTTTTATATTTTAGAGGCTATTAAGTAATTTGTTCTACTTAAAGGATCATTTGGGAGAGAACGTAACACTTCAGTAATGAATCAAATCGGCGGTTCACTTGTAATATAATAGTTGCACCTAAATACATGTGTCGTCTTCAAATTTTTGCATTCAGAATTGAAATGGCGAATTTAAGAACAACCCTGCAGTGTGGTGTGATTGTTTCCCTATTTAATTAAAAACATGATATGATCGCGTTGGCTCTAAATAAATAAGCAGACCCCAGAGTGCAAATAAATAAACAAAAAATGCACGCAAAATAATTGACCGAAGACTAAGAACAGTTAAAGCGCAAAACAGATCCAAATCAGAACTAATGGAATCGTTTGATTCGCACAGGCGAAGCGGAGCAGACATTGGACGAGGAAGAAAAGAATTACCCTAGTCATGGCGACAGCTGCGCATGCAAGGTTGAGCTTACTCTTGAGGAAGGCCTGGTACTCATCGGAGTCAAGGGGCACGGGAACAGGGGCATTGGGCAAAACGGCGGCGTTCTGGGGAGGAGCAGGGACAGGTTTGGGATGATCATCGATCTCGACAAAGACGACACCGGGGGCGGCGGCTGGAGCGGCGGTGGCGGCGGAGGAAGGAGAGGAGGGAGAGTTTGCGGAAGCTTCCTGGAGGAAGCGTTGAAAGGCCCACTCGGAAGCGCTGCGGCTCATCTTGGATGCCTCGTCGGCGGCGGAGACGGGGATCGGAGGTGATGGCCAAAAGTGATCGGAGATTTCGTCGACTGAGAACACCCTATCCATATCGTATCGTATCCAATCGTATCGTACGTCTCGTTGGTTTGATTGTGTATGATGTGATGCGAAGGGGAGGAGGCTCGCTGCTCTACAAAACGAGAGCCCCAGGGCATAAAGGTCAAAATTGGACAGCGCTCTTTTCTTTTTTTCAATTTTTCTCTCCTATCATCAACCACTCATATTATATATAACCCATCCATCATGCAGACACAGTCTCGAGCTGGTTTTTTTACTAAAATAATATTTATAATAATTTTGAATGAATATTCTTTCAAGTATATTGAGATGAGATGACATTTTTACTTCGTTTTAAAATTTGAAATTTAGTAATAATTTTTTAGAAAATTAAAAAAAAATGTGTATTTAAATTAATATTGATGTGAAATCTTAAATGATATAGGATTATTGAATGTATCGAAACAAATTAAGATTGAGTTAATGTTCTGACCTCAAGTTAGTTGAAATGACATAGTGATTATTCAAAAAATACGAAGAAAATAATACTCAACTAAAAATATAGGTATAATATTTTTAATATAATATTACTCAATTATAATACATTTATCAGGGTTCACAACTTATAATATAATAACGACCTATCACGATATAAACACAATCTTATATTTGAGAAAGTATCACTCAATCTTAATTTTGTTCATTAATTACTAGTTATAAGTATTTCTATGCATCTTTATGTTTTTACTAACTTGAATATCAAATAATCTTCGGTAGGTAGATTTTTATTTTATGTCTCATCATCATAAGAACTTGACAATCACTGTAGAAAAAGATCCAACTTACTCAATATCTAACTCCATCAAAATCAATCATATTTCACTTCAAAAAGTTCTATTCCAATTGTGATAATAACAAGTATATTTCTAAATCATGAAAAACAAAATAAATAGAATTAAACTTACATGATAAAACAAATTATACTTTATTGATTGAGAAATATCCAAGAAAATAAATAAACTTCTTTCATTCATTAGTGAACATTTCATTGTTTAGGGAAAATTGAAATAAATACTACATGAATCTATCTGAAAATAAAAACCCGCTAAATTTATATAAATTGTCCAAATTGTTGTTTTGTGTAGGAATATGAAAATAGATGTGTTTGTTCATTTCATCAATTTTAGATAAATGTGCATGAAAAGATGCATATGAGTGACAATTTTATTTTTTCTTCTTCTAGTTGTGAAGATTTAAAATGAAAGTCCGCGTAACTTAACAGAATTTATCCAAACTATCCTTATTTACTAATTATATATTTCTCACTAATTTCTCTTAAAACTACATAGTCATTTATAAGTCATACATAATCTAGTATTTTTTTCATATATGGAGCCTACTTAATCAATTATGTATGACTATAATATATGTTTTAAGTGTTAAACATTAATTTTATGCATTACATTTAATCAATTATGTATTTAATATAATTGCATAATTGATTGTGTACATAATTTTGATCATGTGTTCACATAAGATTTCAGACATGATATATGACTAATCATAATTGATCATACATTCTTGTGTTTTGCATGTTTAGAATAACCTACGTATCAGCCACTTTGGTAATTGATAGAAAACTACAATCTTCACTTTTATATTATTTAAAATTAATCACATACATTAACAATATTTCACATAATCTTTTTTATTTCCATTATTTTTTTTTCTAAATTCAAATAACTCACTTATTTATCATCTTTTATTTACTTTTTATTTAAGTTATCATTCATCTACTTTTCACCATCTATTAAAAAATAACGTAAAGATCTTAAGAAAACTCATAATTAGTTTGACATGTTTGTTGATAGAGATTTATTGAATTTCGAAATTTCTTGTTCATTATTTTATGTTTTTCATTTGTCATGATTGATTAAGTAGTGATTTACTTCATTGTGAGTGCACTAATAAATAACATTACCCAAAATACAATCTAAGAGTTAAACATAGTTATTGTGTACATAGTGTGGTACGGTCTCTTCTTTATTATTTGAATTTAGTATTAAAAGGGCTGCCAATATTATAAAAGATAAAAGATTACTTGATATTAATATTGCAATTTTGTTTTTATTTCTTTTATCTTAAGTCACATAATCAATACTTTTATTCTAATTTTTATTCAATCTACCATTTTCGCTTCCACCCTTTATTTTATCTGTATTAACCAAAGAATTAAAAAAAATACATTTTTATCATCAAATGAAGTTTAATTATAATTATTATTAAAAATCTAGGCGAGTTTATCGGTAGCTTTTTCAAGTGTTATGTTAATAAAACAAGTAGATTTATAGCTTTAATATGTAATTGTAAGACCTCTAATTTCATTAAATATATAATTTTATAATAAATAAAGAATGAAAATTTTATACATAAGGTAAGGGTTGATCATTTATTTTGTTAGAAATTACATCTCTCTAAAGATTCATTTGTCTCCAACTTTAAATAGAATTTAGAAGTTTGAAATTATTTATTTTATTAATAAATTTCATCAGCGAGAAAAGGTGTTAGTTGGTATGTTAATCATAATATTGATCCATATAAGTTATCTTTCCCTTCCATTAGTTGAATCCATTTTCTTTGTTTCTTTAAAATATAGAAAAGAAAAGTTACAGTGATATAAGGTGAGATGTCTTGATGTAGAAATTTAAGTTTGTGGATACACGTTTGAACTTGTGGAAGTACGTAAAAGATATTTTTTCATAATAGGGATGTTATTTCCAGATATAATGAGTTAATTTTAATATCTAATTCAAATTGGATATCGAAATAGAGATGTGAAAATGTATTGTTATATGAATGTGTAATAGAAATAGGATTATACAAGTATGTGTATATTTGTTAAAAGTTAAAAATATGTTTTTCAAAAGTAAGAATATAAGATAGTCATATTGGGTGTTTGAATTGGTAGGTTAGAGTAATTATAATTGTAGTATATGTATCAAAAAATTTTAAATGTTGTAATTTTTTAGTTATAAAATTTTGTTTATAGATTGTTCTCGCTCAAGCACTAAATTGTCACTTAAGAAGAGATTGATTATTAGTATGGACACTTCAAATAACAAATCATATCGTGCAAGTTATAGCTTAATGCCGGTATAAGCGAGAGACCAAGACAATTATCTTACATCTATAATAAATTACACTAAAACAATAATTGATCGTTCAAGCATTCGGGTGTAGTGGTACATAAAGTTTTGGAATATATGAGACCATACAATTACTTGATAATATTCAAGAAACAATATGATTGTTCAAGCATTGATTAAACAATGTGGTTGGTGTTTTTGAAATTTGTTAGATCATACAACAAATATTATTTATCAAGCATTGAGATTATGACACATGAGCATTTCACTAAGAGAGAGAGTGGACCAACTTTTTATCTTTTGGGGATGGTTGCTTAGGAAAAAATTAAGTAGGCTAAGCAAAAAAAGTTTCAATATCAATTTTTTCTTTCTAAAGCCAGTATTGTTAAAGTGGCACGATGTTGCTTATGCAAAGCGAGCACTTTTAAATGATGTGCCTATGATGATTAAATGTTGTTATGTTGAGACAAATGTGTTTTGTGTATTTATACGAGACTGGATGATGATAAAATGCATGTTCGTATATATGTAATTATATGATATATTTGGTGTTGTATATTGTGTTATTCATGTGATTACCCTTTTACAATGTTATGATCTTCTTATGCGTGTTATGACCTTTATGAATGTGTTGTGGTTATTCTATATATATATATATATATATATATCAAATGGTGAGAATCTCTTTTGTATTAGCATGGTGATAGTGTTTGTCTAAATAATTATTCTTTCACCATTAAGTTGAGATTTACATATAACAGGTCAAATAGTAGTTTTTAGTTAAATAGATTCAATACAAAAGTGGACTTTAAACCTTAACTCAATCTTACAAAATCGGCTTGTAATGTGAGGTTTGTATTTATTTATAAATTATTGAAAAACTTCATCTCTAGTTGATGTGATGTGAGATCTCTAATACGAATATTTCAAAAAATGATTCTATTAATGAAATATAATTGATGATTCTTATATATATATTTTTCTTAAATAATGTAAATAATTTAATATGATGTTCTCTTGTGTGATTTAAGCATATATGTTAAAAGAATTGAATTCATAATATATATATATATATATATATATATATATATATATATATATATATATATATAATCCAGAATATTATAAATAACGTACAACTAACATATTAACATTATCTAACATTTGGAATTAATACGTCTTTTAAAAAAAATTAAAACTACAGTGTTGCCTCTTAAAGTCCTAATTCTTTTAAATACTTTTTGAAAATAATATATTTCGTAGTAATACAATGTTATATTTACATCAATAATTAAACTCTGTCGGCGTTCAAAATTAACAATTCATGCCCACAATTTGAGTTTTACTGATCCTATTTCTCACACACACACACATATATATATATATATATATATATATATTATACTTTTAACTATGCTCATTTCAATTGCAAATTAAATCATACGATCCTCTAAAAATTCTAAAGGTAAGAATTTAAAAAAATTTATTTTATAAAGATTTTTCTGGTATATACATAGTAAAATATGAGAAATATGGTAAGATAAAAATGTGATAGGATAGAACGTAATGTACAATCATATATAGTATTCAATATTTGATGAATAATTTTTTGACTAAAATTATATATAATTCCTTAAAATTTAATTTTTAATTTAATTCTGTTACAAATTATGAAAACCGTTAAAACATAAAATTTGACTGTTATAAAAATTTATTTATAGCTATTGTTATACTATAAAAATTACATAGAATTCTAAAATTACGATTCATATCTCAACAAATATTTAAATAATTATTAATATTTATTTAATATTTTAATAAATAATATAATTTAGAAGTATATGTCAAAATATATGATAGCATATTAAATAAAAAATTATTATATATTATCACAAAAACTTATATTAAAAAAAATTATGCAAAACTTTAGTTTATTTATATAGTTACCTTTTCTTAAAAATATAAATAAATTATATAAATTTTGTAAAATTAATATTATAATAAAAAATATTTTTAGTAATAAAAATCATTATTATTTTTAATTGTTATTGAATTTAAATTTATGTATGAATAGTATATATATATATATATATATATATATATATATATATATATATATATATATATATATA
>Ga0099824_1005622_pt1 | contig 17587 bp, 10 predicted proteins | sample SiratrowhiteBW_FD_76837 | JGI IMG/M metagenome (GOLD analysis project Ga0099824, IMG submission 76837) | Root nodule microbial communities of legume samples collected from California, USA - Siratro white BW | ecosystem: Host-associated > Plants > Roots > Nodule | place: USA: California... | reverse complement strand
TTATTTATAAAAAAAATAAAAGATGTTTTATAAAAAAAAAATTTAAAAAACCGAAAAAACCAATACATAAAAAAAAAAAAAAAAAAAAACTCCACGAAAGGAAATGTAATTTGAGCCTTTCTGTTAAAAGGTGTATTCTAGGAATGAATATCTAGATGAAGGTATGCTTATAAATACAGGAGGTGTGCATTGTAATTGTGTAGAAAAATATATTGGGCCTTGATAGCATCATGGATCCAAGAAGAAGACCACCTAAGATACCAACCAAAATAGATGGAAATCGCATCGCAAACTCGAAAATCCCTAGAGTGAGAGGGATGCAGAAGAGGGAACAGGGCAAGTCCGGTGGATCCGCCGGAGGCGGGTCGGCGCCGCCGGCCAAGAGGGGCCGTCCATTCGGAAGCGGTAGCAGCAGTGCCTCCGCCGCGGGTTCCGCTGCCGATTCGGCGGCTCCGTCAACCCTTCTTGGTCCTTCCCTTCACGTTCACAACTCCTTTGCCGGTTAGTTCACAGCTCCTTCCCATTTCATGACTCTTGAAATTCTTTATACTCATTATGGAGTCTATATTTTCTCTTTAAAAGTTGTATTTTAGTTGAATGTGCCGGAATTTACCCAACACACGCACTCTTGCACTAATAATCATGTTGTGAATTTTAATAAACAATTTATTTATCCTTAATTAAATGAATAACCACTTAATTTGAAGTTTCAAGAAATTCGAGGAACTATTATTCATGCATAATAGGTGTAGAACAATGCAAGTCCACTTTGTTGCTAGGGCATGCTGTGTAAGGATAGCATTGATTTCTTAAGTATCTGGGAGCATTGTTATTTGCAAATTGCAATGTTTTATCTTGCCTTTCTTTGAACACCTTTTTTTGTTTGTATTTCTTTGGCAGATCAGAACAATAAAAGAATTGTTTTGGCCCTTCAAAGTGGTCTGAAGAGTGAGCTGACATGGGCTCTGAATACTCTTACACTACTCTCATTTAAAGAAAAGGATGACATGCGAAAGGATGCAACTCCCCTTGCGAAAATTCCTGGCTTGCTTGATGCGCTCCTTCAAGTCGTACGTGCCACCGATAATGTTTTCAATTTTGTATTTTGTTGTTGAAATTATTACTCCTTTTAATATTTTATACGGTCTTGTTGTAACTTGAAACAGATAGATGATTGGCGGGATATAGCACTCCCAAAGGAATTAGCCAAGTCAACAAGAGTCAGAACATTAGGTGCTAATTCTGTTGTGACTGGATTTGGGAATGAATATCAGGCGTTAGGCTCGACTAGTGCTCTCCACCGCTCTGGGTAAATTTGTTCTTCTTGATTATCGTCTTTGATTTTGAGTTTTCAATTTTTCACTTGACTTATGTTTTCATTTTGGAGATGAGGGTGGTAAGAGAGAATGAATTTCATTGTAGGATGATGCTATTTGTGCAGTGTAGGATCTGGCTCTGCTGGTATAGAATCAACACAGCACAGCGGTGTGACAAAATCTCGTTTTACGGAGTTATGGCTTGATGAAGATGGTCTGTTTAATTTAGATGATGAAGGGCGAGCAGAAAAACAGCAATGTGCTGTTGCTGCTTCAAATGTCATCAGGAACTTCTCTTTCATGCCAGATAATGAAGTTATAATGGCCCAACATCGTCATTGTCTGGAAACAGCCTTCCAATGCATAGAAGATCATCTTGTAGGTGAGAATACCTGCTTGTTATAGCCTATAATCTTTTTTGGTTTAAAGTACATTTTAGTCCTCTAGTTTCCACTTTTTTGGTTTCTGTTCCTTATAATATTCTTATTTGGTTTTAGTTTCTATATTTTTTTTTTACTTATTTGGATTTTGGTCCCTATGTATCAGTCCTTATATTTTTTCAGTAATTTTGGTTTTGATTTCTGTAGTTTTATTCATCACACGTGAATGGTCCTTATATTTCGTGTTGGACAGGTCCCTATAGTTTATTATTAAGGTATTACTCCTTGAGGTACCGAACCCTTAATAGTGAGAAACTACAAAGACCACAGAAAAATTTTAAGGGCCAAAATTTATCTTGAACACCTTTTTTTCATTGAATAGCAATATTATTTAGAAAATTCTTTTACTCTGATGCTGTGTACTTGGGTGAGTATGGATGTGATTATGATAGTGATAGTTAAGTGATCACATTTATTAAGTTGTTGGTTGATATTTCACGGTACATTGTGTATGTGTGGAATTGAAAATGTTTTGGCTGATGTAAATAGGATGTTGTCTAGTTGCCTAGTTTTTATTGAGACAAATGACAAGTTGACATAATATATGTGAATGTATTCTGGGAGATAATATGCATCTCTTCTCTGCAATAGTTACAGGCCGATGGACCTATTTAGTATGAGTGCAGCCATTTTTTATTTCCTGTTTAGTTATTAAATGCTAGAAGTTCAAATCCTTGGATATTATAATCTGTATAGAATATATAATTAATAATTGGAGGTGAGATATGATTAAATAGTCATATATCATATATCCAGCGTGATTAGCATATTATCTAATGCTTTAAAATTTGGGAAATAGTGATTATGTATAGTTTGTGCATATGTTGATCAATAAAAGCACTAGCACTGCCATCTCCCGTCATAGTTTTTGGAACTTTTGGAAACATAGACTAATCCATTTGTATGCAAAGTTGGTTTCGTGTGGTGTTTAAGGTATCATTTTGTAACAAATCGAATCATTCCCTGTCCTCATAACAAATCCAACCTTTGAATTAGACTTTTTTTTTTATAGATCTGTTTTATGTTAAATACTGTTGATATTAAATTTACCCCCTTTAAACATCTTATGTCATATGTTGGTATTTTGTCCCTGTAAAGAGAGTTGTCCGCATTTAGAGTCCAACTGTGCCTCTAACATGATTTCATTCAGAGGAGACGTATGCAAAAAAAAGTTTTTTTTTCTTTAATTGCCATTATCCGTCATAGTTTTTGAAACTTTTGGAAACATGGACTAATCCATTTGCCTGAAAAGTTGGTTTCGTGTGGTGTTTAAGGTATCATTGTGTAACAAATCCAATCATTCCCTTTCCTCATAACAATACCAACCTTTGAATTAGACTTTTTTTTATAGATCAGTTTTATGTTAAATTCTGTTTATATTAAATTTACCCCCTTTAAAGTTTAAGTGTATTCCAAACATCTTATGACGATTTTTTATCCCTTGTGAAGAGAGTTGTCCGCATTTAGAGTCCAACTGTGCCTCTAACATGATTTCATTCAAAGGAGACCTATGCAGAAAAAAAAAAAAAAATCTGATTTTTGTATGTTTCCAGAAACTCCATAAATCTGTTATGAATTTTTTTTTTCTTTAATTGCCATTATCTGTTGCCCTATCACTACAAGATTTTGTTCACTGTTTTGTCATAAATAGTCTCTTAATGTTCTTAATGTTGATAGAGGATGAGGAACTTGTCACAAATGCTCTGGAGACCATTGTTAACTTAGCTCCACTACTGGATCTTCGAATATTTAGCTCATCGAAGCCATCATTTATTAAAATAACGTAAGTGATTGATCTATCTGGAATGTAAATTTTTCACACTAATGTAATTCTCTGTTGCTAATTGATAAATTATATTACTTGCAGAGAAAAACGGGCTGTTCAGGCCATCATGGGGATGTTGGAATCTGCAGTCAAAGCCTGGCATTGTGCTGCCGCTGAATTACTTGGGCGTTTGATCATTAATCCTGACAATGAACCTTTCTTGCTTCCATTTTTTCCACAGGTTAAACTTTATTTTGCGTGTAATGTTTTGCTTGTTAGTTTGTTGCCTGTTCAGAAAAAAGATAATCAACATTGGTTTATTTCTGCAGATACACAAGCGCTTAATTGATCTCATCAGCATGCCTGCATTAGATGCACAGGCAGCTGCTATAGGTGCACTCTATAACCTTGCTGAAGTTAATATGGACTGCAGGTTGAAGATTGCTAGCGAGAGATGGTGAACCCCTTATTCCGTTTCTTTAGAACACAATATTTTGATTCTGTGAAATGGTAAATTATGACAGTAATTCTTTAAATAGCACTCATAAAAATTCCTCAAACATAGGGCTATTGATCGATTGCTTAAAGTGATAAAGACACCACATCCGGTTCCAGAGGTTTGCCGGAAAGCTGCCATGATATTGGAAAGCTTAGTTTCTGAACCACAAAACAGAAGTTTGCTGCTAGCCTATGAGAATGCGTTCGCTGAGATACTTTTCACTGATGGAAGATATTCTGATACATTTGCAAGGATATTGTATGAACTAACATCTAGACCAAATAACAAAGTGGCAACGGCTCGTGGCATATGGGGTATGTAAATGCCAAACCTTGAGACGATATTGATTTGTGATCAGTGCTACATATAGTTTTGCTACTTGGACAGCTTTTAGGATGACTGGTTCGTTTGAAGATTCAAAATATATGTACATGTCTTCTCTCTAGGATTGCACAATACCTCGTGTGTATTCAGGTCGTAATGTACACCAGTTGTATGATGACAAATCCTTTTAGTTTCTATTTTTTCTTCAGTTCAAGACCCTTGTGAAGGTTAGAAATTTCATTTTAGATGTATTGGCTGGAAAATGCCCAATTCGTAGAATGAGAAATGGTCTCTCTCGTGGAATGATTTCGTAACTATGTTCATATCTAATCAGTTTATTAGGACAAAAGTCAAAACCCATCCTAATAAACTAGTAAATTGTTCAATGGGATTAAACCAGATATCATATATAGAGTACGATATTCATTTTCTAGAAAAGAGAAAAATATCATGGTTCTTTTTAGATGTAGCATTCACCATGCTGAAACTGTTTCCTGTTGTCATATTTTGTTCTCATATTAGTTCATGAAATTAAAGAAAATTCAAATAAATTTTTGAATTCAAGATTTCATTGAAGTTTCTAAAGTGAATTTTGGTTTTTCATTTTAGTTTTGTAAATATATTATTATCACTCAAGTGTCCAGACTATAGACCAAAATGAAAAAAGAAGTTATTTTAGGAATTTAAAAGAAACCACAAAATTTTAGGAAATTGTTTAAGTTTTTCTTCGTTTCAGGATTAAACTGATAATTTATTTTATGTTATACTATTGTTGATTAAAGTCAATTAGATAATCACTTGTTCTTCGAAACAAAAGCTAGCTTTTTATCTCATAGCGCATCTGTTTAATGATTATTTTCTATATTTTAATTAATATAATATTTTATTATAGAAAATAGAAGTTTTAAAAAATAAAGGGTGAGATCGCAGGGCATACAGATTAAATCCAACTCCAGATTATTATAATTTATGAATACAAACACTATACTTCACATTTTTATGATCTTATGCATGAATAATAGAGTTTGAAAAATTAATTCCAGATTAACTAAAACTTGATTTTACTTAAAACATTATTCAAAGTTATTTATATTCGAAAGTGAGTTTGAAATAAAACTCATCATGAATTTATTAACTCAACAGAAAAACTTCACTTTATTAGTGTGGTTGGATGTACAGTTATAAAATTTATTTGAGATCATCGTGATTTCAGAATAACATGATTTTGTTTGGATAATTAATCATTTTTTCTAAAATAATTTATTTTGTAACAAGAATTTTAATACATGTATCTCCAAGGAAAAGTCTACTTGAAGAACACCATATTCAAAAAAGAACACCCAACATAAATGATAATATTATCATAATAATTAAATGTCTCCATTTGCATTTATGAGAATTAAATTTACTGATTGAGTTACATTAAAAAATGTTAAATTCACTTAGTATAATTTTTTTTAATGCAACTATGGTCTATTTTTTTTTATATAATATATGATATGGTAGAATTTTATCGTTTCTTCTAGAACCCATTTTGAGTATTAATTTTGAAAATGACATTAGAAAGGTAAAATGGAAGTCAATATTAATGATACAGGTCATTTAAGATAATTTAAGTTTAGATTCAGTTAGAGAAATCTTTATCAGAAAATAATGAAATAAATGTTGAATAAGAGAACAGCTGCATGCTCACTCTTTAACTTGAACACACTGTTACATGATGAGCAAAGACATTGTCAAAGCCACAGGAAGTGGTGATAATCTTCTCTTTTTTTTTTTTTTTTTCACATCTCCTAAGATCAACTATATAAGATTCACAGTGAACAAGTTTCTTCAATTAGACCCTTAGCTTCCCCAAGAATAAAACTGAAAAAAAAAAAAGAAAAAAGAAAAGGGTGTTTTGATATTTAGGAAGCAATTGGTGCCACTTTAGGCACATGAACAGGAAAGTCATGAATCTCATCCATCCAAGGATTCTTCTCCTTTGCTGGATTGATGGTCCTCAAAGCCCTCCAAACAGCACTGTTGCACTTGAACCCTGATCCAAACGCAATCTGCCAAGTCCTGTCACCCTTTTTGATCCTCCCCTTGGCTTCAGTGTAGGCCAACTCATACCACAAGGAACTGCTAGAAGTGTTTCCAAACCTGTATAGGGTCATCCTAGAAGGCTCCATGTGCCACTCACTTAGCTCAAGGTTCTTCTCCAGCTCATCCAACACTGCCCTACCTCCAGCATGGATGCAAAAGTGCTCAAATGCCAACTTGAAATCAGGGATGTAGGGCTTTATCTTCTTCATCTTCAACACTTTCCTAGCCACCAAGGTCCCAAAGAAAAGGAGCTGTTCTGACATGGGAAGCACAAGGGGTCCTAGGGTTGTGATGTTGGTCTTTAGGGCCTCTCCTGCCACTGCCATCAAGTCCTTTGAGAGTGCCACACCAATTCTCTTTGTCTCATCCTCTTCTTGGAACACACACCCGTAGGACTTGTCATCTGCTCCCTTGTGTGTGCGCACTGTGTGGACTAGTTGGTATTTCGCCCGCCGCCTGTCGCCGGAGCTGTTCGAGAGGAGGATCGCCGCTCCTCCCATTCTGAAGAGACAGTTTGACACTAGCATTGATCGGTTGTTGCCAAAATACCAGTTCAGAGTGATGTTCTCCATGCTCACCACCAAGGCATAAGAGTTGGGATGAACCTAACATTTATCACAAATATAAATACGTCAATACTCAATCAACTTAGAGTTTAACATCATAAATCATGACATTTGTAATTAGATAATAATATTAAGGTGATGAAGATTGATTAGTTTAAAGAAGATAACAAGGAGAAATAAAAGCAAAGGTTCCGTATATTTGAGGGTATTGATTGGGTTGGCTAACCTAACAAAACAGCCAACAATATTCGGAGCTGGTGTTATTCACTCCCCTTCAAAAAAGTAGTCTCACTGTAATTAAAGACATGCTATAAAGTTGGGTCCATTCCACCGTGGGTGCCAATGCCATGCACCGTATTCTTGATTCATATTTTCAATTCTCAATATTAAAACTTATGTGTATCGTGTCAGAATTCTTAAAGGGATCCACACATTTACCCGTTATCATGTCATGTCAAATTTGAACACAAAAAGTATCCATTATTTCATGTGAGATAAAATTATCTGTGCTAAACATTTAATGCTTTGTGTATAGGCACAACCCATTCATGATGACAAATTTTTGCATGCTATAAGAATGATTATATGTACAGTTGAACTTTATTAAATTTTTCACGGGTCAAACTGTTCAATGTTTTTTCTTTTAATAGTTTCTAACTTTGAAAGATATATATTTAAGAGATGAGAAACCTGGAGGAGCTGTTTGGCAAGGTCAATGGAGATAAGGCCAGCACTGCAACCCATGCCACCAAGATTATAACTGAGGATATTCCCTCTGAGTTTGTAGTGATTGACAATCATGGCAGAGAGAGATGGTGTGGGATTGAACAAGCTGCAATTCACCACCAGAATCCCAATATCCTTAGCCTTCACTCCAGTCTTTGCCAGCAGCTGGTCAATTGCTCCAAACATCACTTCCTCAGCCTCCTTCCTGGCCTCAGCCATGCAAGGCTTTGGTGGCAAACTCAAGATTGCTGGGGGCAGATAAGTCTTCTGTCCCAAACCAGACCTCTCTAGAATCTTCTTCTGGACGGACAAGTTCTCCTCCGAGAATGTCCCTGTGAGGCCAGACTTCTCCACGAAAGTCTCCCTTGTGCACGTGCAATCCACGTGAGGCTTGTAGCATGCAAAATCCACCAAATACACACCCCTTGGACGGGTCATGAAGTAAAGGGTGGCAAGGAACACCATGAGGCTGGAACACACCGTCACTGAGACAAGGTTGAACTTGAGATTCTCCCACAGTTGCACAAAGTCCTTGATGGAAAGTGTTGATAGATGAGCTGAGGCTATGCCAAGAAGGGGTATGAGCATAAGGTACATAGCATTAGAGATCACATAATGGTACCCAAGTTTCACGTACTTGAGCCTCACAGATAGCAGAAAGTTCGGAAGTTTATTCCTTCCTTTTGTTGATTCAACATTAACACTTCCCGAATTTGGATTCTCATTCCTCTGATCTGCCATCAAGGAAACAAACACACTATACAAGAAGAATTAAAACTAGTGACAGAATAGTTTATCACTAAACTTTTGTGACTATTAATAAAGCAATCTTTCGGGCTAAATTTGATCACCAAAAGTGTTTGTAGATGGAGTTTAAGAAACTGATTGGCCGAACAATGAGAGAAGTTTATGGCAGTTAAGAGAGCTTAGGAAGAAAAGGGAGAGAAATATGAATGTGGTGCAAAAAAATGTGGAAGATGAGAGGGTTTTAAAGAGTGAAAGTGTGAGAAAGGAGAGATGGGTAGTGGATACAACTACCCCAACGAACTTTTAATTGAGAACATGCACAGGCATTCAATTTGCCAACTGGGAAAATACTGCATATTCTATATTCCGAAATGATAATTTCAAATATACAGATATATTTTATATTACCAATTATCGAATATTTGTAAGTACGTCCAAAAAAGTTGTGGTCATTTTGTGAGGAAGGGAGTGTTTGTTAGAAGTTATTTCCAAATCAGAGGAAAGATTCATTAAATAAGAAGAAAAAAGTGTTGGAAAAAGCATGGTTATTAATGTTTTGTGTATTAGTGACCGAATAAAGTAGGGAAGCAAATGCATGCATGTGAGACTGGTGAGACCAACGTTGGCTGGGTCAAAACTGTACGTTGGTAATTGGTGAGCTATAAACATAATGTATATATCAAGCTATTGTTTTTTGTCTTATGTATAATTTTGCTGTCCTCATCCTTTACACTTTTCTATAAAACTTAACTCTCCAATTTCTATCTTTGTTCACTTTTACTACATTAAGTTATTCATGTGTAAAACTTTAGATCTTTCTTTAGTAAATAATTAAAGTCATGAAGTGTCTTTGTTTTATATGTATAACTATAAAATGTTTTTTATTGTTACTTTTGCTACCAAAAGTTGTTCTATATTTTTAGAAAAAAACAAAAAACCCTTAATGCACAGTTTTTGGTCATCTTCCTGTAAGTTTACTAATGGGTGTTTCATTAATAAATTAATTCACGCTGTAACTTTACTTCACATGCACATGCTTATTTATTTCATAAATAAGTTCTAGAAACTGCTTCTTTTTCCCATCCCTCCATAAAAATAATTTTGGAAATTGTAGTGTAACTTTGTCTATTATTGGTTGAAATTAATTCTAAATTTTTGTTAGTCTCATTTTTTATTTAACCAATCTCACTCATAATTTATATTTTGTAATAAACGTTAATTAATAATAGGGAAAATGTCAAAAAAATGTGTTCGATTTTATCAGTGACAATAACTTTATTGATGTCTTCTGTATGAGAAGGTATGTTGAAGTTTTTTATATTTAACTAGATTATAATTTTATTAAAATATTTAATTTATAATATATAAATGAAGATAAATATTACCTTATCAAATCAATTTTGTTTAAATTTCACTGCTTTGATATTTTGTAAGTTAAGATTGTTCTAAAATAGGTAATCATTTTGTCTGTATATGTATATCTCTATGTCACTGATGCATGCGTGATATATATATATATATATATATATATTTGATTGGAAAATATTATCTAAATTGAATCTAAATCCACTATTAGTTTTAAATGTTAGGAATATTTTTAACATTATTAGTCAATTATTAAATTATAGTTTTTATAAAAGTTATATTTTAAATTTGTGTTTAAGCTTTTTTTATAATTTTAGTGTAAGAATTGATTTTTATTGATCTAAAATAGATCATTTTAAAAAGGACGAACCATTTAAAGATGAAATTTATAATATAGAGAATAAATTTTCATATAACTAGATATTATCATAAATGTTGCTTTCTAAATGTTGAATTTAATATTAATTTTTTAAAGCTAGTCAATCTATATTTAATGATGATATGAATGACATTTAATAGATTATATATATAATATGTAAAGTTAAATAGTTAGCTCTATATATTTATTTTCTTATTTATGATTATGTTCTAATATAGAAGGAAACTCATTATATTAAAACTAAAAAAAACTTTAATCTTTTGTGATATTTAATTTTAATGTTGGTTGTACATTAAACATAAAAATATAAAAAAATGTTAAAAAAAGTAAAATGACATCATCCTTGACTTTTAAATAAAATATGGCGTTGTTTCAAATTTTTTATTTCAACTTATTTTCGGAAAATAACAGTGCAAAAAGTTAAATGTTTAACAGATTAATAAAATGCGTAACAATTATAAAACGTAATGACAAGATACATAAAAAAATAGGTTGATAAAATTTACAAATAACTATAGTTTAGTTATAAAAGGTACACTTAAGTGAATACAAAACTCCGTCGTCAATTTGATTTCACTTACAACTGATCTTGTAATTATGTAATTTATATTTTGTTATTTTTATTTTAAAAATAAGATCGTGATGAAATTCATTATAATATTATCAAAGATAAAAGTAACTTAGATGTTTAAAACCATAAAGTTAAATGCCAATTGAATTAAGTATCACCCATTTAATTGTCAACATATATAGGTTATGAAAATAAGCTTTCTTCCTATCTCTCTTAGTTATGGAAAAGGCTATTATTAAGTACTTTGATTATAAATTAATTTTATAACCTATTATCAAATGTACCCTTAAAAATAATGTGAAATTAATGGTTGTAATTTAGTGACAAGACATAAACATTAAAATCATGAAATAACACTTGCTGGTACCTTAAATCTCTAACTGAGAATTTTCACAAGTTTAAGAATTAAAATTGTCAACAGTTGACATATGTGTGTGGGGGCTAAGCATTGGTTTAGTATTCTTCCAAGAATTAGGGTTTATATCATATTTAATTCATTCATCATCCATCCAACAACAAACTCTTAACCATTTCTCTCTTAAATGCCGAACCTTCCTACCAAACACCTACCTATTTTCCAATTTCGATGCTTCAAAAAATTAACAAAGGAAAGAGACGTTTTTGGGCATAAGATTCCATTATTCTCATCCTTCACACGAAACAACCTACCCATCACTTTCCCCATCTTTCAGAGATACTAATGCTCCAAACACCATTTCTATTTTATTTGCTTTCTACCATACTATACTTTCTGCCTCTTGTCAACACTTCAGCAAATTCACAAATTATTAACAATATTAAAAATTGATACTAATCATGCAAGATCATCGTTGCTTGTTATGTTAGATGAAATTACAATTTGTGGATATAATTAAGAAAATTGACACTAACATGTTTTTATCGTTCAAAGGAGATCGAAGTTTAATAGAAATGACCTAACTGTGACTTAGACTGATGTTCATTTGCACGAAATTAGAAAAGTCACGACCCTTCATTAAGCCATCCTAATGAGTCATTGTCTTAGAACAACAAAGCCTTCACTCTCTCCAAAGCCATAGAAAACCTACACAACCAAGAGAATAATCAACCATCATTTATTACTCACTGACTTAGTCTTTGCTTACAATATATTACCTTCAAAATTATCAAAACTAAACAAATGGGTATCATCTAACTTATTCAATTATAACTCACATATTTACTCTTTTATAAATAACTTATCATCTAAGTTTTTACAAAATCGAGATGTAATAGTTGGTTTCACTTTTTTTTTTTTTTTAAGAAATTTAAATTATTTTATTTTATTTTATTTTTTAATGAATATTTCTAAAAATAATTTTATATCCGTAAGTATAGTCAAAAGGTTCTTATATTTTTTTATACATTTCAAAACGGGTTTTAAGCCAATTCAATAATACATATCAATAGAGTATTAAACAATTTTAAAGATTAATATATAACTTATAGAAGTATATATGTAGTGGTATAGACGCACAATCACGTATTATAAGTAATAAATATTTTGTTTTATTAGATAAAAGTTTACTAAGGAGATAAAATATTTAAAATTGAGGATAATAATTTCTTAAAACAAGTTCAATTAATTATATAAATTTTATTATAGTTTTAAGTTTTTTTTATAATGTTATTCGTACCATATATTTATCAATTTTATCAAAAATTTTGACTGATAATTTTTAAAGAAATATTTTTTTCATTCACATATTTCAAATCCATTAATATTAGAAGTTCAGATTCATTTGATCCAAAAATCATTTTTTAATAATAAATAAATAAATAAATAAATAAAATATTACACATAGAGCGGTTATAAAGTTATTTACATTAAGTTAGGAGTTCTACATGTAGAGATAAAGTATTGAGGTATCAATCTTCACTTAATGAACTATTATTTTAGGTTAAAATTTTCTTTTATGCTCAAGTTCTAACAATGATTGCTTTCATGAAAAGTTGGGTTACAGAAAAATATTTATAAGCTAGATTAAGGTACAAGCCAAATGCTGATAGATAAGTAAACCTATCTTAGAAAAAAAAATGGTGATTAAGTCTTTAGACTCTTCCACTCGGTAAATTAAAATGTTGTATTGTTAATATGATAACACAGGGAAGTTATATGAATAATATATCTCAAACTTGATCTTTAACTTTCTATTTGATCACAAATATTTTTCTTTCTGAGAATTAAAATTTCTAAGTTTCATTAATAATTTAATAAAAAAGTTCAAAAATATTATTTTAAATAATAATTTTTCAAAAAATAAACTAAACATAAAAAGAATATTACTTTTAACTCATTGGAAAAACTAAAAACTTCACTTTGTATTAAAAGTTTTTATGCTATGTATGTTTGGTAGAAAAAAGATAAATAGAGGCAAAGAAAAAAAAAATAAGGAACAAGTAAAAATAGAGATTACTTGATTAGAAAGAAATAAAAGAAAAAATAGATAACTTTATTTATTATTAATAATTTTGTTTAATATTATTAGTATTTTTTATTATTATTAAACAATGTGAAAAGAATACACCTATATTTCACTATGGGATTCACATTAATAGTATAAAAAAAACACATAATTGATCTAAACTTTTAGAGAACATCAATTATGTTGTATTTCTTCGTATCTTTGCATGAAATTTCTCTCTTTTCTTTTTTTCTATTGGCTTCACACATTTGTACAACCAGATTATTACCTATTTTTTATTTTTTGACACATTAATCCTTCCTTTTCCATCATCGAATGCTTGCACTTGATTTGATTTGGATGTTCCTATAAAAAAAAAATGAAAATGAATGAGAAAAAAAATAGAAGTTTAATACTGATTTGGGTGAGGAAAAATGCAGAGAAAAATAAAGAAACAAAGAGATCGATGTTAGTGAAGAAACAAAGAAATTAAAAGTAGTGCACAACATCATAAGTTGGATACTTAACAATTTATCCTTCTTCATATTTTTAAGTTACAATACAAAATTTACAATGAAAGATATCAATTTTGGAAAAACAAAAAAAAGTAGATTAAAATATAATAGAGAATAAAAAATGGGAAGAAACTAACAAGATGGTGAAAAGAGATATGCATGTAAATTAAAAAAAAAAGGCTACTCCTATTTTTAAATAAAATTAAATTATAAGTGTTTTAAATGTTTGATTTTATGTAATTAAAGTTTTTATTATAACATAAAAAATTTAGGACTATATATAATAAAAAATATATTTAACTATTTTACTTTTACATAATAAATACAATTATATAAATAATAACAAAATATATATTTATTTATAAAACTTATGAAAAATAATAAAAAATACAAAATGATACAATCATCAGTCTATGTTTTTCTTTAATATTGTAATAAATAAAATCATTAATAATAAATAAATTTATTTCTTACCTCTTTCTGTTTTCCCTTTTTTTTTTCTTTTTGATAAAAGATTGATTGATATTTATACCTAAATAAATCACATCTAAAGATTAAGACTACATAATAATAACATGTATATTGAGAATTTACAAGGATTTTTAGTGAATAAACCTTAATGGTTGTTCATCATTGATGATTTGACAGAGAAAATATCACAAATATATCTGCAAGTAACCCATCACGTCATACAGTACTATATTGTTGCGTGGAAGTCAACATTTTTAATTTCTTCAAATATATTATACTAATGTTTCCAGTGGGTTTTTCATAGTTAGGTCTAAATTTTGATTCACGTGATATTTTATAATTTATTTCTTTCATCTATCAATATTAATTCTATGTTAAGGTAGTTAAAGTGAGAGGTTAAGTTAACCTTGAAGTATTACAACTAATCTCACGTCTTAATAATCAAAACATCATTTACATGATTAAAAATGGAAATATTATAAGGATTAAAAAATGTAAAATAAAGATGAGAATAGAAAAATCTTGAAAGAAAATATATCTAAATGAAATCTTGATCAAACTTATCCTATATTAAAATTAGTATCTTTAATTACGATGTTTATGATAATTTACTCCTAACTCTAATTTTATTATTCTTATTATTAATGTCAACACAAATACAAATATCTTGTTAAAAGGTAAGGAAAATAACTACTAGAACCAAAATTATATATTTCTTATATTATACAAAAAAAAAACATTATAAAAATATTAGAGATAATAATTTCAATATAGGTTGAGGTAGCAAAAACTAAAAATTAAACTACATAAAACACATTTAATGTTTAATCATGGTTTAAGTTTTAAGATGGTTAAATGTAAGTCACTGCATCTGATTTTTTATTTTTTTTTTCACATAAGTGTTAGACCTTTGCATATCATTAAAGGCAGGTATAGTTTAAGGTGGAGAAATTTTGAATAGATTAATGAAAATTATATATATTTATTTGTGAGTATATATAGATATGAAAGATGCTACACTACAAGTACTCTTAAATGGACAAAGTCAAGGTGGGAGATAAGATAATAATTATTGGTGACGATACTATTAAAATCTAATTAAAAGTTGTCACATAAATTAGGAATTATAAGAAGTTACTTAAAAAAATATAACAGTCACGAAGCTTAAATGAATGGTTTTAACATTTTAAATAACTAAATTATTAATTTAAACAAATACAATATATTTTTCGCGTCACAGTAAAATTTTGAACACCAACAATGAACTGATGGAAAAAATGAAATTTACTTGTCTAATAATAATTTAAAGGACTACAAATATTTTTAAAAATATCAAAATAGAATTTACTAAAAAAATATAAAGAATGAAAATAATATTTTAGTCTTTTGATTTTTCAGCTTCTACAAAACACTAAATATTTGGGGTCACAAAACAAGTCAACATGTCCTGTCCCCCAATAATAAATACGCATTGAAACTTTTTCATGTATTATTTAAAATTTTGACTAGTCGTTTATTTATACTAAAAATAAAAGAATTAATATTGAAAATATATGCATGTAACACAAAAAATAAATATTAAAAATATTAATACTTTGTAAGGATGGCTTGAATAAAAATTGTTAAATTATTGTTGTGAATGAAATTATTCTTAAGAAATTTATATTAAAATGATATATTCATAAAAGATTGATAACCCCAGCCGAAATGAATTAAAGAGAAACAGAGGGTCTTGCTGAATGCTGTTTTGACTGTGGAGACATGTCTACAACATCCTGGCTGTGTTTCTAGCTGTAATCCACAATGTTCTCACATCACTTTCATTCAACTCTCATTTTTATTTCAGATACAATTCTGTTCCAAGTTTTATCACAAGTTAGCTTGGGGTGGGCTTAAGTACATTCAAGTTAATGATGGGCCTAATAAGACTCAAAAAGCCCAAATAAAATTTAAGAACACTTACTTCATACACTTTCATAGGTGCAGAAAAAGTTTAAATTGTTACAGTCTGAAACATTCTGAATTACATAATCTAGGATTGTTTAATTTACAATTAAAAAATATATTTTAAAATAAACTATTTAAAAACATATTTTAAATTAAAAAATATATAATTCAAAATATATTTACATATTATGTAATTGATATACATTTTAGATTGTAGAATATATAATACGTGTTTAGATTCCACAATTCAAAATACATTTACAGATTATATAATCCAAAAATACATTCTAAAATATATAATTTAAAATACATTTTTATATTACTTAATTTAAAATATGTTTTTAATTACTTAATTCAAAATACATTTTTGTATTATGAATGCGTAAATCAATTCGCGAGTGAAAAACAAAAGGATTTCTGAGTTGGAATCCTTAAATACATAATGTTAAATATTCAAAAAAGATGTATACTATTCATAATAGTCTTATCCGATTTCAAATTGATTATCACTAACAAAACTCGTTTAACCAAAATCGGAAGAAAAAAAAGAATCCATAAAAGATGATTAATTTCCTAAACCACCCTAATTGTTGTGTATGTGACTCTAGATCAACCAAAAGGGCACCAAACCCTTGTCTCTTATTTTGTAAGTGTGTTTGACACTTTGGAATTAAGCAAATTTAATTATGTGACTTCTCACTAAAGCACAGTATTTGTTTGTCTACATGGGATGATTGATTTGGTGTATTGATGAGTAAGCTTAGAGAATAATGTAATGTGACATGATATGGACATAATATCTAATACTCTCTTCTTAGTGGTTCAATTCATATTCTCTTATTCGCATCGCACTAACAAAACCCCATTAGCTTCACCTTCATTTTTAAATGCACCTTTCAATAACTATTGCTGCATTTTATCTATTTTTTTATTGCAGATATTTTTACTTTGATGTTGATATGTAGGTGCAGATAATTACAACTTCCATTAACAAACGACATTGCACCTTGTTACAATAATACTAGTTAATTTTTGCTAACTTTTATCAAAATAACTAATGTTTTGACTTTTTTAAACTGGCTAATATTTTTTTTTATTTTGAATAAAGTCTTAATTTCTCTCCAAATAAATTACACTATTCTTTATATTTACTGGAAGCAAAATAATATATTTATTTTAAAAAAAGTATTATAGTGAAATCATTTATATAAAAGTGGCGTTTGTTATTATTCTTAATCTATATGAAAATTATTAGTTAACAGTATTTTGAGACGAAAGTAGTATTTTTTTTAGTAAAACATGTTGTTCTTCTAAAAGTTGTTAGGTTTAGTTTCTCTCTTTAAGTTTTTGTCTGTTTTTTTTTTTTTTTTTTTTTTTTTAAAAATTTTTTTTTTTTTTTTTTTTATTTTTTTTTTAATTTTTTATTTTTAAAATGTTAAAAAATT
>Ga0099824_1005620_pt1 | contig 17591 bp, 4 predicted proteins | sample SiratrowhiteBW_FD_76837 | JGI IMG/M metagenome (GOLD analysis project Ga0099824, IMG submission 76837) | Root nodule microbial communities of legume samples collected from California, USA - Siratro white BW | ecosystem: Host-associated > Plants > Roots > Nodule | place: USA: California... | reverse complement strand
TTTTTTTTTTGTTTTTTTTTTTTTTTTTTTTTTTTTGTTTTTTTTTTTTTTTTTTTTTTTTTTTTTTTTTTTTTTTTTTGTGTGTGCAGTACCTTGTGTTTCTAGCAAATTTCATGTTTGTTTCTTTAGTCTCAATGATTAGATGCTTTTTACCAACTATAGGATTAGCACCACTAACAACCATGCTTAGACACTAAATATGTTCTGTTAATTTTCAGTTAATCTGTCCATAGTAATGGGTAAACATCAATCAATTGTAATACCTTACACATTAATTGTGAAACAAGTTTTCAAGTTCTTGTAATCTTGTCCTACATTTGCTTTAAACATAAAGGGAAAATAAAAAAGTGGAAAGTGGATAAAAAAATATCTTTTTATTATGTATAAGCTTTTAACTTAAAATGTCTTTAACAAAATTAAAGGTGAATTGATTTTTTTTTCTCTATATATCAATCCATGTTTCTTACCCATTTAAAGAATGAAGTATTAAAAAAACTGATACCTTTTTTTATTATTATTTCCTCTCACCTTGAAACTAAACAGAAAAAAAAAAAAAAAAAAACAAAAAAATTAAATTTTTTTTTTTTAAATATTATTATAAAATTATTTCATTTCACATTAAAATTAAACAGAAAAAAAAAAAAAAAAGACCAAAATATGAATCTTTTTTCCTTTCATATATCTCTGCAACTCTTTTAGGTCAAATCGAATGGACCCTTATACATTAAAAAGAGGGAAATCATTATTTTTTGTTTGATTGAATAAAAGTAAAAGAGAATATTTTAAAATAACATAAATATAAAAAAAATATAAGTAATGATTTTAGTCTCTATTTTTTTAGGCATGAACCCATTTTTCAGTATGAAATATACGTTATAAAAGGAAACTTCACGTTCTTTCTTTCATGTATCTTTCGGTCTCTCTTAAATTGAACAAACGATTCTTCATTTTACAAAAGAATGTTCTGTTACCCTTAGTTTTGTTTTTGGTTCAATGGAATAAAATAAATGATTTAGCGAAGGAGTTAGAGGAAAAATATTAGGGTTCATTAACCCTGGTATTTTACATTCAAATGAATAGCCCACAGCATTTTAACTTTCATTTCATCTTTTAATTTAACCATATATTCTCCTTTTTAGCTTAAATATACTTTTTCTCCCGTTTTAAAAATACTAAATTTTACTTCATTTAAGAAAAACGCAAAGCATGGGATATGTACTGTTTTGATAGTAAAACATAAATAAAGTAGAAATTAGAAGTATATGATCGATTTTATATATATATATATATATATATATATATGTGTGTGTGTGTGTGTGTGTGTATAAAAAAGAGATAGATAAAATTAACTGAATTGATAAAATGAAAAATACAATTTTTTAAAATTACTTCTCATGTCTTAGTTTTTTATCTATACTTATTTTCATTTTAGTTTGTTCTAGACTTAACCAAACCGAATGTGAGCTTTATTTATATTTATTATTGCTGTGTATTCTTTTTATATATTTATCTAATTAGATTCAATGTTAAAGTCAATGGTTTTACAATATATAAAAATGTCAGTGTTAAAAATAATTTTATCTTAATTAATATTCTAAATAAATATGTCAATAATTTAATTATAATTATTATATATACTTGCTTTATCTAACACGTTCTTAAACTGAGTAAAGTATTGAAATGCAGCATTTGGAAGCAACTAAAGAAAGACACCTTTGTGATCATCAAAAGATGAAGAAAAGTAACAAAGACTTGAAATTAAAGGATCTGAAATTAATGCATGGAGGAAGCAGGAACTAACAAAACCTAATATCTGTAATGGTAAGAACTGAAAAGGTGAGTGAAAAGGAAAATGGAGCACAGATTAAATTGAATAAGACATGTCCATCTACCCCAAATAATTTTGATCAGCGACCAGCATCAACCACTTTTTATCACTCACGGGGCTTCTTCTGCTGTGTTGTGGCCCAACCTCAAACAATTAGAATTGCCAGCTAGCAAATGCCATGCCAAATTCAATTGTTTTACCAATATTATACATTCATAATTTCATGCACTTTTCCTTTTCAATGATTCAGATCATCCTCATATATATACAACTTGTGCAATCTTCTGTAGGCCATGTTATACCATTCTATTAGTACAAATTATTGTGTGAAAACTGTTTCAGAACTTCTGAAATATACTAATCTCTTAGAGAAACATATTGCATACTCGTGTATTTTTGCTTTTCGTAATGTTATTGAAGTTGTGTTTAAATAAGATAAAGGTTGGATATATCAAATTGATTAGAGATTATTTTTTTTAATAATATATAATTATAAATCTCGTCATATAAAATTTTCTTATTTAGATAGTATCAGAATCATTTATGATTTATCTAATTTATCAAGTCACTTTCTATTAGTCTGTCATTGAATCATCTTTAAAATATAGTTCAATATACAAGTTATAAAGTTTAATGTACAAGTTATGAAGTCTTGATGTGATTAAAGACAAGATTCTTAAATATATAATCCAAAAGTTAAGAAGTCTTTCCATGATTAAAGATAAAATCTTTTAATAATATATAAATAAATTATCATAAACATAATTTATATTTGCATTTTGAATATTTTTTTTTTCTGTTTTCCAAAGAGAGTTTATAAAGTATTTATAAAGTTAACCTCAGTTAGAATGTAAAATAGTAAAATTACTCTATTTCGATTTATCAATATTGTAATTATTAATTATTTTTATTATAATAATGAATTATTAATAAGAGTTCAAACGTGTAGGACTTACTAGATAAGCTAAATGTGGATATCTGAAAAATGCCAATAATACATAACAGCTTTGAATTAAAAAATTACAAAAGGTGTACAATACTTTTTGTTAAGATTTCATGTCGATTGGATATGTGACTAATGCTGCCTTTTATAAAGTTTGGATGTTCTTCTTTACTTACCAATTTTAAAGAGTTAAACTATACAGATTTAAATATATTTTTACTTACTACAAAATGAATTTTAAAAATATTTATTAGTTTTAAATTTATGATGTTTTTTTAGTTTTTATCATTAATAATAGTAGTTGGTTTAATAATGTACATGGAAAATATGAATTAATATAATAAAGTGATAAATAATATTTTAAAGTAAGATAATTACATTTTTAGATACCAGATTTAATTAATTAGTATATTTATGGCTTAATATAAATAACGTAGTTATATTTTTTGTGCATATATATGCTATTTTTACTTTTCTCATTCAATAATTTATTTTGATTTAATATAGTTGTATCTTGATACAATTTATAATTTGTTTTCTATATATTAATTTTGATATTATGATATTCAATTATTATAAATAAATTTTCAATATATCATAAATAAAGATTCTATACAAAAATAATAAAATGTCTTATTTTTTATAACTATAATAAATTTTAATTAAACTTTTAATAAGAAAATTGTAGGTATTATTTTTCAATTGTTGTAATTGACCAAACCTATTTAATTATAAATAATTAAAAATATTATGAGATTAAAACTATCAAATATTTTTGTATGGATTAAAAACATATGAAATCATATTTTAACAACTAAAAGTATGCTTAAATTAAGTTTCTCATAAATTTATCTAAATTTATTTAAGCCTCTCATAAATTTTGGTATTTTTAATTGAAGTCTTACTAGATTTTGATAGTTTAATGAGTACTCAAAATTTCTAAATTCTTATTATTTACTTTTTCTGTTAATTGAACGAGGTACTTGTTATTTTTTGTTTCCACATGTTAAAATTTTGTGAGATTTTATATTTAACATAAAATGATAAAGTAGTTAATATAGAATGATATGTTACTTTTATTATCAATTTAATTAATTACAAAATCATATTTAGATAAGCAAATATGTTACGGTGCAAGATAATATTCATATCATCTACTTACCGGTAAGATTAACTGAATAAAAAAATATAAAATTTTAGAATAATTAGTAGAAAAAATTAATAAGAACTCAACTAATATATATATATATATATATGACGAATTTAAAATTTAATTCAACATTAAATTTATCATGCAAAAACTCAAATTTAAAAGAATATTAATTATTATCTTATATATTATATCAAGTTACATTAATTATTGTTATGTTGTAATTTCTTATCTGCTAAAAATTTAGCTATTGTCGTGTCTATAAGATTTGGACAATCCTTAAGACTTTGGTGATGATATATATATATATATATATATATCCCCTTTGCTTTGTAGAGAAGGAAGTTGTGTAGTGAATTGTAATATACATATCGTGCAGAAACTAAAAGTTCCAATACAAGGTGCCCAAACTGAGAATGAGCTCACATGTGTGTGAATGGCATATTTTATTCAGCCAAATTATGAGAATAGTTTCAATGACAATTCATGCTAAAATAATATTAATTATCTTTATAATGTGTTCCCGAGTGCATGTGCAAATCTGAAGTAACTTTATCTATTTGGAGAAGTAATAAATTGAAAAATTGAAAGGAAATGTTGGCATTTGTGGATGTTTAAAAATGTTAGGTTTCATTCAAGGATCCCAACTGTGGCCTCTTTAAAATCCTAATTGCAACATCTCATCACAACCTGGACAAATATTCTATTTACAAAAAATACACCAAGTGCTTACCATATTATTCAATTAAAAAAAATCACTACATATAATACAAATTTTATTATTATTATTATTATTATTATTATCTAAATATTCTATTAATAATAGTTTTCAGTTGACACATAACGTAATTATAATTGATCTAATGAATTTTTACAAAAATCAAACCGATGATTTAGAACAAATGAAAAAATACATGTCATTAAGATAAAAACATAAATAATAAAAATAAATCATTAAATAAAAAAGTAATATGTAGTAGCTTATATTTTTAAATGTGATCAGTATTTTATTCTCTGGGAAATTATAATAATTTAACTTTTAGTTAAGACTAATGTGAATCTTTACATCATGAACTATTTTAAGAAATAGTATTTAAAATAAATAATTATATATTCATGATATTTATAACTAAACGTTAATATAAAAATATTTACTTATAGACGCTTTCCAATTAAATTAAAATTTAACAAAGGATGAAAAACTTGTGTTGTGAAGTATTTTTTTTAAGCGTTAAATTTTCTAAAACCATTAAGGGGGCTTTTAATATTAGATATTTTTTCATACGTAGAAAACTCATGTTTTCTGATGTTTATTGAAACAACTAAATTATATTTAATTTCGTCGAAATATTTATATAATTTTCTTAGAAACTAAAAAAATATATTATTTTAACTAAAATCTCTAATGTTTTTATCCTATTGAATAATTTAATATTTTTTCAGTGAAATTTTAGTTTAACTAAAAAAATATATATCTTTTTTCACCTGTTTTTCTAAAAAAGTGGGTCAAAAAAATTGTAAAAGTAATATCTCTTCAATAAATATTTTTTAAAATAAGTTAAATAGTTTTTTTTTTCGCAACTTCGTATTATAAAAGCAACATTAACTAACAAAAAGTACAACAATTTGTATCATTTAATGAAATGGTTAGTGATGAAATCTTTTTTTAAGTGTAAGTTGTTTGAAATTGATTTTAAAAATATAAATATACAGTCACTTGTTTTATATACTTTTGTTATATCACTTTTTCATGATATGTATCTCTTAGTTGTTTATTACTATTATTATTTTCATCTTATCTCTTAGGATTACCCATTTGAAGTGAATGTTTGTAATAACATTTAATATTTATTTGGAGATTGAACATTTAATATTAGTTTGAATACCAGCCAGTCGTGGTCTAACAGTGTAGAACACAAATAATTAGGAGAGTGAAGGAGTGAAAAGGAAAGATTAATGCCAAATGTCACACCCTCCCATTCAAACAAACTGTTCCTATCAATCACAAGAAAATCGAAGGACCAACAATCTTGCTAAAAACTAAGGTCTGTGGTCTATACCACTGAATGCGATGTGCACTCACATACCAACTTCTCCCTCTTTGTGTATAGGACCCATCACTTCTAAACTAAATTACAACTTCACACAAATTTTTTATCACCATATTCTACCTCTATTATCCCTTTAAATATATCTCATTTTTATATATGGTTCCAATGGATAGAACTAAGGTGAAGAGAAGATTAAGATTAAGATTAAGATTAATTTGTTGTTTAGTTTTAAAGAGTAGTTGTTATAAGTAGTGTGAGGGTGTTGGATCCATAAAATAATGAGAGTAGTAGGTAAAAGTGAGCCCAGGTTATGGCCTTTGGATGCCTTTATAGTCAACCATCATCACTAGCCCCCTTAACCATTTTTTGACTTCAACCTTAATCTGCTCACTACCTTAGTACCAATACACGTTGCCTTAACTCAACCCAACCTCCACTCCAAGACCCTCACAAAACTTTCAAACTCAGAAATCTATAAATATTTTCCACCAAATTTTCATTATTCAAATATAGTTTTAGTATATGAAAAAAAGAAGGTATATGTATATATAATGTAGAGATGCATATGCATAGATTATTAGTTAGTAAGTTAAAGCATATAGGAGTCCACTTTTGTTGGTTTTGGTTCCACAATCATAAATAGCTTCTTCTTGCATCAACTTGCTCACTTCCTTACGTAAATTCTCCCCGAAGCAACTCTCACAATAACAATAACAATAACAACACTCTCTTCCAAACACACCACTTTTCTTCCACCAACACACCATGCATCGTCTCCTTCTCCTCTTCCTCTTCCACCTCGCCCTCTTCTGCGCCATCGCAACCCCCTCTTCCGCCGCCGTCGACACCTTCATCTTCGGGGGTTGCTCCCAGCCCAAGTACACGCCGGGCTCGCCCTACGAGAACTCCGTCAACTCGCTCCTCACCTCGCTCATCAACTCCGCCGCCTTCGCCAACTACAACAACTTCACCCTCGCCGCGGCCTCCTCCGACACCGTCTACGGCCTCTTCCAGTGCCGCGGCGACCTCAGCAACGACCAGTGCTCGCGCTGCGTGGCGCGTGCGGTCACTCAGCTCGGCACGCTCTGCTACGCCTCCTGCGGCGGCGCGTTGCAGCTCGAAGGCTGTTTCGTGAAGTACGACAATGCGACGTTCGTCGGGGTGGAGGACAAGACGGTGGTGACCAAGAAATGTGGGCCGTCCGTTGGGTTGACCTCGGACGCGTTGACTCGGAGGGACGCTGTGCTGGCGTATTTGCAGACGTCCGATGGGACTTCCAAGACCTTCAGGAGCAGCGCGTATGGGGATTTTCAGGGTGTGGCGCAGTGCACCGGAGACTTGAGTCCCTCTGAGTGCCAGGATTGTCTTTCTGGAGCAATCCAACGGCTCAAAACCGATTGTGGGCCCTCCCCCTGGGCGGAGATGTACCTCGCCAAGTGCTACGCGCGCTACTCTCAGAGTGGCTCTCACTCGCGCCCTAATAATAATGGTAAGCGTAAAAACTGCTCCACCGTGCGCGGTGGTGGTGTGGTCATCCCTTCCGCCTTTCTTTCCTTGTGTGTTACTTACTAATCATTTCTTTTACTTTTTATGTTTTTTTTAAATTGTTTGACGTAATTAATTAATTAATTAATTAGAAATAATTGACATTGCTTAAATAGCTTTAGAATTCGTTTACATGATGTTACTTCCCACTTCGAAAAGGTGGTACGTAGTTTGTTGTGGAAACTGAGAACTGATCTGGCAAGTGCTAACGTGGATTCAAACTCAATTTACTTCTGCGCTCTCGAATCTTCTTTTCCTTTTACAAAAATGTTATTTTTATATATTCTGTGTTCTGTTTTTATCGTCAACTTATTTTTGAACAGGGAAAAAAGAGAGCCACGGGTTTTTTTATTTGATCAAAAAATTATTATAAAATAGTTTTGTTAAAATTATATTTGTGGTGTCTTTTGTTTGGTTCGTTGGTATCATTTTTGTGTCCTGGATCGGAAATTTCCATTACGTGTAGATTTTGTGTATGATGGGGCTGTGTTAATGATGGGTTTAGATTACTCATTCATCGTTAACTTTGAGCTTTAATTTACGTGAGTGAGCTCATTATTTATTCAAAATTTTGTGATTGTCATCATTTCTTCTTTCTTGAATGTATGTATCTGAATTTTCTATGTGCTTCACTGCTGCAGTGCTCCTTTTTATATTCTTTATCGAAAGTTATTCTTTTGGCTCAGCAAACGAGGAGAATAAATGATAATCGATAATGGGAATATAAAAGGGAAAAAAAAGTAGATTTGCAAATTTTTGCTTGGTCTACTATGATTTTGCCTCGTCAAGTGTTTCGGTTGTCTTTATGCCAGGGTAACACCTGTTAGACGATGATGTTGTGCCCCCTTTGATTTCATCATGAATCATGAAAGTATATTACAATTTGTCCTAATCCTAATACCCCAAAAGGCATGAACATGATAAAAAAGCATATTATATTACACTTAATACAGTAAGTAAGATCGGTGATGAAATTCTTACTGCAACAATTAACAGAACTCAATTTCATTATGTTTACTGTTACAACGCTTATTTTACCAATTTTCTTACTTGATACGAACAATGTAGATGACAGCAACCACAATGATGATGAGATTGAGAAGACACTCGCCATTCTAATTGGACTCATTGCCGGGGTTGCTCTGATCATCGTTTTCCTTTCCTTCTTGTCCAAAGTGTGCGAAAAGCACAAAGGTATGCTTTTCCTGTTCATATGCATCTAACTGTATTTTCTTTAAGTGTTTAATTTATCATTGTGACAATGCATCTCTTGTCTGAATTATGCAGGTGGTAAATAAAGAATATAATATGTGCAGAGTACTGGGATTGAACTTTTGCCCTTGCTTTGTCTTTGGGTAGCCCTTTTGCTACTCCTAGTCCCTCAGTCTCAAATTTCCTTTCTGTAATCAATCCATCTTATTCTTATCTTCTAAGTTTCCTGCTTAGTTCCTTTTATAAAGAATACCAGTGAAGGTATAGATAGAAAGATGTATGGAAAAGTTGTTCCATGAAACAAGTAACACAACGGGTTGCAATAAGGAGAAAAGGCTCAAAGATTCCACTCTCTATGACCATTCGTTTTCTTGTCTAGTGTCCACCAGTGTGTACAAATACTAAAAGACTTTAGTGAAAAGTGCAGCATGCATGCTTTCTTATAGGCTTTGAAGGGTATAATTAGAGTTTTTTCTTACTTTTCATATTAATTACCACCAAGAGCCTTACTTTCGATCCCAAAAGTGAGAATAAGAAAGGTTTGATGAAATTTCTGTCAAATCGGTGTCCCAGTTTGTTATCATTTGAGACTTATTAAATGGTCATTGGCAGTTCGCTAATATCTCTTTACCCTGTTTTGCCATTATAATCATACCATACCAGATATGCTATGTGCTCATGCAGGTGTTAATTTATGACTTCTTTCTCCTCATCTTCTTTTAATAAATAGCAGATAAGAAAGTCATTGTAATGATTAGTTTCACTGATGGTTACTCTTCCTTTAACTTCATCAGATATTCTGATGATGGCCGAAAAATATACCTACTCAAGTTTGACCAACCACCGTATATATACCCTGTAATTTTCTTCAGCTACGTTTTTCTGATAAAAGAAAACATTGAATACCGAGGAAGTAAGGATGCCAAATTATGATCTTGCAATGATTAAGGAAAATATCACCCTCACTCTATTATTTTACAATAAGAAATGGACCAATGTGGCATTAATTTAAGAGAAAAGAAGGATTAGATATTGATATAAGGTACTAATAATTACAGAAGCATGATCTCTACCTAAGTAAACAATGTTCACGAAATCGCTCCGGATTCTTCGTTCTTCTCTTCCCATCTTTGTCTAACTCCATCATCAATTGCTTTTGGGGTTCGCTTTTAATAAAGGAACTTAATTTTGTCCTAGTATATGCAATTCTTGGCACCAATTAACATCATTACTTACTTTACTAACCCTTTTACTAATCTTAATTATGGAAACATTCTTTGTCTCTCTTTTCTTAAGCAGAATATAGGACATGCGACACCATTCGTGACAAAAGTTACAAAACCCTGTCGTGTTCATTGTATTGTATATTAAGGAAGTAGAAATGATGGCTTTGAGCAAAGAGGAACATTCAAATAAAGACGAGAGTATGCAGGGTCATCAAAAAAGAAAACGGACAATGATTATAAAATTTTTAACTCAACTACCAATTTTGTATCTTAACATTGCACACTATGTAACCTACGTTTACTTTATAAATTCCCATTTTTTTTTTTCAACATGCTTAATCACGTCTTTAAGTTTTTAGTATTTCAATGAACGGGTTTTGATTTCCTAAGTTTTAATAATGCCAATTAGATACGTCAATTTTCTTAATATTTTCAATTGGGTTCTTTCGTTTTGATTTCATCTAATGTTTTACATAGTTAATTGAAGTTAAAATATGCACGACAGACTAAATTTAATGTATTATGTAATAAACATAAAAGATTTGAATTAAATGAAAGAAAAAGTTGGGTTTTTTTTCCATTTTGGTGTATTTTTCAATTTTAATTCTCAAGATAGGTAGAAAAAAATTTATTTATCAAAATAGGCAAATTTTGCCAACTAGACAGACATGATTTCAAACTGGTCAAAATAAAAGTGACATGCTAGTAATTTCAATTAATGACATTAATTAAAATCATTTTTTTCTCAGCTATCATTTTTTTAATTATTTGATATTATGATGGTTAGATTTAACAATTAATAATAAAAATAATAATCATTATACAAAAATAATTAACAAATAATTTTTTAATTATTTAGCACTATGTTTGTTACTTTAACAATTAACAAAAAAATTAATAATAATAATTAACAAAATTGTAATAAAAAAATCAAGACATACAAATTTATTTTAAATTAAAACAAAATAACATAATGATAATAATAATAAAAACAATTCATATGAATTTAATAATTATTATTATTATTTTTAAATTAAAATAAAATAACATAATAATAATTACTTTTTAAATTGAATTCAATAATAATAATTACTTTTTAAATTGAATTTGTATGAAAATGTTCTTATTATTATTATTTAAATTAAATTCATATGAATTTAATTAAAATTATTCTTATTATTATTATTATCATTATGCTATTTTATTTTAATTTAAAATAAATTTATATCTCTTAATATTCATGTTATAGTTTTGTTAATTATTATTATTATTATTTATTTTGTTAAATGTTGAACTTAAGGATCATAATATCAAATAATTAAAAAATGATGGAAGAGAGAGAAACAATTTTAATTAATGTCATTAATTGAAATCGCCAGCATATTACTTTTATTTTGACCAGTTTGAAATTATGTCTATCTAGCTCGCAGAATTTGTCCATTTAGATAAATAAATTTTTTTCTACCCATTTTTAGAATTAATATTGGAAAATACATCAAAATGGGAAAAAAGGCAAAAAGTTGCTTATAATAGAAACGTAAAACTCTAAATGAAAGATAATTCGAGAGATTAACAAAATTTCATAATTGAGACATTTATTTAATCTATAAATAAGTTAGTCTTTCAACCTTTTATATTTTTATGCGTCTTTTTTTATCGTAAGTCATGTATATTATTTATTTTTGTAATTAAATAAATTTGGAGGGAGTGGAAGAGGGGAGTATAAATTTGATTTCATTATATTATATTTTACTCAATAAAAATGTCTGATTTTTTTAATATAATAAAAAGAATGAAGTTCAAATCGAAGATTTCGTTGAGATAAGACGTGTAGTTTCTAGTCTATATATTTCTCTCTGTCTCTCTCTCTATATATACATATATATCTCTCGATATGAAATTGTGGAAAAAAAAAATAGAATAAGGTCTAGAATTGTCTTAAAAGAGTTTCGTAAAGTTTTATTCTTCTTTTCATTGGAATCATTTCTCAAAGTCTTGCCACTAAAAAAATAGTGAATTTTGTTTGTTTCAAAACAGTGTTGTAGTATAAATTGTTTGACCAAGTAATTTGTTTTTATAGCCTAATGTAGCTTAAATTACATTCTAAAACTTTATAGTGTACAAAACTGAATAATGAGGTATAATATTTTGGTAAGAACTCTCCAAAAATTATATTAAATTTGACCTATGAGTTTTTCCTCAGCTATGTTGCAGAAGAACGTCACTGACCGGGATGCTATATCACAATCACTTATATCAAAATAATTTATCCTCAATAACTGATAGATTTCTATGAATTTATAACGTGTAAGTGTTCTATTATTATAAATAAATGGAGTACAAGTCTAAACAATACTCCTATTGTACACTTTACACTTTGGTATTAAAAATAGGAACAATAGATTCATGAATTGTTTGATTTTACAACAGAGGGTGTGTGGGATGGAACAAGAAGTTTAGTGGATCTCCATGAGAATTCCTTCTACAAATTTGGATTAATGGCTTTTTTAGGTCAGCAATACAGGTTGGCTTCACAGATAGCATTAATCCTTCATCATTGACATTTAATTTTGCTTTTGGAATTTCTTGTTTTCATTTATCACCTTTGTTGAATTTTGGAGGAGTCATTGATGCATTGTTTAAATATAAATACTTGGTCAATAAAGTTGAATAGAATCAAGAGTGTAGGAATTCAAGATCAGTAATATCAAACCTGAAATCCACGACGCAGTTTCTAAGTGGTTAAAAAGACCTAAAATCTGAAGATAATTCTACAACATACTTTATGGTCCGTTTTAGAAATTGATGATTACCCACACACATACTTTATGGTTCTCTCACACATGCATTCTACTTTATTACTTTAGGCCATGAATATGAAATAATATATTTAGTTTAATAGGTTGTTGCTATGCTATTCAATTAATTGAGTAGTAGTAGTTAAAAAGGTAGTGAAAAAAGAAATAAAAGTAATAGGAGATGAGAAGATAAGGGAAACGAAATTGACGAAGAAACTACCACAATAATTTGTATAGCGAATTACGGAACAACTAATTTTGGCATGTTCCACCTTTCAAAAAAGAGAATTGAGAAAGGCGTGTAAAGCAACGGTGGCTTACACTTGATTCTTCCTTATGCAATATGGCGTTATTGGAAAAGGTAAGATTCTACTTTTGATTAGGTGTTATCTTATTTCAATGGTGACATGTGTGAGAAGAGTGGCACGGGAAGCTTCTTATTAAGTCTTTTAGGACAATGATACCAAAATAGGATCATTTTTTCCTTAGTTTTCGTCCTCAACTCCAACAAGGTTTAAAATGTTCACCACTTTCCCAAAGGGTGCACGGTTCAACAGTTTTCCTTAATTTAAAATTGTTTATTACTTTTTTAAAAAATATCATAACAATTATATATTTATTAATTTTAGTGTAGAAGAATATTTGTGGACTAGTCATGACCTAGGATAAAAATTAAAATAGATGGCTACGTTAGGTTCAATGACATGTGTGGGTGTGGTAAGAAAGTGAAACTGGTAATTAGTGGTTATGAGGTTGCACAGGTGTTTAGGTCAAAACATTTCTTGCACTAAGAAAGAATCCGATCAACCCATTTATTAAGGAAAGAAAAGTGAAACATTCTATTCCCACCTCATTTTTCTAGGTTCATCTTCCATCATTGTTTTTGACAAAAATACACTCCATCAGAACACATCCCCATTGTGTTTTGGGCTTTTTATGTTTATATTTACGTGAATTGGGTTTTGTAGAAAGATCTTTGTTTATTTTTTTCTATTGGTACCTAATTTTTCTACATAAATAGAAATTGCTTTTATTTCCTGCAAGCAATGCTTTCTACCTGCATCTTCATGGGCTGTTGGAATGTTGGAAATATCCCTATTGGACAAATTCTTCCTCCACCTCATACCCTGCACCCTCATACCAAATTTGAAATATTCATTATACCCATCACTAAAATGTACAAAGACAAAAGTAGCCTCTACACCCCTTCACCCCTATATGCCTGGCCAATATTTCATCCGGTTCTCACATTTACAAAACCTAATCTTTTCAAAGTGTATCATCATTCATCCAAGTGATCGTGACCCCCGCCGTTTGTCCAAGCTCTCCGGTGTGCAGCCAGTAGGACGAATTCTTTCTCCATCCGGTTCAGTCGTAAGTCATCCGATTAACATCTCTGTCATCCGGTTCAGTTCTCCCTCTCGCATCCCATTCCTTCATTTCTTCAAAATCTTCAATTGATCCTTCAAAGAAGCATTAGGTAAGCAATTTGTGATGTTTATTAACAATTAGTAGGTAATATTGATGATTAGAGTAGTTGATTTGGGATTTAGGAGGTTGTCGACAGCAAAGGGGTGTTTTTTTCGATCTGTATATATGAGAACCGAATGAGCTCATCCGATTCACAATTTTGTAAAATTGTAAATCGGATGACCTGCTCATCCAATTCACAATTTTACGAAATTGTGAATAGGATGGGGGTGTCATCCGGTTGTCATTTGAAAAAAGTTGACAACCGGATGACCTTCCTCATCCGATTCACAAATTTTCAAATCGGATGAGGTCAACCCAGTATCCATTCGGTTTGCACTTTTTTTTTAACTTTTGAGAACCGGATGGGGTGGCATCCAGTTCACATCATACGCACCGGATGGCACCCCCCTTCACTGTATCCGATTTTCATTTTACGAATCGGACGTCTGGCTTTCCCTGTTCTCAAATTTCAAAAAAAAAGAACCGGGTGCCTATTCAGAAACTTAAAAAAATCCATCAAATGCAAATATATTACCTCCCCGTCGTTTCTTGTCTTCAATAAACACTACACACTTGTCGGAATGTCTCCCCTACCATTTAATCACCCTTTAAACATTTAAAAATAACACCTTGGACGAAATATTGGAGAGAAAACACACTAGAGATGTTTGCGAATGGTGGTGCTTGCAAAGGAAGAGGGAGATTGTTTTCTTAAGAAAGGGGTATTTACGTCATTTGATTAAGGGCACTTATGGAATTAAAATATTATATGGGGGTGGAGGAAGAATTTGCCTCCCTATTTGCGTATAAAAATTAACCCATTTTTATTGTATGTTCATTCTATGTACACCTTCATACTAAGCTCATTTACACCTTAGGAAAAAATGGGTCAGACAAAAAATGACGAGATTTATTATGGGCCATAATCTTTTTGGGTTTGGCCATGTCCGTTTTGTAGTCAGGTTAAGCCCATTTTGGCAGCTATAGTCCAACCATCGCGAGAGCATTACACTATGATGCTTGTCATATTCTCCGAGTGCTTTGTCGCCGTCGTGCCCTGTTATGTTTGTTGAGGTAACTTCCGCAGTTGCATTTTATTGTTTTCTCGTTTGTGGTTTGGTCCATAAATATATCATAATAGAGTGATTAGTAAAGTAGTCAAGAAGACCCAGATTGAGTGCTTCATGAACTTTTCCAAATACAATACAAAGCAAGAGGTGAAAGTGTCGAAGGGAGAGCAAAAGTTGAAAAAGAACAAAATAGAAAGGGGGCAAAGTGAGTATTTAAAAAGATTGGGAGTAGAAGGAGAAAACATGGGGTGCGGAAAGTAAAAGACATTCCTAAATTGAGGCCTTAGTGGTTTATGGGTTAAGGAAGAAGTGGGTTACTTAGCGGAGGGTGGTGTATGACGTGTGGAGCACGTGTCTGCAGGGAGGTGAATGAAACTGCGAAAAGGTGGGCTATAAAACGCTTGATTTGCGTGTCTGTCCGTGGAAGAAGCACCTCTTACATTGTAATCGTAAAGGAAGAAAAAGAAGAAAGAAGAAAGAAGCATCACCGGAAGCCGAGATCTAATCTGATGGCGCTAGAGTGGGTTGTGCTAGGCTACGCCGCGGCCGCAGAGGCCATAATGGTCATCCTTCTCACGATCCCCGGTCTCGACGCCCTCCGCAAGGGTCTGATCGCGGTCACCCGCAATCTGCTGAAGCCGTTCCTCTCGGTGGTCCCCTTCTGCCTCTTCCTCCTCATGGACATTTACTGGAAGTACGAGACGCGTCCCAGCTGCGAGGGTGAATCCTGCACCCCCTCCGAACACCTCCGCCACCAGAAATCCATCATGAAGAGCCAGCGCAACGCCCTCCTCATCGCCTCCGCGCTCCTCTTCTACTGGCTCCTCTACTCCGTCACCAACCTCGTCGTCAAGATCGAGCAACTCAACCAGCGCCTCGAACGCTTGAAGAATCGCGACTGAAGCCACTCCAGATAAGTCTGTTGTTACATCCCTCACAAATATGTCTTCTCTTGTTGTGCCTTTTACTTCTACGTGGAAGAATTCGTTTCCGTCAATTTCTTTTTTGTTTTCAAATCCATGTTTCCATCGTGACTGTTATTGAGTTTATTTTAGTGTTACTTTTTTTTTTTCTATTATACTTCAACTTCCGCCACCTAGGGTTTCTTTTGGGGATTTTCTTATTTTTCCGATCGCGTCTACCTCGTCTCTCTATTGTATCATAGGAAAGCGTGATTTCGATTATTCTTCGGTGTTATCGAAAATTCGTGCTTAATTTGAATTTGCCGTTTGTTATTGCCATGGGAATTTATGCTCGTTGTACCTTTCATCACGTCAATTGGAGTGTTATAGAACGAAAATTGTCAAGTTGCCAACCTCAATTTGTTGATTATCTTCAACAAAAAGTGCAGCTGGAGTTGGATTTTGATTGATTGAATTCAGTTATGTATAAGTAGTTCGATCACATTGCCATCAAATTCGCTTTTCAAGTGCCGAGAGCTCTTAAATTAGGAATGGGATCTCTAACATTGCATTGATTGAACCTCGCATGACGCTAAAGAATCTTAGGATGCATTAGACGCAAATTCTAATGTAGGCTTCGAGTTTTAACTCTCGACTTTAAATTTTGTAGAAATTTTACGATTGAAGAGCTAATGAACTATATCCTCACTTTTGAATATACCACTCGTTTATCTGCTAAACCAATTTTGTTGTGATGTTAGTTTTATTTCAACTCTAATTTCTTTTTGGGTACACGCTATGGTATAAGCTGTTTAGTGTTAATTGTGAAGACTCTGAGACAGCAAATATCTGGATTAGGGTTTTGTTTGGAGAAGGGGCGTGAGTGTAGTTGTATAACATGAACTTTTGGGGATTTGAGTTGTGGAGTTGTCTTAGCATGCATTGTTCTGTTGCGTGCTTGTCCCCATTTTTGACCAACTGGGACATATTCTAATCCTGAAGGTGAGGCCACAAGCAGAATCTTGCTCTGTTCAAGTGCTTTGACCTGTTCATTGTAATGCTTTGCGATCTTCCTTTGCTTTATACCTTTAATATATTATTGCTTTTCCATATTTTTTTGTTGTCTTCCGTAAAACGCTTCTTAAATGCTGTTCAATCTAGCCATATAGCAAATTTGAACAAGTTACGCGGCATGTTTTTCAGAATTTTTTTCATAAACACTTTTAAAGTCTTTTAGGATACTAGAAGAAAATAAGAAATAGAAGATTATTTTTTTTAAGTTAAAATTAGTTTGCTTATAATTTATATATATATATATATATATATATATATATATATATATATATATATATATATATATATATATTTATTATTTTTTTTTTTTTTTTTTTTT
>Ga0099824_1005618_pt1 | contig 17594 bp, 8 predicted proteins | sample SiratrowhiteBW_FD_76837 | JGI IMG/M metagenome (GOLD analysis project Ga0099824, IMG submission 76837) | Root nodule microbial communities of legume samples collected from California, USA - Siratro white BW | ecosystem: Host-associated > Plants > Roots > Nodule | place: USA: California... | reverse complement strand
TATATATATATATATATATATATATATATATATATAAATTGTGAGTATCAGATTGTAGAATTTGATATATGAAGTGAATACCAGATTGAAAAGAAGACATTCAATCTGGAATATGCTTGCTACATATTGAATTCTATAATCTGAAATTTTGAAATTTTATTCCTATAATGGTTTGGATTCTGAATTACAAAATCTAGTGTGTAAAATGTATATCGGATTGGCCCAATCTGGTATATATTGACCCAATTCGGTATACAAATAGCATTGTAGATTGTAGAATCTAGTGGACATTTGTATGTCGAATTAAATCTCCTAATTTTAATCCTATATTCATTTCATGTACTGGATTCTGAAATCTGGTATACAAAAGTTTTAGAAATTTGGATTCCGAATTGGGTCAATCAAGTATAAGAAAGATTTCAAACACATACTAGATGGGGTGAATTTGATACTTTAAAAATTTGTGTTTTTGAACTGACTTATATGCATTTCATTGTTATAATGAGTTGGTTGTTGAATGTAGATATGGATGGGCAAGGTTGGGGTAGATATACAAAGGAAGTAGATAAGGTGTCGGATATGGACCAACTACATGAAAGTGGCTTTGTTGGAGGTAAACAAGACTGTAGCATGAATTTTACAACAAATGAGGAAATTGATTATTTTTTCTTTATGTAAAAAAAGTGAACTTGATGCAATTGTGTTGTGGTGTATTTGTGTAGGTGTTTTGTTGGGAGAATTCGAGGGGAAAAACCCAGAGAGATCTCACAAGAATGAGAACAGGGCCCCAAAACCTTAAGGCACTAGGTTTGCGGGTCTTCTTTCTTATATGTTGCTCAACTTTCTCATTTCTATCCAATGTGGGACTTCGACTCACACTTGAATATCTGACATGTTTCTTACACGATAAGTCACTTCAATGGATTTGCAGAGTTGCATTTGGACTTGGCTTTGTGGTTGTCATACTTAGATCTGACAAATCAATTGGACAACAAAAAAAAAAGACATTTATGTTGTTGGCTGTGAAAGAAGTGGGAAATATAGAAAATACAGAACTGATTTAGAGGTAACTATTACAGGGATAAGAAAGTGTGGTTGTCCGTTTAGATTGTGGGGTAAATCAATTAATGATGGAGAAGGTTGGTTTTTTAAAGTTATATGTGGGTTTCATAATCATGAATTGGCTAAGACATTGGTGATTGACCCTTATGCTGGTTGATTAAGACCAGATGAACGTGCCTTAGTTCTTGACATGAAAAAAATTCAAGTGAAGTCAGCAAACATATAACTTACGTTGAAAGAGAACAATGAAGACAATGTCACAACTATATAATATGTTATATACATATAAGAGATCACTTAGAGGATCAAGAATTAAAGTGTAGTAGTTGACGATGTTGCTAGAGTGTGACCAATACATTCACTGGAATAGGTGTCATGAGTCTTCACAGGTTGTCAGTGATATTTTTTGGATACATCTCGATTTAGTGAAGTTTTTGAATGTATTTAGCATTGTCTTGTTGATGGATATCACAAACAAGACCAGTAAATAAAGACAACCATTGTTTGAAATAGTAGGCGTGACATCCATAGGCTTAACTTTCTCACCTGTCTTTGTGTTCTTGTCAAGTGAAGGTGAAAACAAATTTATTTGGGCTTTAGAAAGACTACGAGATTGTTTTTAAGAGCATATGTGTTCCTTGAATTTATTGTTAATGATAGGGACTTTGTTTTAATGAATGCAATTAGACTTATCTTTTCTGAAGCTTGTAACTTTTCATATCTATAAAAATTATCATGGTTAAATACAACCATTAAAAATTATTTTTTAAAATATATCGAATTGTACAACCCAATTTATAAAAGTCTTTATCAATGCATACCAGATTGTACAATCCGATTTATAAAATTTTTCTTAAATACATATCAAAATGTACAATCGAGTATGTACTTTGTTATTCACAACATACCAGATTGTACAATCCGATATGTATAATTTTATTCATATATATACTAGATTATATAATTTAGTATGCATCAATAAAATTATACATACCAAATTTAATAATCCTGTATGTTATGAATAATAAAATATATACCGAATTTTTCATTTTGATATGTTGGCAAAAAAAAAGTTTATAAATTTAATTATACAATCGAATATACATTTTACCAAAATTTACAAAATAAATTAACATACTGAATTATATAATAATAGCATATAAAATTTACAAAATAAATTAACATACTGAATTATATAATAATAGCATGAAACTCCTCTACACCTCCCTATTGAACATCCATTCTTTCTAAATCTACTCCAACAACCACAAAACTCACAAAAAGAGTGATATTTACTTATCTATTTGTGCCTTAAAACTTTGATTAAAGATTGAGAGTCGCAATTTCAGTCACCAAATGCTCCCCACAGTGAACTCAAACCAAGTTCTTCATTAAACTTCAACCACCGTTATTATCAACAACATAAACATTCACGCAGAGGTGTAAAGAGATACGATGACAGTGCTTCAAGATGGCAAAAAATATACGTAAAGAGTTGTGGAAACATTCACGCAGAGGTGTAAAGAGATAGTGCCAAGATGGCCAAAATATACGGTAAAGAGTTGTGGAAAGATGCAGAAACAGATAGAGATTTTACAAGGCGTTCAAGAACAACTTTCACGACGTAAAACCGAAGTAAAGAATGAAGGACAGGGTGGGATATAAAATTTTATCCTAAGAACATTTTTGCCAATTCAAATATACTATAGAGGTGCAACACGAGATTATGAAGGTGCATGCAGGAAGTGTTTGCCTCTCCCATTCCTCACAAAAAAGCGCACATTTAAAGCAGATGTCACTTAGATTTATCCAATCGATCCATGGGTCAATCTCAATCTACTTCTAAAATATTTTTTTTTTCTTAATGACCCACTTAAATGAGTTGGAGAAGTCTCAAATCCCAAAATTTCCGCATAAAGGAGAGTACAATCAGACACAAAATAAATTTAAACCATTATAACATTAAAATAAAAATATAATCAACTATAAAATAGGTTTCAATAAAATAATCAACTATTACTCTTTGGTTACTAAAATCTCATCATTTTGTTTATTATGCAAAAAGTATTTAACTTAAATTTATAATAAATTTTTATTCTTTATTTTTTATTTGGTGTTAAACAAAGTTTTTTCTTTATTTATATTTGTAAGCCTAACAATAACTAAAAATATAGAACTGGAGCAAAGTTAAAAAATATTATTTTAAGAGTAAAATTTTTATTGTTGTACAATTTGATTTAAATATTAAGTTACTAATAATAAAATATATTTACATTTTCATATCCGCATACGCAACTCGGCCATATACATTTCGTTCAATTACTGGTTTTAGTTATTGGTTTTGTGTAATGCGGGAAGAGAAAAAAATATTGAATCCAATTAGTGTTGATGAAGGTTATTTTTATTTTTTTTCTTAAAGTTAAAATAAGAATGTGTCAAAATTATGGAGGTGCAGGAAGTTAGTATAGAGGTGCAGGAAAAATCAGCCTGAAGCATGGATCATCAAGTTAATGGAACAGCATATGGAAAAAAGTTGGATAACTGCTTCCTACACCCTCCTCATTTGCTTGCTATACCCCCATCATATTTTTAAAATACTAAAACTACCTTTAGGAATGTTAAAATAGCTTACGAAATTCGTATTCGGCAACCAATATTCGGGTGTAAAAACGACTTTCAGATTTAGTTTTTCATAATAAATTTTAAGAATTAAAAAAACAGTTTCAAAAAACGTTTTTCAGATTACAAAATTAACTTAAAAAAAACCTTTTCCAGAAACATGTTTCGGAAAATGGTTTCCAAAAACCAAATTCACATTCAGAAAAATATTTTTTGGAAGTCAAATTTAACAAAATCATTTCTCGTATTCTCTCAATCAGTTTCAGATTTCATTTTCCGAAAACCAACCAACACTCACCTTCACTCACTCACACCACTGCTATCCAGAGAAGTCTGCACTGCACTACTACAAATCACGCCACGACTAAACTCCAAACACTCACCCACGACACCACCTCCTTTTTTTCAATAATATGCCAAGGATAACATTGGCCATATGCATTTCGTTCAATTACTGGTTTTAATTATTGGTTTGGTGTTCCAATAGGTGGTTTTCTCATTTTTCATTGTCGCTTTGTTAAGAACATATGTTGGAAATTATGTTCCAACTGAAGCATGGATCATCAAGCTAATCGATCAGCATATGGAAAAAAAGTTGGGCAATTGCTTCCTGCACCCCTCATTTGCTTGCTATACCAAAACTACTTTTAGGATGTAAAAATAGCTTCCGAAATTGGTATTCCGCAACAAATATTAAGATGTAAAAACTGACTTTCAGATTTAGTTTTTCAGACTGAATTTTGAGGATACAGAATCAGAATATAAAATTAACTTTTAATAAACTTTTTTCCGGAAATATGTTTAAAAAATGGTTTCTGAAAACCAAATTCACATTCAGAAAAATATTTTTTGGAAGTCAAATTTAACTTCCGAAAATCATTTCTCGTACTTTCAATGAGTTCCGGATTTCATTTTTCGAAAACCAACCAACTCTCACCTTCACTCACTCACAGCATACTCGTTAGAGAAGTCTGCACTGCACTACTACAGATCACACCACCACTAAACTCCGAACACTCACCCACGACACCACCTCCTCTCTTTCAATAATATGTTAAGCATAAAAGTGGCATTTTGAAAAGGTGATGTGAGGGTGCAGGAAGCAATGCCAAAAAGTTGAGGGAAACAATGGAACCCTTAACGCTAACAAATTCTTCTAGAGTGCTTCTTCCCGCACTTCCAAATTTTTCTTCAGGCATTTCCAAAATTTTTGAAATTGTCTAAATTACCCTTAAAATAATAGTGTAGAGACGAAAATGTTCCTCTACCTCCAATTTCGGAAATTACTATTCTGAAATAGGATGTTCCGTAACTCAAAAAACCTGTTCTGAAATGACCTGTTCCGAAACTATATATTAACTTCCAGAACAGATCATTTCCAAAGGTTTTTTGAGTTACGGAACACCCTGTTCTGGAATGACCTGTTCCGAAACTATATATTAACTTCTATAACAGATTATTCCCAAACAGGTTTTTTGAGTTAGTTCTGGAACAATAATACAATGAAAATCTATTTTTGGAACAGCTAATTCCGAAATACTGGCATACGGAATGTCTAGTTCTAGAACTCAACCAATAAATTCTGAAACAAAATATTTCGTAACACATTTTCACCCCTCAAATCTATTTTGGAATAATTTGTTCTAGAACACTCCTAATGACTTACGGAATGCTCAATGAACATATTTCGCAATAAGTTATTTCGTAATACATTCTCATCCTAAATACACGTTCCAGAACTGTCTTAAAATCTTTGAAAAATTTGGAAATGTCTTTGGAGGTGAAGGAAGAAGCCGTCATTCTTCTATTCGGTTTTCAAATCCATGCTCCAGCACTAGCATTCACTGTCACTACTAGGTGATAAAAAAAACATGTTTATGTTTATTTGGTTGAAGGAAACATTTTTGTCATCTACCTTCATTAAAAGTCACGACATTTAGACATCCGAATCCAATTAAATATTGACCGTTATTAAATAGGCAAGGAAATTGTATAATTTACTTAAGATTTTTTATTTGTCGTGTTTATACACAAACTTATTTTTCAAATATTTAAAAGTTGTGTATTTAAACACTCAGTTTTTCTTATAAAAATCGTGTTTAAAACATTACTTTCTTATTTAAAATTAAAAAACTTACAAGATTTTTTTAAAGCCGTGTTCTGAACAGTACTTATTACCTATTTTTTAAAATCATTTATAACATTTATAAATATTTAAAAAATTTACTTATTTATGCTAAGTTAAAAAAAAAAATAACATTTATGTATGTAACACCTTATAACACCTTACATCCTCCAACGATTTGTTCCCTTGAAAAATAAGTTGTAAAATGATTCAATAATACTTACAGATATGGAATATGAGGAACTATTCAAATATTGTCCCAACATTTTAGATTGGGGTACGTGCCTAACATTTGAGCAAGTGAATTATTTTATAAAAAAATAATTTTTTACTTTTAGAAAATAATCCATATAACTTAACCTCAAAATCAGTTTGATAAGTGAAATTCACACCTAAATATATGCCATAACATAGTCACGTCTCTGGACCATGTATAACCCTCTCACCCAAATTTATATATATATATATATATATATATATATATATATATTTATAGAGGTCAAGAGATTTTTAACATATCTCTAACACTTGAACATTAAAACAGAGAAAGCCTCAATAAGAGGTAGTACAACACCAAATATGTCTTGCTAAAAATATTATAATACTATCTTAAAAAAAATATTTTTAATCTTGACTCAATCTTATAAAAGTTATTATAAAAGTTATTAAAGTAAGATTCACATATGTATAATATAATTTGGTTATATCTCTAAAGAATATAAGATCTCCAAATTTTTTTTTCTTCTTAATGTATTGTCTTCGTACTCAAATTAAGACATCTTTGAAGTAAATGTAGCATAGAATATTGCATGGTGAAGAAGTCTCACAAAATCTTGCGAAGAATGCAAGTATTAAGACAAATCCAATAGAGAGAATTTTAACAGTAATTGGATCAATCAAATACAATCAATTAGCACCTCAAACAATGAACATAGCTTCCACCAATTATATAATGTAAGCTCTAAAAACTTAATCAAGTGTCACTCACAAAGGCAAACAAAAACATGCCCTGGTGTTGGTGAAAGAAAATTGAATAAAGGAATTCAGACCAAAAGGTATGAATCCTTAGCACAATCCAAAGGCATATTTCACTGGTTACACACTTATAATACAAGGAAAACAAATAATTACAGTTGACAAAAATAATATTCAAGGTGAGAGACATTACGTTTCTAAAGGAGCTTTGTGATCAGGTCCAGCAAGAATAATCTGCATTACAAATATACCAAGAGGTTAAAAAAGGATTGAAATGGATCATAAAATGCTTCAATTCTAAAAGGACAGTCTCAGATTTTACTGCTCTAAATCATGTTTCAATCCAAAACAATAAACACTATTTTTTCTGGGTGTACTTTAGAGGGTAGAGTGTAAATGATAGCTGTTGATTGATAAATTAACAGTTGACATTGTAATAAAATACATGCACATGTATAACTATATTTTGAAGATTTTCCGGTCAAATATATCATTCCACATTTTACATTTCTAAAGTGCAACCTACACTTTGAAAGAGTCAAATCCACCTCAGTATAAATCAAGTGTGAGTGAATAGTTTAAGGAGACATACATTGCAGTCAAATGCAAACCTCCTTGCAAGCATGATGGCTGCATTCCGTTCTCTCTCTGACTCAAAAGCTAAAACAAAAGAAAGACCTTGCTTCGGTTGCCAAAAGACTGCCTGCGCTGCGGCATTTCCTCCTCCTCGAACTCCACAAAGCTAAGATAAGAAAAGAAAGCACCATATTTAATGTACAACAACAAACTTATTATAAAGTAAACTTTAAATCTAAGTCAGCCTCATAAAATTTTAGGTTTACACCCACTTTTATGAGATTTGCATTCGCTTATATATTATCACATCTCTAATAGATATAGGATCTCCAACAGACTCGTTGACTCCTTCACACTTAGAACTAAACTTCTCAAAAGTAGGACTAGACAAGGGAAGGTATATATCAAATCTTAAACAAAAACACCAGACATATTTCACACGGAAATATAGCTACATCACTCAAGGTATAGACTGCCAGAACAACAGTATTTATCACATAAATGCATGTATTCCTTCCTTACTACTATTAGTTGTCACTTGTCACCAAGAACTATATACAACTGAGCGCCCACGATTTGAATACCTGCATTGAACTAGAATAGTATTCTTTGGTAATTGTTGCCTTTCCTTTACAGAGTTTCATCCTCATCTTTCCAACATGAAGTACATGAATAGATTCAGTTGGATGGTCTGAGCCAGTCTGAGTTACAACCACCTGCAAGGTGTTAAACTATTATTATTGTCACTGAATATGAACAGATTTTCTAAAACTTAAATGGAAATGTTAACAAAGTGCAAACAAACAACTATAGTTAGTGACAATCCGACACTAATTTTACTTGAAATTTGTTTAAGGACAAAACCATATATACTAGGTTGAAATTTGTTGAAGGACAAAAACATATATACTAGGTGAAAACACTGTTCAACTTGACAATCATACAACTGTACAACAAGCATCTTGAATTTAAGATTTAAAACTCTTATGAGAACGCACATACCTACTCAGTCAAAGAGACTCTAATATCGTCAAAGAACTATTTGACCTAAGAGTTTAAGCAAGTGATAATTCTCAAAACCAGACTCACCTGATCAATCATACTTTGATGTACTTTAGTGTTTGAAAAGTTGCTTCACACATTTCAGTAAACTAAACACGACTGAGATTTGGTGAATTCACAATTACCAGGATTTGAACTTTTTCCAAACACACCCATAGAAGGTTAAACTTAAAGTACTGATCCAAGAATTATAGATTTTTCAACAATAGCACCCTGTAATAAACCTAATAGTTGCTTGGTTTTTCCTTATGATATCACGAAATTTACTCCTGCAAAAGACTTTTTGCAAGAATCACCCCACCTCCTCGACAAAACAAACTGAACTAGTATTAGATTTTAATATCAACAATTAGAAAAATCCCCAAATAATTGCCTCATATTTATGATACGGTACATACAAAATGCGCAAGAAAAATGCAATTCCAATTGTTGGTCAAACCCATGTTACAAGCACCAGAATAGAATGGGTTGTTGTTTACTAAAGTTAGAATAAAAATATGTGGTAGTTAACAGGCCTGTCTATTTGGATTATGACTTGATAATGTCTCCCCTTTACAAACTCTAGCTTTCCCTGTCATTTAAGTTAACAAGTTGGAAGCACTCCATGTTGCACAACATGATTAATGAGCTATAAAAGAGGCATCACAAACAACGAATGACACGCTTATATAACATTGACAATTAAAACGATAAGCTCAGACAGATTCTTACATACAATTAGCTAAGAATAAGAGAAAGAAAAAGGAAAGATATAAAGTTTAAAAGGTCATAATGACATACATTAAATTCAGTGTCATGCTTTCGCACGAGTGCCTCAACGTAGGTTCCCAAACCAGCAGCTGAATAAGAATATGAAATAAATGAATAGCTTGATTGGACAATGAACCGAGTCCATTTGTAAATTGATAATACAAAACATCTAGTTTAAACATCAGAAAATACATAGAAATAAATCCTGTTAATCAATACTAAGTCAAAAGAGTACAAATCAGTATGGGAACCAAACCAAACCTGGATCAATTGGACCAGTGGTTGACAATGTGATCTCCTGGCCTTTCGAAATAATATCAACTTGCAACACCCGTCCAACATCAAAAGGTTCTGGGGCATAAACCGACTTGGTAGCTCCTGATAACAGAAAAGATATAACAATCAATATTCCACCACCATGCATCTCGAACGTACAGTTTATAGATTAAGCCCTTCCAACACTTAAGAATGGCTAACACAATGTATAGTAGCCACAAAATTAGTCACATGCTAAGGGCCATAAAAAGAATAGTTGTATAACAATATGCAATCAAAGCGAACATCTCTACAAGGAAAAAGTTTAGCAACCAATGAGAATTTTGCTTAGAGAAATGAAACTTATTGATAGAGAAAAAACATGGCAATAACAGGTCGACTAGATAGACAAGAAAATGTGCCTTCGACGGAAAGGTGACATCTCAAAGAATGGGAGATATCAACAGCGCTAATGGTGATAATCTGAGGAACAGCACATTTCTGGAAGCCGATGGCACAGAAGAAAGGGACAGCTGATATAGAGCAGCACGTGGTTGTTTCAGCAGGCTACTTCACAGACAGTTTCATTTATCTTTTCTTTCTGGTGCAATTCAGTTTTTCATGGAATCTATTATAAAACAGGTAAATGAAACACCACTATTTATGTTCACAAAATTAACATGTAAAGAGCAGCAAGTAGGTAAGTTCAGGTAAATATGAGATTGAGAGCTTCCTGCCACCAGAACTGAAATGCAGGAAAGCATATGATGCGATATAATACTTGATTGGGGAGAATAAATATCAACTTGTATTTGTCACCTGTGGATTTCAACCTAATGCATTTAACAGTACATACTGACAGAAAATAATCAGTGTTATTATTAAGAAGTTGTAAGATAGCTTTCCAACACTCTGGTGTTGGTTGTGTTTCAGGCATACAAGTTGTATACCTAACTGCAATTAGTTAGCTTAATAGAGAAGATAGTGTGTATATGACTTAGACTCAGAAAAACATATTACAGATTTCAGATCAGAAACGTTTTCTCTCCCTCTTGAAGTGGTACACTGATTACTTTCACATTTTGTTGATCATATAATTGCCTGTTCCTTTTTTACTTAGAAGTTTGAAGATTTGTGTTCAGTTTTTAGTTTACAAGGCTTAGTACCGGGCAGGTTGAACACTTAAGGAACCTGATATATAACACAGAATAAGACAGTAATCATGTGGACAGATACTTTGAAGCTGAAATGTTTGACAGAATAATAGTTTCAGCAAGTAACAAGTACATGAGAGCTTTTTTGAGGAAAAGGAGTTAACTCTTCTTACTCTAAAGTAATAAATATGATAATAATCATAAGTTTAACCATGCCAGTTAGGTACATTACTAAGGTGAGACAGTATAAAAGATACAAGTTGCCTTTAGATATTGAGAGAGATCTTGTTTTTTTGAGTAAGCATTGCACACTAAACTTAGAGACGGGGAGAGAACAGGGTTTCTTCAATACCCTGCCCTGAGTACAAAAGAAATCATTTCTTTTCCTAGTTTCTGATCCAGTTCCTATCGCATGTCTGTAGATATATTATGAAAGAGTATATTAATTTTATATTGAGTGTATTTTGTCCCATTTAGAGGCTACTTGATTTGCTATTATTAAATAAAGCACTATTGAAATGTCCTAGCAAAGAATGAAACAATGGCAAGATCAACTTTTAAGAAAAAGGCAATCCAACAGATAATGTTGACTTCAGAAACATTATCATTTAAAGTGAAAAAACCTACGAATTTGTACCTGAAATAAGTTCCCTTTTGGCTCCTTCAGTTGCTACACGATACCACTGAATGGAACACATTGAAAGTTCAGGGGCATTATCAGAGCAAGGTTGAATTTGCAAATATGAACCTAGCGTTTCAGCTCCTTCTAATTCATATAAATGGGGAACATTTTCCTCTCCTTCCTTTGTCCTTGATAACTGAAGAGAAATGGAAGAAAATCAATGATAACTTAATAGGGAAGACAATCGGATCACTCCTCAATTTTAACAAAGAAACATATCATTCACTTCAAACAAAACTATACTTTAATGTTGATGTTCAAACAATAACCATTACCATATAAGACCTTCAAAAATCCCCAAGTCTATATCTCACATAATAGACTCAAGGAAAGAATATCGAAGATTTGAATACATTTTATTGCATTTTAATCATCAATCAAGTGATGCTCATTAGGTTTGAGAATTGATGAAGAGATACTATTATGTATAAGCACACACACATACACACATTAACATATGCATACTATACACACAGAGAAACACATTTCATACAGCAGAATAAACAAGTACTTCCGAAGTCTTGTACATTAAAGAAATGTACTTCCCAGAATCAGTCAATGGAAAAAATCGAACCACTTCAAAATGACTTAAGATCATAGGCATACCTCCTTCTGCAGACGAAGATAAAGTCTAGACTTCTCGGCAAGTTGAGCCCTTAATGCTCGAAGCTCATGTTCCATATCCATAACCTAAAATTAATATACAAACAACAAAGAGATCAGGTTCAGGGTACTACAATGAAGTGAAAAGAACATTAAATATTGATCTATAATGAGATGAAAATAAGAACAAAGGAACAATGTATACCTTGCTTGGCTGATGCAGCATTTTGATTCTCCGAGCCTCTTGAACCTCCTTCATTAATTGATCCAGGTCCTAAAGTTCCCATAGAACTAAATTTTGTTAAAATGAAAAATACTTAGTTGATGCAGCACTGCAATATCAACAGTTACATTGTGTATGCAAGCAGGGAATATTATGATTATTGAAGAGTTTTTCTTATTTGATAATTAGTTTTAAAAAATAAAATAAATATATAAGAGCAATTCACTAAAGAACATCTAAACGAACATTTAAAAAATGTGGGAAAGAATCTATAATGCATAAGACTTTCTAGTCTCTCCATACATCAAAAATTATGTAAACACCTCTGAAACAGTCAAGAGAATGGCAAAAAAAAGAAGCAATAAGCACTGTGACAAAAACAATCTATGATCGAAGATTGGTCCTTAGAAAACACTCATTTTTTTTCCAACCTCATACAACAAAAGAATTGAGAGAAAAGCACACTTAACATTATGGAAGAAGGAATGATCCAAACCTGCTTTCCTGAAGCTTCAGACATTTTCTCGTGCTCCTGAAGTGCCTCCTCAACTCTCTGAACTGCTGCTCTGGCATTTTCTATTTCAAAACGAGCAAAAGCTCTTTCCTCATTCACAAGTTTCTTAGCATCTTCAGAAGCCTACAAATGAATATAAACTCTCAACAGTGGAAAAGAAATTTATTGTCACTCATTCTAACATTCACTCATAATAAACGACACATTGTGCTGATAAAATGTTGAATAAACTGAGCTGAGAGGTTTCATTCCCTGGACAATAGACAAAGTAGCTGGCTTGCAGTACACAACATTTTTTTTATTGCATATACATTATTATATGTAATAACTACAAACATTCTATGAATTGATATTGAGATAACAAATACTCTCAGATGATTCTTGCAAGTCTTCCCTAGAAACAGAAATATCGTGCTCCTTAATTTATAGCACTGCATTGTTTATGTTGTCCTTTGATGTCAGCAGTTGAAGCAAAAGCACTTACAGGAAATCTTTGTACCAAATTTATAAATAGACAACATAGTTGCTTTAGGGACTTTTATAACTGACAAGGACCAGAGTGCCGTTTTATATTAATGTTTATAGTATGCTATTGTTCTTGTTTTGCTTTCTTTGGCTCCTGAACTTAGTAAATATAATATGCACTGTCTGTATAAACCTTTAATTTTTATTTCTCATCAAATTTCACCCTATATCACAAAGAAAAAAGTAAAAAGAAAATGCATCACCTGCTTAAGAAAATTTGTTAGCTTCTTCACCTCAGCCTTCTCTTGGATTAGTTCCCCTTCCCTTTGAGTCAACTGAACTGCTATAGCTTCAACCTGTAGAATGCACCAAATAACCTACAGTTTATTATAATCACAAATAAACTGATGCAAGAATAAATGGCCCACAGAAGATTGCAACTTCGGCACAGGAGAGGTGAAGCAGCGAATATATTACCAAAATGACAAAACTTAAGATAATGCAAATTTTAAGAAAAACTATCCCATATCTTGTCATCAATAACTTTCCATTCACTTCCTATTCATCCTTACCAAAAACCCACGCTCTCCACCTATGTATTTATTCTGACCTATCCTGACAGAACAAAAACAATATGAAAAAACAAGTGCTCTTCTTGTTGGATATTTGTTGAAGCAACTCCTTTAGAAAAATATAAACATCAAGAGAATAATAGTGTGATGTATATCACGCAAGAACTATTATTCGCCCTTAATCACAAACTACACTATTCTGTGACAGTTATTTTACACTTGAGAGTTTCAAATGACCCTAAAATGAATCAGCAACTCTAAAATTAATGGGATAACTTGCTGCATGCTAAACTTAAATAATCAATTATAAATACATGATGCAACCAAACAATGGTAGTAAAAGGCCATAACTGATGTATTAGGCATCCGGCAACTGGTACCTTAAATGCAATCACTTATCAAACAAAATTTAATTTAGAAGGCACACAATGCTCTTCAGAAAATTGACAAAAGGAAGTACTCACATGCTGACACACAAGGAAGATGTATAGGAAGGAACTTTGAGAGTATCCTCTACCATCTCAAACACAAACTCATGTTCATATATCCAAAAAAAAATATTATCTTATCTTCTCAAGCCAAAATAATTCATAAACTTATTCATTAGCCACTGTCCACTGCTCGTAAGGTCACAGCCTACAACTGCCTCTAAAGTTTTGTTTCATAAATTCATTCTTGATTGTAGATGATCTTATCTATAGACCATTTATCCTCAACTATATAGGTAACGATTGTGGGGTACAATACTTGCCAATCAGATCTCCTAGTCCTATAGGAATGAATCTAATCATTTTCAGTAGTCTGTAGAGCATAAAATTATATCCAATACTTTCATTTATGATATCTATATGACTTAAGCATTCACATCGTCTCACCACCAACTACCAGTTAGCATTACATCACAGTTTTGTGTTTTCCATTTTAGCCAACAGGGCCACACAATCCTGGCCTGCAGAAAGAATCGTTATCATTTAGATGGATCCTTCAAAATTAATAAAAGAGCAAACAATATAAGGAATCCTTGCATATGCCAAGTGGTACTCTTCACTTTTTCCTTCTCTTTTGTTTAAAAATCCAGAATAATTGAGCCTATAATCACTCCTCCCCGCCCACTTCTCCAAGGCATTCAACTTTTAGAGAGCAAAGGTTGTCTGATGATCATACTATAATGAACATCCTTTAGAATATACTATCAGCTTCATATGATTGTGTATTAAACATACAAATATATAAGAAAATATGATGGTTAGGTTGCAAAAAAAAGCACATCTAAAACAGGAACTAACCATAGCAATAGCTTCTGCTACGTCCTCCTTGTTTCTTCCTGCCACTCTCCCTTTTAAGGATTGCAGTGCATCTCGAAGCTTCTTCAAAAGAACATGTTTTTCCAGTGAAGCTGCTTCTCTGAGTCTAGCCTGAATTCCACCACCATACAAAAAGATTAGTATTGAAAACAACATGAAGTTCACTGCAAATTATGAACACTGATAATCTCAATGGAAAAAAATCGAAAAACAAATTATATAATAGAATTCTCAAGTTGAAATGCTCTCCAAAAATAAACCTTACATTGGTATTACAAAAATAAGTTGAATTGTAAATATGAAAATTATGACCTCTTCAGACAACTTAGCAGCAGCAGCCAAACCCTTCTCAAATTTACTGGCAAGATCGCGAACAGACATTCGTTTCTGCTGTTCCAACAGCTGTGCAGTCTCACGTGCAACAACCTCCTTCATAGATAGCACTTTTGGATCACCCTTTGTCTCCATGATCTGATCATTAACTCCTATTTTGTAATTAGGAAACCGAAGAGAAGCAAATATTACATCGGCCGACACTGCAGGCACTGCATCTTTCTGCATAGTATCCCCAAAATCACGGGTCATCCTCGTCATTTTCACGATCTATCACCTCTGCCAGTCACAAACAAAATGCAATCTTTAGCAACATCAGTTGACCAGATTATGTTCCACTTAAAGCAGTCCAATGAATTTTCACAAACAAGCCAAAAGAAAAGGAGCATTCACTCACAGAATAAAATAATAACAAAAATGACATACCCCAAATCAGAAACTAATAAATTTAGATATACCACTAATCCACTCTACCCACTAAACTTATTGAAATCAAAATAAAAATCTGACACAGCCCCTCTAACAATGAGACTAAACCCTAATCCTCCTGCTTATCACATTTTTTATTATCCTTTTTTTCTAGTTGTAAGCTATGAGGGAAAAGCAAGCTAACCAAAAAGAGACAAAAAACAAAACTTGAACTTACAGATCATGAAATGACAAAAAATTGGTACTTGAGTTGGGATTCTTAGATCAGATGCAAAGGGGTTGCTGAAGTTTTGCTATCCACCAACAGGGTAGCAATGAGAGAGAGAATAGCGAAGGAAAGATGGTAGCTTTGCTTTTTGAAAGTAAAAAGAGAATGGCGCCCCAAAGGGTGGCCCCGAAACAAGTTTGTGTTTTAAGTGTTAACGTTTTTGGTTGTATTGTTACATGTCGGATACTCTCTCTCTCCTCACAATGCCTTATGCTTTAAACCAAAACTCTTTGGCGGGTCCCAACCTTATGTTTCCAATATTTTCCTCACACTTCTTTCCAACTTGTAACTAACAATAGAAAATTCTGAGTATCATTTGAAAATGAAGTTAACAAAAGATTAATCTATTATAAAAGTAAAAAACAAATAACAGATTAATTATCAAAATAAAGTCAACATAAATTGTCGTTTTTAAGAATAAATTATTTTCGTAGTGTTGAAAATAACGCTCTAACTGTATGCATAGTGGAAATTTTTTATGCTTTATATGCAATTATTATATAACTAACCACTGAGGTATTTGACTTGGGTTTGATTAAAGAAAAGAAAGGTGATTTGAATTATTTTGTTAAAATGTATGATTGTAATGTCTGGAAAACTACTCCAAATCATGAGTGGTTATATTCTTCTGGAAGGGTTGTTTTCATTATGTATTCAAATTTCCTTGCACTTCCTTCCCATCAATCATCATCTATCATCCATCATCATAAATTATCTAACTTCCTATGTACCCGGATACTCATCAACCTTTTCTCTTTCTCTTTCACATAATATATATATTTCCAACTTACATAAACATTTTCAATTCATATTCAATTTCCTCATTGAGCTTTTCTAACAAGCGTTAAAACGGTGAAATGATTGGAAGATAAAATAATATCGTTTCGTGAACAATATGTAAGTAATATAAAAAACATGAATTGATATGTATTTCTCATAAAATAATAAGACAGTTTTATTTTTGTGATTTTTTATAATCTTTTATTATTTTTTGAAATCTCGTAAAAAATTGTTTACACTATAAGAAAATTTTGATTTACATACAGATTATTATATATGGATTTTATTCCATATATAAACTTAGTATTACATACAGATTTTATATACAGATTTATTATATACGGATTTTATATACAGATTTTACATACGGATTTATTACTTATGGATTCAAATCCGTATGTAATTACATACGGATCCAAATCTATATGAAATTACCTACAGATTTTATATACGGATTTATTACATAAGGATTTTACATACGAATTTACTATATATAGATTTTACATACAAATTTTACATACAGATCTAAATTCATAAATAGTTACCTACTAAATTTTTAATAACTAATTTTATTAAATTTATAATTATTATTATCAACATTATTATTATTTTTAATATTATTAATAATAATAATAATTATTATTAATTACATTAACATTATTATTATTATTAAAAATTAATAATAATATTAAAATTGGTAAATATATATATATATATATTATTAACTTATATAATTAATAATATTAATAATATTATATTTAATTTTATTTTTATTACTTTCATTCTTATTATATTATATTATTACAGTAATATTTTTATTATTTATTAATATGATTAATACTA
>Ga0099824_1005617_pt1 | contig 17595 bp, 3 predicted proteins | sample SiratrowhiteBW_FD_76837 | JGI IMG/M metagenome (GOLD analysis project Ga0099824, IMG submission 76837) | Root nodule microbial communities of legume samples collected from California, USA - Siratro white BW | ecosystem: Host-associated > Plants > Roots > Nodule | place: USA: California... | reverse complement strand
TTTTTTTTAAAAATTTAAAAAAAAAAAACCCAAAAAAAAATAAAAAAAAAAAATTAAAAAAAAAAAAAAAAAAAAAAAAAAAAAAAAAAAAAAAAAAAAAAAAAAAAAAAAAAAAAAAAAAAAAAAACACAGGTCCATAGAGGTGAAAACTTTTAAGTTAAACCAAGGATTAATTGCATAGGTTATCCAAAGAATCAAAAATTGTGAAAATACCTTCCTAGTGAAAGTCACAAACCCTAATTATAAAATTAGAAGGATTTTGTGGAAAATGTTTTATCAGTTTTTATGTAATTTTTGAACAAGTGACAGTATGGTGATACACTAAGTCAAAAGGAATTTTCAAATGATCTGCATTTGAGATTGAAGATATTTATTTTTGTAGACGTAAACAAGAGGTGTATGTAAGTAATTCATAGAAATTTGAGATATTTTTATGTTCCATTTTGATTTGTGTTTGTGGGAACTCTTATATTGAATTGTGATTATTTGTCTTCTTTTCTGTGTTTGTCATTTATTTCTCTATTAATAATCATCACAGGCACATTGGGAAGGTTATTGGTCTAAATTTGGAAGAGTTTGTGTCAACTTTAACACACCAGTCCATATGTGAGCAAAGCCATGAGCACATCAACACTTCAAATAAATGACCTATGAAACACTTGCAGCCAGAATCAAGTATGACCACACCAAATTTTGCTATGAAACACATAAATAGCTACTAACATCAGAACTTAGGTTCTGGAAGTCAGATTATAACTCAAATTTCACTCTAGATCTTTCTACAGTGGAACTTCAATTTTATAGGAATCATGTTTCAAAGTTCATCAACATCTATCTAATGGAACACTTGATCTCTTTTCTGGCTTGAAAAAAAAAAAAAACTTGATCTCTTTTCTTATTCTAGATCCTCATTCTATGAGTAACTAAACATTTGTAATCAGGGAATGAGGAGTCCCAACCCTAACTTGTGTAATCTGAAGTTTTGCTCCTGATTCAAGTTCACTTACTCTTGTTGGCTACTTATTTCTAATTCCAATTTTCCTAAGAATTGACTATTCATGTGAGACATGGTAAATCTCTAATGGAAATTGATAAATTGGAGTAAGGATTGAAAATAAAACCAAAAGGCCTATTTAGGAATAGAGATTAGAAAGTGTTGATGTATCAAGAAATTAAACTTTAATCACATTTAATCTGATCTTCAATTTAATTCTTTTAATTTGAATTAATGAATGTTAAGGGTCCTTAGGTCAGGGTTAGGAAAAATCATATTCTAATGTCTCATTCTTTTTTTATTCTTTTTTTAAAGGTTGGAGTGCTAATTCCCAAAAGAAAACTGAAAACTAAGGTAAAAGAGACCCCTATAAGAATTCATTCTCATTCTTGAGTTTTGCTTGGGATTATTTTATGATTCTATTACTGCTTTGTGTGGATAACTATTATTTAGTTTGTTGTTCATAATAATGATTAAATTTAACCTTTCAAGGTTTAGCTCAAATAAGATTAAGTTCGTTTCTTGGAAATTAATCGATTTTTTTTTCTTGTAGTTTATCACTTTATACTAACGACTGGTACAGCTTTAATATGTTCATGTTTAACCAGAGTTTGAATCCAACTCGAAAGTAAAATATTTCTAAAAGTCACATATTGATTCGTATTTGACAAATAGGTAAGACCACTATATGAACAACAACACAAACAATGAAGCTTTTTAATTCTGTTAATGTTTATGCATTTAAATAAATTAATGTTATGATTGGGTGAACGAAAAGAAAACAAAATATTCCCTTTGTTAAAGGGAAACTATGCTTGCTAAATGAAAAAAAAAAGGTTGATTTCTAGAAAATAATTCAAAAGTTTTCTTTTTTATTTACTTTTTTAATTTATTTATTTTTCTCCTTCATCATTTCATCCAACCAAGCTCATACAAGGATTCATTCTTGAGTGTCTTGTGGCAGTTTTGTTTCTTCATGATAAGCAAAAACCCTAGACTGATCAAGGATGGTTGAAGTAGCTCATAGAAGCTAGCCAAGGTTTCATACTTACGACTGAGTCCCTTTAAAAGTTCATAGACATGTTCTGTAAAATAAATTAATTTTTTAAGAAAAATGAGTTACAAAACGAGTCTACTTATAAGTTTACAAACAATGTTACCTAAATTAAGTTGAAGCTTTTCTCCCCTTTCCTTTATTATTCTTATAGTTTCTTGGAATGTACAACAATTTCTAACACAGAAAGCCAAGAACTATGCTGTTATAAGTTACTTTAGTATTAAAACTCAACTTAGTTCTATTTGTTCCAATGTAATTCACTAACATATATGGTGATGAAGACTATATATAAATTAAGTTGGTTAAGTTTTTAGGTTTACATTAGATTAGATTAACTAAATCAAGTGGCAATGTAGGGGAATTGTTTGTCATATAAAACCTTTTAAATAGGGTATTCCAAACTTCTAAACCATCAAATCACCAACTTACAAAAATATATATTAGTAATTTAAATAGTTATCATTACACCAAATAAGATGTGACAAAACTATAGTTAACTACTAATATTAATCTTTATAAAATTAAATTCATGATTTACGTTTCAAATTCTTTCACTTTACAATTAAATTAATCATATATCTCCATTACATACACATAATTTTGATCAACTCCATGTTTGGTAGAGAGGAATGAGAGGAAAAGAAAAATAATGTTGATGATTTAGGTTAAAAGAGAGAGGAGAAAAAAGATGGTAAAACCCACTTTATTATTTCTTATTTATTTTTATTAATCTTTCTATTTCTCACATATTTCTACTCTACCTACCAATTAAACATTGATTTTATTTCTTATTTATTTCTCTTCCCTCATCTTACTTTTTTTTTTCTCTATTTTCACCATTTATTTTCTTTAACCCAAACAAAACCTAAAATAATGGATCTTTCATCAATTTAGAAGTAACCAAGGGTAACATTTAAGTACATCCTACCCCCTCCTCCTTCACCTTTCTTTTAGAAAAGCATTTTCTACCTTTTATCAGCAAAAGAAGAAATCTAGTAACTGAATTGAGGGCACTCCAATAAAAAATATATAGAGAGAGATGAAAAAGACCCAGCTAAGTTTCCCTACAAATAAACTACATATACTAAAAACAACCTAATGTTATAAACTATATAGAAGCTTCAGGTTCAATACTCCTCCTACCTTGCTAATTCAAATGAGCCCCATGCTATAAGACTATATAAACCTCTTGCAGAAAGGGTATCTGAATCAGGCGTTTTTCAACTACAACCATTAAGAAGAAACCTTTTGTTGAACCTTATATACCAGGATAATGTGTTGGTTTTCATCAAGTGATAGAAGTTTTTGGTTTGTTACTATCTTTTGGTCTGAACTAGGAACTCAACTAAGGAGGCTAACGTGTCCACTTTTGTGAGGGTGAAGGACAATTCCATCTGACAAACTATAATGACTGTAAGGGAACCTGTAGTAGGGCAGTGTTGTATTGGAAGTTAAAACTGAAATATCGCTGTTTAATTAAATATTTCTTTGAGGTGACAGCATGACAAAGAAAGAAAATAACGGTCAGTTTGATTTGAAAGTACTGTTTTTTTTATTCTTTCTATATTTAGTTTACAAGAAAAGAAATAGGAAGAGTAAAAATAGAGAATAAATAAATTAAATGTTTAGTTTTCTAGAATAGAAATAAGTAAAAAAAAATAAAAAGAAAATGTTTTTAAATTTATTTAATTTAATAGAAAGTAAAAAAAATAAATATGTATTTTTCTCCTATCTCCTTCCTAAATCAAACCACTGAAATTAATTATCTCTTTCTTTCCTCTTCTCTCTACCAAACTAAGGGATAGTATTCTCAATGTCTTTTAAGAGATTATCATACATTTATACAATAAATTATGAACATGTTGTATTTTGTTATTTACTTGATCAATTCTTTTTTATAATCAGAATCAAAGCAAAAGATACAAATATAAAACATTTTCTTTAACTTGAATATAGTGCTAGGGTCTTAGTACATTAAAACCCCTTTAATAATTTTCATGAGAGAAAAATTATGTTATTCTTTTAGTTAATAAATATTATTAAATTCATGCATCAAAATAAAAGACTAAAAGAATATCTATCGGACCCCTATTTTCTTAGTGATAAAAGAAACCCTAGTGTTTTGATATTAGGATGAAGACATTAAATTGTAGTTTATTTTATTTTTATTAACATTATTTACTCATTTCAACTTGTTGAGTAAAGAAGGAAGTTGATTTGCCATTTCTGAGTAAACAAAGAGAAAACTGCATAGAAATGAACATAACATAAAAGACTATATATAATTTCTTGCCATATCTTAGTAGCCACATTTTGAAACCCTTTAACTTGTTTTGTAAATGCTGCAAAAAGAAGACAGAAGCAGAAAATAAAATTCAAAGTGTTAAGGTTTTAAGGGAAAAAAAAATGGTTTGAAGTCTAACAGTAAAGAAGACAAATGTCTGTAAACAATGAATGGAACATAGAAACATAAAGAGAATGTAAGCTTTAAGTAAACAAATGGTTTACTGAAAACATTTTAGAATTTGAGCATTTTTATGAAATCAACCCTTAATAAGATATTCTTGCATGGTCGCAAATGAATGTGGTAAAATATAGTTTACGATGGAAAAGAGTATAATCAACTAAATTCCTTAATCTAAAAAAAACAAAAAAAAGGTTGAGCTATACATGCCATCTAGAGAGTTTATTTATATGCTCATTAATATATAGTATAATTTGAAAGGTGTTATTGAAGCTTTTGTTTTCAGTAGATACAAAAACAATGATAATTTAAAAGTTCGTGATGATAACTTTCCAAATTCAGGAAAAAAATCCAAAAACATTATAAAAGATACATGAACATGTCTCGTTTTTCCTGGTGCCAAAAGATGTAAAATTTGTTATTTAGGTATAAGAAGTGCCGTTTTCAATTGATATTTCTCACTGTTCCTGTAAAAAGGAACAGAAGAAACACTTATAAGTTTGTTTGAATGCATGTCTCCTCACATCATTTTGTGTTTCAGTCCATTTTTTATTTTGTTTAATTTCCTTAGCATTTCAAAAAGGGTTTATTAGGGGAGACAACCACCACCACACCCCTCTGCCCCCTCAAAAAAAGGAAAAACAGACACAATTGAATAGTATTAAAGAACATAAGTAAATTTCAGAAAACGACATGAATAAATTTGTAGGAACAAGCACAGCAAAGTTTTATATTTAAGTTTTTTCACGGTGTTTGTTAACTCTTTCTCCAAAGTCAGTTTGCAGACAATTCAATTATTTTATGCAGCATTCCACTATGCCTTTTAAGCATACACCCTTAACTTAGTTTATTAGAAAATGTTCGAACTGTTCACAAAACTATATATATTGCTCCAAAACTGGCAGCACAATTTTCAAGTGCTCCAACAAGAGAAGCTCCAATTTCTAATTCCAGCTAGAAAATCTTCTTGTCTATATCACTTAAGGCTATATGCTCAAAACACTGTCACTTCAAAGTTGTTGTTATACGTAATGAAAGCTACACCAATCTCACATATGACTCTTAGTTACATTCTTGTTTGAGACTTGATTTCTAGATAGGCTAGATCTTAAGTTGAACATTTTCTGTTTCAAATAAACAAATATATATATATATATATATATATATATATATATATATATATGAGAGGGCTATATATAATAATTCAGATATAAAAGGAATTGTAGTATTTAGTGTTATGAATGCACCTGCATGATGATTCTTACAAAAAAAACTTTCTATACATAGATTCTTTGACCAATAATAATAATATACACCTTAGAATGTGTGAACTCGTGATACTAAATCACACTGCACATTATTTCATGGAGCAACACTAGCTCCAAGCAGATAGAGTAACATTTTCCTTTTTTTACTTATTTTTGGAACATCACACTAAGGTTTTCCACACTTCGTTCGATGATAAAAAGTAGGGTCTCCGACCCTACTAATTAATTGTAGATAAAATACTTATGGATCAGTCGATATTACAAGAGGAATCAAATCATCGTTATGTGGTGCTGCACAAGAATATCTTTATCTCTCTCTCTCCATCCCATGATTCTTGTAAATGTCAGTTTTCAGTACATATGATACATCACTAATCACTAACCTACATGTACAAACTTCTTCTTTGCCCGTTACTGAGGGAACAAGGTTCCTTTACTCATTCCACCCTTTCGTCATAATGTTTTGTTGAGGAGGTGTGAACTATTGCTTAATTATGTTAAAATTACTCATCAAGGTGTATATAACCTCGTCATTGGTTCGATTTTAACTTAGAAAATACCTGCAGCCTAATAGAAGAAGCCATATACAAAGCTAGCCCACCCATCAGTTTAAGAATTTGTTAAGCTCTAAATAAAGGATGAGATTAGGAATTATTAGGTTCATTGCAGATGTAAAATATTGTCAACTACAATCAAATTTGTCTTTTAATCTCAAGTAATTATGTCTGGACAATAAAGAATTAGTGTAGAAACTCATTGACACTCACCATTTCTCTTTATCTCCTTTTCTTTATCATAACTATAGTTCTCTCTTCTTTCTAGGGTGTGTGTTACCATCTCTCTTTGCTTAGGTCCAATAATCCACCCCAAAAACTTAATACAAAAAGTATGAATAACAAATTAAACCAGATCCTATGCAGTATCCACCACTGTGTATTCGTGTTTAGCAAAGCTACATAACAGTATATATGGTGTAAAAGAACACACATGCATATGTATCTTATAAGTATGCATGAAATTTACTAGCTCACAGATTAAAGAAACTGATCTTGGTTTCAAAAGGGGTGCTAAAATTACCGGAAGCACAGAATTAATTTAAGAAGAAGAAAAGGGAAAGTTGAAGGAGGAGAATAATGGTACCTGGAGCTAGCAAATTCATAGAGCTTCCCTCTTGGAGAGAAGATGATAAGAGCAACCTCAGCATCACACAGAACTGATAGCTCAAAAGCCTTCTTCAGCAACCCATTTCGCCTCTTCGAGAATGTTACTTGCCTGCTTGTGGCGTTCTCTATACGCTTCATTTGAGTCTTTCCTCTCACCATCTCTTCTACTTTCTGCTCATAGAATCATCAGTACCCCAAAATAGATATGAAACTAGCAAATTACTTTCATTGACACTCACATATATTGGGTAAAGAAAAGAAAATTAGCTTATATACGCACACATACATAAGGTCAAGAAGAGAGTCCTCACCAAGTAGCTATAGAGCAAGCCAAGAAATTAAACCTTGTGATGATGGGGAAATGGAAGAAATGGAAAGATTTGTAGCAAATATATGAGCCCTCCAAGTTGTACTTGAAGACACAGAAAGCTATAGCAGATAGAAAAAATGCAACAGTTTAGAAGGGCAATCAGTCAAAGGGTTCATTAAATTCCAAAAAAAGGGTGAAATGTTTATGAAGGAGGGAGGTTACAAAGAAGTGGGAAGTCAAAGAAGAAGTAGAAGAAAACAAAAACTGTAACAGAAACAGAAAAATGAGTGAATTTAAGCTTCTTCCCTGCAGAGGATCTAAACACTCACTGAGGAAAAGGTTTGTTTTTTTGTTTTGTGCTTAGATACTTACCAGCAAGAAACACAAGCAGGTCTCTCTCTCAGTAAGTAAAGGAAAAAGTTGAGCCAGCAAAAGGAAGAAGATTTGCACCAAATTGGCAAAATCAAGGGAGATCTTTTTAACCAAGTGAGGGAGCTAGGAATAATAAAGGCTTGAGGCTAGAAAAGGAAAGGGAAAGAGAGAAAATGAGAGGCAAGAATCCAAAGAAAGCAAGAAGCCCAAAAGAGAAAGCACACAAACTGCAGATAAATAATAGAAAGAGAAGAAAAGTGAGTGCTACATAATTGAGATACGTTGAAGAAAAGAGTTGGATTTGACCTACTTTAGCCAAGAGAGAAAGAAAGCACAGACACAGACCAGCTTTCCTTATTCATCCACCTTGTGTTCCCAACACCATATTAAGAAACAAATTATTTTATTACATGGCTATGGAAAATTGAAACCTCATCCCTTGCTTGTTTTAGTAAAACAAGACGCCAACTGCCCCAAAAAAGAAATTTCCACAATAATGAAAAATATACGAAAATGATGCTGCAATTTTTCTATAAAAGGACATGTAAAAAATATGCATATAAAGGACGACAGTGAAGTCTATATAGAACCTTTCACACACAAAAAATAATATATTTATATAACTACCCTTTCCAAATCATCTCTCCCTATGGTTCAAATTCCTTCATTGGTCATGTTTTTTGTACGTATGCATAATAAAAAATAAAGAACCCAAGAAAAAAATTATTCGATACCTTCAGAAAGTGGCTTATACTTTTCACAGCTTATGAAGACATTTTCATTTGATAAACAAGATTAAACAATTATTCATATTTACACATTATTTTAGAATGAAAAATGAACTCGTATTTACGTAAACATGCTGATATAACTGCTAGTCATACAGAAACACTCACCATGAATGTTAAAAGAATAAAATTGTGTCGATTTTCGTCTAATCACACCATAATATTTATAAATTATATGTTATGGTTGTTTGATATTTAGGAAGTGTGAAATGAGAGGCATGGGAAAGGAGAAAAGGGAAAGTGGGGTGGTAGTTGCAGGAACTGTGGTGGCACAGTATCACCACAGTTAAAAATAGAGAAAACGGTACAATGTTAGAAACACGTCAACTTCGTCCGTACAACATCGTACACAAACTGACCAATAATACCTCGAAAACTAAGAAACTTGTCACCAAAAGTAATTATCACCATTATTTGCATTGACACACCACTCTGTGGTTTTTTTTTTCTCCTTTTTTGTTATGGAAACCTTTCTTTATTCATATACATAAATGACTCAGTCACTGTAACTGATATAAATTCGGGTTCAAAACCCCAGCTGAATTCAACGTGTTTAAACAAAATTTCCTGTACCAGTACATATTTCGATTCTTCTCAAAATTCTAAATGGTTTTTTCATTCGTTACTTTAAATACTTGTTATCTTTGAAAAATAGTTTAAGTAACGTTTAACTAGTCAAGAAAAGTATATAAGTAGTATTTAAAATAATCTTTAAATATATAAATTGAATGGTATACTTTAATCATTTAATAATTATATATATATATAGGGTAGGATGTACTTATTCCTGGAGTAAATTGAATTGTTTATTCTTAATCTTAGTCTTTCATTTTATTTTAAACCAGATTAATCAGATAATTGGATTATTTAATTCTTTCTTAGAAATTCATTAATATCAAATTCTCTCTTTCCTCTTCATTAATATGTATTTAATAATTATTTTAATATAAAAAAAACACAAAACGAAATATTTTACTATAAATTAAATAAATTTGCATTATAAGGTTATTGAATCATTCATACTGCTAGTTTGTCCTAATCTTACAGTATCATTATAAGAAAAATGTTATTTAGAGACCAATTTTTAATTACCAAATGAAATTGTTACTAATTGTGACTAAAATAGTCACCAAATTAGATTTTGGTTGCTAAATAACTATATAATAGAAATAATGATTGAATGTAGTGACCAATTAAGTCAAATAATTGGTATCTAACATTAGCTACCAAGGTTTTTGTGACCTTTGCCATTAGATTCTAAATTGGTATCTAATTCAATCATTATTTATATTTTATAGTTATTTAGCAACCAAAATTTAATTTGGTGATTATTTTGATCACAATTAACAACCATTTCATTTGGTAGCTAAATATTGGTCTCTAAATAGCTTTTTTCTTGTAGTGTATTTAGTGAGACTTTGGACGCTATGATAATTGTTTAGTAGTTGTCTAGTTCTGAAATCAGAAGTATTGTTACGTGTCTTTTTCGTTAGTCTTAGACGTGAACGTATTTCACATGTGTCAGTTATAGCGGTATTTGTTTTATAAATAAAACTTTGTATATTCGGTATATGATAACTTTGAGTTAAACATTTAATTTGTATATGAGTGAGAGTTTGTTAAGAAAGAAACTCTTAAGTTGTAAATTTTGTGTTATAGTGAATTTCTTTGTAGATGTAGGTTGAATTTTGTTAATGACCATGTTAAATTTTTGTATGTAATTCTCTCTTTTTCACCTTTTACTGTCTATCTTCTATCGATCGATTAGATAAGGTGTTGTTTATTTATTATTATTTGTATATGCATGGTAGACTGTGAATTTGTTGAGCTAATTTCTTAACGAAGAGTTTGAATACAAACTTGACCCTTAAAAACAAACATCAATCCTAAAAAAAGACATGAATTTGATTTCTAATTCTATCCAAACGCAGTTCTTAAGTCTACACTTAATTTACTTGTGTACACAACAATAAATATAAGGGTAAGTTACTAAAAGAAATTATCAAGACACCACAACTTGACTATAATACATCTTATCTATGAAGTTCACAATTTAACACAGCTTATTATGGTTTAACTATACACATAAACACATGAATCACTAAAAAATATTTACCAATATCTTTAAAAAAATCCATATTAAATTCGTTTTTATCATAGATTGACACATTTTTTATATAAGCATCTCATACATCAATTCCATAGTCACATAATAAGTTTAAAACATCTAAAATTCAGAATTGGTAGCAAGCCAAATGTGTAAGAGATCTCTCTCATAAATTCTAATACTTAATAAACCAAATAAGACAAAAGTTTTCATATCAATTCCACTCTTTCAATTTTTTTTTAAAGCATAAATTTTGTGTTTATTTTATTCCAATAGCAATAGCGAATTTGTTACTTAAATAAACACTTTGAAATATACTGAGTTAAAGATAAAGAATATGATATTTTATTAATTAATAATATTTATATTTATATTTATTGAAAGAGCATAGATAAACAATAAACTAAAAATATAATCATTAATAACACCTCAAATAAAATTAGTAAATAGTAGACTACTATTAAAATTATTTAAAAAAAAACTGAAATAAAAATAGAAAAGAAAATATTTAAGTGCTTCCCAGTACGCTAAAAAATATTGAACATGATGCTCATTAACAGAGAAATGTTGGCATTGGATGTTAACACAGTAATTCATTATAATCCCTGCCAGTGATGCTCTCCAGCAAATGTTGACAACGGTTTAGTTGGTCTTCAGCTCCCAAGTTGTGTGTTCTTTTGTACTATATATTCCATTTAAAACCAAATATTAAAGAACTATATAAACAAAGTTTTGGTTTCAAATCTTCTAATATAATAAGACAAACATCTTAAAACAAATATTTAGATTTTTCAACAAAAACTAATTGATGAAAAGTAACTCATTAACAAACTTTCTATCTAACTCATTTAGGTCTTTTATCAGAGACAAACATATAATCACGGTCTATATCGACAAACACTTAAACATACATTTAAATGTTAAACTTTTAAACATATTAAATCATATTTGACAAAGTGTTTAAGGATGGAAAAATATAAAATTGTAAAATAGAATTAAACTTTCAAATTCATTTGAGAAAAATGAATTAAATTATATAATAATTTAAATTAATTGTATCGAATAGTGTGAATTAAACTATATTGAACTATTTAAAATGTTTTAATTATATAAAACTTTTGAACTAAAATAATTGTTTAAATTGTTATAAAATATATGCTTAATCAAATTATATAATTTACTTTAGTTCAAACAGTTTTATTAAAAGACAATTTAGTTTTTAAAAACTAAAATAATATAATAATTCAATGTAATTTTTTTATACAATTCAACTTTTTATTATCAATTTGGTTTATTTTGAATATTTTCGGAAAGCCTACAAATATTAGTAATGAAGAAAGTCAATAATTTTCCGATCAAAGCAAAAACACAAAGTAAAAAGATATGTAATTAAATGTCAAAATATGTTTAAGAAGCTAAATTCCGTAATTTTTTTGGTATTAATGGTGATTTGTAAATTGATAAATTTCAACTTGGGAGAAAGCTATGAAGTGTTGGGTGTGAAAGGCTCCTCAGAGTTTTTGGAATAACTAACTTGTGTTAGTGATCACCATTGGAGGAAATTCAGAGTGGGCTACAAATATACTTTTTAAAATGAAAATAGATAAATTTTTTTATGTTGTGAAAATTTTACTTAGTCATTTAATCCCAAACTATTATTAATGCTAAATTTATTAACTCTGGGAAAAATTTATTTGGTATAATTCAAAGCAGGTTTTTTCTGAGCTCTCTCCTCTTTATTAATAATATTATTAATTTCTTAATGTTTGTAGGGAATCCCTTAGTTAATCTTGTTAGGTTGATTACTATTATTTATTCTATTTGAATGATATGGAGGATGAGAAATCATGCTAGGTTTCAAGAAAACATTTATATTTGCTCGACTATCCAAATTGTTAAAGGTTTCATCAGAATGACAGATACTTTTTCTAAGAAACATATGTGCAATAACATTTATTTGTAGTTTTTTGATATCAACACACATCGTCGTAAAGAAATCTCTCCTATCATTACAAGAAAAAGTTAAATTACCAATAGAATTTTATCGACGGAACTTTATCCGTCGATAAAATATCATTATCAACAATTTTATCGACGGATTTATGAATCTGTCGGTGATGATGGATTTATCGACGAATTTACCCAAAATCCGTAATTACCGACGGATAATAAATCCGTCAAAAATCCGTTGGTAATTACCGACGGACTCATAAATCCGTCAGTAAATTTACATACAATCAATTTACTAACAGATTTTGAGTGTTTTCGATGGATTTGTCTTGTCGGTAATTTTTGCTCTTTTTGTAGTGGGTTATTTGGAAATTCTCTCATATCAATTAGATGAAGGTCAATATTGATGGTACTGCTAGAGGGTGTCCGAGTTTTTTGGCATGTGCAGGTATTTTTCGTGGTAGCGACAGTGAATATATAAGTAGTTTCTCCTCTTTCATTGGGATACAAAAGTGTTTATATGCTGAGGTTATGGGAGCCAATTTGGCTATTGAGTTTACTTGAAGCAAAGTCTTCAGACGTATTTGACTTAGTTGACTCTTCCCTTCTTTGTCAAGCATTTAGTTTGTTTAATCTGATTCCTTGGTCTTTAAGAGGGAGATGAAAAAAGTGTATAAAGATATGTAAAGAAATTGAGTTCAAAGTTTCTCATATATTTCGTAAGGGAAACCATTGTGCTAACAAGCTGGCTTTGCCGGGTCTCGAGAGAATAAATTAGATTTTAAACGGTATGATAGTTTAGTTGTTGTTATTTAATTATACTTTTCTCATAATAGGTATCAATTCCTTTCGTTTTGTTTAGCTTGGTTGGAGAGTATTTATCATCTTTTCTTGCCATAAGCTTGGCCTAGTCCTCCCATAGTTTTGTATTTTTTCTTTTTCCTTTTAATAATATTTCATGTCATGACATATAATTATTGATCTTTGAAGTATCACCCTAGCTAAAATGTTAAAATTCATAGTGATGCTTAACATGAATTTAAATAAAAAGAAATTATTAAATTTTATAATAATTATTTAAAATTTCATATATCAACCAAAATTACTTAGTGATAATTTTAATGGAGATAGTATATTGTTTACAAACATGGTTCAGAATCTCTATAAAATTATAGAATGTTTTACTTTCCAACTATTATATATTTATACTCTCTGTAAAATTAGAAAAACAAGTGTATTGATTATGGTCATAATAAATGATAAAACACCATAGAAGTATAGATAAATCCATAAAATTAAACGACAGATTACCTGTCAAAGCCGGTGAGATTAAATAAGCCATCATCAAGATCAATCAATGACTAAATGCAATTTTATCTATTATTTATACAGTGAATATTTCAAATCATCTCTTGAAACTTGTCACCATATGAATATTTAACTTCTATAATTTCTTAAAGGTAGATAATAAGTTAGGAAAAGTTGTGTTAGATAGGGGAAAGAAAGTATTGCTTCTGTGATGTTGATAATCTATAGATAAGTATACTTTTACTAATTAAATGACATCTTACAATTTCACTAAACAAATAAGGTGATATATCATAGACTGCATGGGAGTGTTGCTTCAAAGTATCTTAATAACATTTATTATTAAAGCAATGTTTGTATAAGATCCATAATGTATGATTTTATAAATGAGTTGTTTATTTTAATTTTGTTAATTTTATAATGTAACATAAATTAAAGAAATTTGCATAAAAGTTTACTTTATTACTTCATAAATAATTAGCATGGAGCACACCGATTTAACTATTCATATGGTACTCAGCACAACATTTTCTAACATAAAGTTATCTAAAAGAATATATACATTATACACGTTAAAGAACTCACATTATTATTATTCAGATTACTATCATATATAACATCATCCCTTCCAGTATACTACTTTTATAAATATATATATATATATATATATATATATATATATATATATATATATAATTATATTAATATGACATATCACATATTATATTGCTACATTATCAAAAAAATGCATGAATCTTCACCAACTATCTTCATTGCCAGGTATAAAATCGTATATTGTCAATAAAATGTTAGATCTATGCATCTTCCATTCATAATATAATTTGTTACTTGAAGTTTTCGAAACACTTATATTAAGCATATTTCATCATAGAACTAACATTTGACCTATTAAAAATATAATTAAAAAAATTAATTAATTTCGATTTCTTTAGGTTAAAGTAGTTTATATATCTTCTAAAGTTAGAAATACAATCTCATTCAATTTCTCACAACATTATATTTTAATCTATGTGATCAATTATCAATAAGGTATATCTTTAGGATCTAAGACCATCCTAGTTATCCCTCACCACACATCTATAAGAGTCACTCACTTTTACGCTTGAGTATCCATTAGTTAAATGTTTTCGTAATGTTTGAGTGATATGCTCGTTAAGTCACTTCCGACAAGTTTTAGAAACATTAAATTCATTGTTTCTTCAATGTTTGGATGATCAACCATTGCTTGAACATCCTAACGTAGTTGATGATTTTCAAGATTCCAAAAATCATACAAATTATCATGTTTCTCGCTTGAGCAACAAATATCTCGCTGTTTATACTCAATAGAAAAAAGAGTTGTCTTGACCTATCTCTTTCAATCAAGTTACAAGCTCACATTTAAGCTAAACATTTCATTGTTATAATATCAATGTTATCACTCAAGTGATGGTTTAAACCATCACTTTTGAGCAATATCAAGTATGGAAACACTATTTTCAAATTTATAAAGAAAACACTTACAAACTTAACACCCAAAACCTACCAAATGTTTTTAACTACCATTTTTAACATACAATCACAATTATCCTAACCCCAACCTACTAGTTTAATTCTTCCAATATTTTATCCAATCAATCTAAAATTATATTCCAATCATGTAATTATACTCAAATCCTATCCAAATCAATACTTAATTAGTGAAATATACAAACATTAACTCCTCTAACAATAATGTTCGTCTTAGCAAAAATTTTCTTTAATACTTTTAGAAATCTAATAAAACTCTAGGTAAAGTACCAAGTGTCAACATTTTGTTAATAACATCTTTTAACAAATTACTTAGAGGAGAAAAGGAAAAACAATTAATAGACATTGAATTTTACTAAGATCACAATTTTATTCAGTGTCTCACTGTCTCCTTTATAATATATATATTGCAAAGAATGATACAAATTTTTGCTCCTAGAGAGTCTCCTCCATAATATAATTTGGCAACACTAAAGAGTCTTAATTATTATCTAAACTTAGAGAGTTTAAATAAATGAAGTTTAGAAAGTTAAAATTTTAAATAAAACAAAGAATAATAGTCTATATTCTATAAATTTTTTATGTTTTATCAATTTTATTTTATTTTTAAATAAAACTCAAAGTTTGACTATATTCTAATCTAATTTTATAAATCTTATATTTGATTCAATATTAATATTTAAAATATTTTCTCCATTAACTTTCACATTAAAATATTTTTTTCTTAAATAATGTTTGTTCATATAACCCAATACATGGTTGTTTAAGTGAATTGCTTAGATTGTGTGGGTCTTGTAATATTACATAGACTTACACACTATTCAATCATATATACAATAGTTTCATTTCATTATAAGCTTCAATTCTTTTAGTTTTAATTGTACTTTTTGTGGATCTACAATTGATTTTCTTTTTCTTTTGAGATTTGATATATACAATCTAAGTTTCATTATAAGCTTCAATTCTTTTAGTTTCAATTGTACTTTTTGTTTTGTTGATCTAATAACCTGTGGTAGCATTTTTTTTCAAAACTTTTTAAAGCAATGTTGTTTATACACACAACAGTATTTAAATGAGCGATTCTAAAATTAAGCTGCAATGTTTAGTATTAATCAATCTGCGAACTTGGAAGCAACTATACTTATATATAAGCAATGTTACGTCACGTTTGTTCTGATGATAAAATTCATTAAAAATGTTATTTAACTTTGATCTAACTTAGTAGCTTTTCCATTAAAGATAACCTAAGCATTACAATGCATGTTTGCATAAATAAATTATTTATCTTAATTTTATAGGCCTTCGAATACCACATAGATTTAAACACTCCACACACAAAAATTATTTCAATGTTAATATTGCTAAAACAGGTGTTTAATTTAACTTTATACATATTACAATTAATCTATATTAATATTTAAAATAGTTTCTAAATTAATTTCGTCCGTTCAAAACATTATTTTTTTTAGGCAAAGTTGTTTGTATAAATAACTGTGCTTATGAGAAATGTCTGGTTATTTTTAATGATTTTGTTTACTAATTACATATAAATTTACCATCTCCTTAATCAAATTGCATTGAGATTTAAAGCGAACCAATTGAAGATTTTCCAACACTTTAATATATTTATGGCCTAAGTTCTTACAAAAATTAATTATAATATGCACGACTTAGATCCTTGTACATTATTTGTATTAAATCTTATCTTTAATGATGAACGGGCCGTTGTTTAAAATTTATTTAATTTTAAGAAATAACTTCTATGAACCCACTTATTAATACTTGTCAGGGAGATTATAATTAGCATTTAATTTAAACATGCTGAATATATAACATTTTTTTTATAATATTATTTAGTTATTACTTTTATAAAAGTTTGTTGGGATTTAAGACTATTAGGAAAAAACTGAAGAGTGTATTAGATATGAAATGAAATACAGCATGATGAATTAATATTCTTTAAATTTAAAAACAAAACAAGGAAAAGAAAGAAATTAAAACTATAAAACCATTAAAGAAAAGTGAAGAAACATATAAAAACCAAAAAAAAAAAAAAAAGTAAATCATTATATTTTTTTTTTTATTTTTTAATAAATTTTTTAATTTTTTTGGAAATATTTTTTTTTTTTTTTAATTATTTTATAATTTTTACTTTTTTTTATTTGGATTATAAAATTTAATGGTTTTATTATGATTATTATATATTTTATTATATATGTATTTTTATTTAGTAATATTCCATGAGATATGATTGGTTGTATTAGGTAGGTATTAATTTTATTAG
>Ga0099824_1005616_pt1 | contig 17596 bp, 6 predicted proteins | sample SiratrowhiteBW_FD_76837 | JGI IMG/M metagenome (GOLD analysis project Ga0099824, IMG submission 76837) | Root nodule microbial communities of legume samples collected from California, USA - Siratro white BW | ecosystem: Host-associated > Plants > Roots > Nodule | place: USA: California... | reverse complement strand
ATTAATTTTTTTATTATTACTATTATTATTATTATTTCTTAAACAACAACTCTAAATCAACCAAAAAAAAAAAGGAAGGAGAAAAAAAAAAAAAAAAAAACTGGGAACCAGAGAGAAACGGTGGGTAGTAGATATCAAAAGAAATTGAAGGAAATATGAGTATGAGGATTGAAAGTTAATAAATGTTTAATTAAAGGAGGTTTAGCTGGGTTGTACGAGTTATTATAAGCCTTCTTAAATCTTTTTATGGATAAAAAAAATGTAAATAAATGGTTAAACTTTAGTGCAGTAGAAAGTTGTAAAGTCTTGGAATTTAACCATGTTACTAAAATTATAACTATGATCATCCGTTTATTAATGTTGGATGTTGTACACAGAAGTAAACTAGTCATATTATTAGTTTCATTTGCTATCTAATTTTAAGAAATTAAATTACTTTCATGTGTTTAGGAGTACCTGGAGTTCAAAAAACTGCAGGGCCAACGTGCAGTTTCAAATCCAATTGTATAATTTTTCAAATTATGATTTTATAGTTTAGAGTGTAGGACTTTCTTTAAAGAATGTGATTCACACAGTCAAATTTTCAAGTGCAGGGAACCCGACTCGTACCAATATCTTTTACACACGTCATTGGAATTTTTTCTAAAACTTACTCAAGTTTTTCAATTAAACAATAATTAAACGTTTACGGTTTATAATCAAGTCGAGTGGAAAATAAATAATTCAGCAGCACCAATGACAATGTATATGATTAGACTAATTAAATTGACAACATAATCTTGTGATGTTACCTAATTGTAAATAGAAATTTTATTAGAAGTATTTAACCTCAGATCTCTTTTAATAACTTTCTCCGACTCTTTCATTTTCTTCTTTTTTTTATAACACCAAAATTCATGAACAGATGATTACATATATCTTTTAATATAGTTCACATGACCATCATCACTGATTCAAGTTATCTATTTTAAACCAATTATCAGATGGATTATTGTTATGCTATGCAAATGGTCACCTCGGTTTTAGTAGTGACAGTTTACTAATCTTCGACGCCTCTAATTCAAGTAATTATTGGCATATATAGCAATATTGAAAATTAAGTGACTAATAAAATCGAGAAGTCCTTCAAACATAATCTATATGGTCGTAAAAACCAAACATCTGAACAACTCGTAAGTTACATAAAATCACAACGTAGAACTCGGATCGGATGCTTTATACACTGTGGTCTGTGGGTCAAAAGAATTATACGCAAGTACGAATTCCACTTCATGCCATAACCGTGGACTTTCTGTTCGTGCTTGATTAAAAAATAGTAAGAACTACAAAATCTATAACAAATCTCACAACATCTGTTGCAAACTCCGGGATCCCACTACTTCCAAGCCACCGAGTCAATATCATCCCTAGCTTGCTTGTATAATTCAAGCCTTTTGGCTATTTGATTTCTCCTTTCCATAAGAGCTGGATCTTCGTCCAACATAGCACTTAATTTTTCCTTCTGCATAACAGCTCCCGTAATCAGTTATAATGTTGCTTTTGACAAATTGCAATATAAATGTTGCTTTCATCAAATTGCAATATAGATGTTGTAACAAATAAATAAAATAAGTCCCTAATATTGTGCCTATCTTGCTTAAATAATCCTTGACTAATCACAAGGGAAGTAGCCAGCATTCTATTGTCCTTTTTACCTAAAACCTTTGTTAACTTGCTCGTATGTGCTAGCATATGCAACAACAGACTGTGTTATACATGATTTAACGATGGCTAAATTGCAATTTTAATCATTTTTATTCTTGACCTACTACTTTGATCCTCCCATTATTATTTCCAATCTTTGACCTAACATTTATTTGTTAAGTGACGATTGGACCCAAATTTCGGATTTTCTAATTTCTTTTCAGAAAAGACCAACATGGTAATTTAATCTAATTAAAATACAAAGCCACAGGGAGCCTAACTAACAGACTGTCCCCAACTTCAAAGCCAATATCTTCTCGCGTCCATATTTTACAGTTTCAAAAAACTTAATACAATGCCATTTCGAGCTTTGGTTAAGCGTACTTCATGATATTGACAAAAAAAAATTCATTTTGTAAGCTTATTTATACTTGGACCAGGTTCATTAAGTTTTCCATGGGAAAAAGCGGCACGGCATTGTAATTATATGTGAATTCACACAAGCCATACGTAATTATAACTTGTGCACACACCATGAGATGCCAAAAATTTAACCCGAAGATAAAAATTCATACCTCCTTCCTCCCAACTTGAACGTAAAAGTAGTTTAGCAAATTTCGCTTAGCCTCTCTAACTTGGCAATGAACCACGGCCTTGGGTATGGTATTCTTCAGTGTATCGCAAACCATACTGATGTAGGAATTTACATTTGATCCTGTATCAGGGAACATAATATATAATACATAGAATGATGACTATATAACCATTAGATATGTAAAAACAATCTCGAATTAAAATCCAAATTAAGTAGCATTATACCAGTTAAATTTAAGCCCTCCTTTCAAAGGGATTTAAATGAATTTCAATGCATCTCGCTCTTTATTTTATAGGAAGAAAAACTTACACAATATGAGAGAAAAGGGATATACACATCTTCCCCAAAACCCTAACATTTTCAGACACAATTTTTAATATTTTAGAGTGAATGAGCTTATGAAAAAAATCGTTACTTTAGAAAAAAAAATGGCCTTTTTTTAATTGAAAAAGACATATACTAACCAAATATTAGAAAAAAGAAGTTAAGTATCGCTTAAAACATTACATAACTTTTACTTTCGATGAAAGAAGAGTTTTAAATACTTCAGTAAAAAGACATGGTTTAGATAAGCTTATCCATCTAACCAGTCTTTTAGTCCTAGAATAATAATATACTAATTATCACAATATTATACTTAAACGTTACAAAAAGGCTTGAGGAAAATTATGTTACCAATTTTGCGCAGGTGATTGTCAGTATAACTGTCCATATTTGGGGGACCATTCCGATTTGGATTTGGTGGTGGTCCATTTGGATTCTTTTCTGGTTCAAAATGAATCTTCCTGAAAAACTCCACTGTTAGATAGCTAGACTCCATATCAACCAACCGTGTAACTGTCTTCCTGCTTTCTTCTCGGAATTTTTCCAGAGATTCATTTGCAGCAGTTGCTATATCATTTGAAAGTGTTGGAAATCTCTTTAGTTCCTACATGTCATAAATAGGCCAACTGTAAGATTTAATTTAATTATCTCTTCCCCAGTAATATTTTTCCTCATCCAAATTCACCCCTTCAGATACTAAAGTTAATCATAGAAAAACTATTCACAGGCCCTGGAACAGCACCTTACATCAGTTATTTAGCAATGATTCATATCCTTCATTATTAGGCTTCAAAGATTCACTAATTTTTTCACACCCAAAAAGGAATCCTAATAACCAACTCAGACCCATGAATTAGGTGCGAAATAAGAACAGGCTCACCCAACTTGCATCTTGTTTATTTTAAAATTTTAAAATTATGACATGTGTGAAAAGAGTTTCATCAACTTGTGCACTGCTTTACCTCAGTTTCAGTAATTGATTTCCGTACAAGTTCCTTTAAAACGAAGTGAACCTGTATAATAGAAGAACAAAACCACATGTAGTTCAGAAATGGAAAGAACAAAACCACATGGAACAATTTAAAACATATGTAAGTGGAGAAAACAGTTCCTCTTGTGAAGTAACTACTTTTATCTCATTTCAGTGACAAAAAGTAAAGGAAAAACAGCCATCATGCAGTATATAACAATGAGTATAAGAAAAACAATTATAAATGTGATTTTTGGTATAAATAAACGTCAGGATTTCATCAGGAAAATTATTTATTAGCAAAGGGATTCAGAAAGCAAAACAGAATCCATCGTCATGAAATTTCAGTTTAACAACATTCCAGGTTTGGGTTGACGTGGAAGAAAAGAGGAAAACTATAAAGACGTTCACAATAGCATGCTTTTATATATAATCACATGATCTTAGGATTTTCATTGACTTGATTTTGCCTCTTCACAACTACCTCCTGCTGTGATCAACACTAAGATGGATCACTTGAGAGGTGATTTGGAAAAAAAGAGAAAGCAATACAGTAGTTGTGGAGGACATCTCATGTCTAAACAATCAAGTATTTCATATTAATATCTGGTAATTTCATCATAACAAAGAACAGGATGACAGACTAAAACAAAATATAATAAAGTAAAAAAGTTTACAGCATCCACGGAGGCTTCAGCTGGGCCTTTGAAATAGCCGATAGATCATTCAATTAGTCTTCTATAACCCTGCTCTGGAGCAATCAGATGGGGCTGATACCCATCAGCTTCGGTGACAACTCTCTGGACATTTTTCAGGGAAAGATGGCGATCGAAAGGGAGCTTTTTTAAAGCAGCTGGTAATTGGTGATCAAAAACTCCATATATCCGGTCTCCACCCGGACGGCTGAAAAAGAAATTAGTTTTGGCTAATCAAACAACTGACAAGGCAAAAACGAAAAAAAAATGCATAAAATTCATTTGTTATAGAAAGAAACAAAAGTAGACTAGGAGCTAATTCTAGAGCTCAATAGCAGCAGTTACCCTCCATCAAGGTGTTCTTTAAATACTTTGTCAAATGCGCGACACATCTCTAAAATAGTGTAAAGTTGGGCCTACGTAAACAAGTAACACCACTTAAAACACTCAGAAATAAAGTATTTTCAAATTAAAGAATTCAGCATAGGTCTCAGTTCTGACCCCTGAATCCACAGCAATTGGCCTGCCAATTCGGTCCAACTCCGCATTTAGCTCATCAATAGTCTTATTTATTAAGGCAATTATACTTGGTATCTTCTGCCTGATAACTTGCTCTAAATGCTGTAATCATAAAAACCAGTGAAAAAAAAAAAAAATCACTCAATCGGAAGAATCAGAAATCAATTTAATAAAAGTAAGTTCAGTAATGTATCAAAATGTTACTCAAAATGCTAGAATCGAATACCTGAGATAAAAGCTTAGCAAGATATTCTGATCCCATTTTATGTGCCAAATGTCCATATTCAGGACTTGTCTCAAAATATTCACGCTCCTTCCTACGAGCAGCAATCATGTCAACATTCCTATTAATATCAGCTTGTGAACGGTTCACAATTCCAACCCATGGATGCTGCAGCCTGTATTGCCTTCCCTCAAGAACCTTCACGTTTCACATTTAAAAACTTCCGTCATTTTGCAACTAACAATCTAACAAAAAACTCTAACCTCATTTAAATGCAAGGAAATCAATTTAAGTTACTGAAGAACAAAACAGAAGATGGTTGAAGTTGTTCAGAAATCATACATCAACCGCATTGGTTCCTTTATCCATGAGATCAAGTTTGGTAACAACACCAAACGTTCTTTCACCTGAAAAAGTACAAGGAAGAAAAGTTTTTTTTTTTTTTTTTTCTAAATGATGCTGGCCAAGAAAGAATGAGAAAAAAAAAGTTGAATGAATCCAAATCTACCCTTGGAATTGCTTCCAATATTAACAGCCATACCTGAAGGGTCAACTTCTCTTGCGATTTTTATGGCATCTGATGTGGCAATATCTTGATTTGCGGGAGAGATAGCTAAGATAATGCAATTTGGCTACACAATTGACGAGCTCAATTAGATTGTTTACAAGAATTATCGAATATAATTTATAAGAACAAGAGTAGACATTGAATTTGACAGTTGAATTTGCTTAAAACGGAAGATATAAATTACAGGATTCAAAGTAAACGTAGACTGATTACAGGCAAAAGGTGATGACAATAGATAAAAGAAATTATTGGAAGGAAAACATTATTGTGAGAGTGAATCCTACATTAACCAAACAAGATGCAAGAAGGAAGGAAAAATCATAAGTTTCTAGCAAAAGATTACCCAAAATAGAGATAAATTATTGATTACCTAAAAGTAGTGTTATTTGAAGGGGTTCAACGAGTGATGAATCACATTTCTTCTTTAAATAACAGTGAATTAGATAAATTCTTTATATAAAGCTTGTCTTATAAAAATTAAAATCATCTGACTACTTCATTTTCCTCTTCATATCAAAAGTATAATTTACCTTTTCAACATAAGAGCGGACCATGTCTTCAATATCTTGAACAATACTCTCCTGCTGTCCCTCTTCAAAAACGAAGGAAAAAAATGGTTATATGTCTGAGGTTCTAATGATTCCTCTCAGAATACAACTAAAATTGTATAAACATACTGAGAAATATATTGAGGTTTACCTACTGCAACCTTTGTCAGCCCAGGAAGATCTATGAGGGTTAAGTTTACAACTGCAAAAAAATGCATACAGAAAGAGGGCATTAACAATGTCTTTCATATTCCTGTTGTTCAACAAGGATGGTAAGGACTAAATGAGAAAGGCAAGTGATCTTCAACCAAGAAATAAATAAATATGATTTCCAAATTTATATATGCAGCAAAATGAAATGTGGCAAGGAATCTTCACTTTAAAGCAATCACTGTCCGTTAACAATGCTTCTAAAGAATACTATAGTCAATGTACATTTTCTGAGATTATATTATTATGATGATTTCAAGAAATAAAAAGTTTTGCACCAAACTTAATGGAGAATTTGTAAATTCAGATTGAATAACCTAACCGGTCATAAGGCTTCAACTGAAGCCGGAGTGCATGGTTAAAGAAATACTCAGCTTATAAAACAATCATGGAAACTATGGGCTGGATAATTAATTTGTAGATTCACCGGCAGAAAAGGACAAGAATAATCAAGTTCAGAATTCAATCAACACTGACTTAACATTCACTTTTTAAAAGGCAGAAGACTAAACCCTCCAAGTTTCGGAAGAGAAGATTCATTCAACGATGTCACAAAATGTAGCCATTCTTTAAATTATAAGTCATCATTAGTCACCACAATCAAATGAGAAATAAGATGGAAATCGTAATAGAGAGACACAGGACAACATTCTAAGTTCTCGATCAATTGCTTTCAAGATTCAATGCATGTCATGCTATCAATGGACAATACAGGTACAAACCATTTGGAGAATAAATGCTGAGATGAATTGGAACGTTAGAAATTTGCTTTGACTTCCCAGTTATACGATCTGTTTCATCTGCTATTTCCTTCCTCACAGCAGCTGCACGGGAAGTAAAGGATCATTGTAGAACCAATTAATTGAGACATTACAATAGTTTAAACTCTAACTGCAGCTGTTATTTTTTATCCACACACTGAACAATGGACACATAGACAAACATAATAAATCCCCAAGCTCAAACAGGCCCTTGCTGTGTATAAATACCACATATCACCCACAAGCTCACAGCCTCTATTTTTATTTAAAAGCTATACTGCCATCAAACCTCTTTACACTTTATTATCACAGAAAATAAACTGAAACAGGAAATTTAGATAGAAACTTCATGTACCAAAGTCAGTGAATCTCTTTCTCGGTAAGTGCAGAAACTCCGCATATTCCTGTGTCCCATTGTCTGTCTTGTGAAGTTGCAGCACTAACGGTCTCCGTGTAACAATACCTTAAAGAAAACAAAACAAGAAAAGTCAAAAAACCATTCAAAGGCAAGGAAATAAGTTATATCAATCCTCCACGGCCATCAACAGAATAACACGCCACGTCTTGTAGTAAAAACAGAAAATAATAATATCAACAATAATAATAATGATCTATACTAATTTATAAAGGATACCGATTTTCGTTACTGGCTTTGTTGTGCATATTTTTTATACTATTTTACCCTTATTCTCACAACATTGTGATAATAACTATTTTTTACGAAAACTGTTCTTAGAATGTTATTTCTATTTTAGTAGCTATCTTTTAGTGTGCTTTCACCAATAATAATAATAATAACAATAACAATAATAAAAATTAATAAATAAAAAGACAACGCCAGCTATTTTCAGTCAACCAAAATCTCAAAAACATCTTCATATTTTCTTACCAAAAAATCGTGCCTACTTTTGCGTAATAGTGTTCGATTTCACAGTTAGTAACCACTACTCAGCAAGGCATCATTTCTTGTAATATATGTGTGTGTGTTAGGAGTACTGCTTTATGAAAAACATTGCTAGAGAGATCTCGTAAACTAACGAACGAGAGCAGAAGATGGTAAGAAAGAGAGTGAGAATCACCAGATCCACGAGGCAGAAAATCTCTTCCGACCACGCTTTCAAGCACCGACGATTTTCCCGAACTCTGATATTCAACAAAACAAATTTAAAAAACAGGATGAAATAAAGAGTTAGAAAGCATTGTAGTTTGAACAGAGAAGGTGTTCAGTACCTGGCCACCGACGACGGCGACGGAGGGAAGAGCTTCCCAAAGCGATAAACCCTCGCCGCCGTGATCGCCCAAAACGGTGCAGGCTCGTTGGATCTTATTGATGAGACCGATCAAGCTCGTCATCGTCGCCATTTTGGAATCGGAAAATAGATCAGATCGGGTCGGAAGAGATAGTGAAGGAACAAACGGAAGGAGATCTAAACGCGCTTCGGTGGTTTATGGTTTTAGATCGACGAAACGCGCTTCGGTGGATGCAGAATGTGCACCCAAAGAGATGGGAAATTCGAACGGGGAAACCAGCATAAACAGAAAAAACAATGGACACCAACCAAACGGTTCTTTATTTCGTGCGATGTGATGGGGCAAATGGTCACTTCACACGTTTCTATGTGGGTTAAGTAAAGAAAAAAGAAGTTCGATCTAAAGTCATTTTTTGAATCTTATTGTGACATGACATTCACACCCTCCGAATAATAAACAAGTTAAATCAAAATTCTAACACATTCGTAACTTGTTAAAATAACTTTTAAAAGAAACAGCGTTTTCTTGTTTTTTAGAAGGAAATGTATTTTCTTAAATAACTAAATTACCTACTTGGTCTATAAAAAGTTTACTCCATATCAGTTTTATTGCTTAAAGATATATTTAAGATGTTATATCATCTAAAAAACAATCAATAATACTGTAGTCGTATTATTTATATATATTAGAACTTGTAAATAAACCCTTACTTAAAATTTAATTAAAAGTGTAATAACAAATACAATTAAATATATTACATTAAAATATTAACAAAGTTCACACCTCTCTCTTTATAATAACTTTTTCCTCGCGTGATTTCTCTAATCATTCTCTAATTCAAACTGAATCTGATTTTCCTTATGTAGAAAACATTACTAACTAGATCGTTGTGACGTTTCTTGATAAGAAACGCTTCTCCATCTCGTTATCAGCCTCAACGACCTCTTTGTTGCCCATGGTGATGTCTACTTCCAAAACTCTGTTGGCTAGAATACCCTACAGGAGTCTCTTTGTTGTCGCGTCTTTAATATTGAGTTTGACAAAATACAAGCATTTATGATAACCAACTTGAAAAATAACATGTCACATTGCAAATGCATTACCATCAAACCATAAAAAATCCACATGACCAAAACAAAACATCATCCTCACAATCAAAGTAACGAACGAAAAGAAATATCTAAAGAGACGTTTCATTTAAATAATATTTTATGTGTCAATTCATTATCATGTTATCACCAGATTAAATTGTCAACTAGTTATAATGACACATGACGATATCAAACTATCACTATTGTTTTAAGATTTGTTAACCTATTATTATAGAAAAATAATTTTTTGACAATAGTAACAACTACGTAACAATCTATTTTTAAGAATATTATAATTATTATGAAAATAAAATCTTGTATTTATAAAAAATAAAAAATAAAAAAAATAATGATTATAAAGTAATTGTAAAAATTTGATAGATTTCAAAGTATTATAACCCATTTGTTTTTCTTAGACATGTTTTGCATGTTACATCAAATGCATCTATTCCAATCCAACTAAGTATTCCAATCCAACTAAGACTACAAGTTGATATAGGTTAAAAATTCACATATAAATATTAATGATGACTATTTATACCATGCATCTATTCCAATCCAACTAAGTATTCCAATCCAACTAAGACTACAAGTTGATATAGGCTAAAAATTCACATATAAATATTAATGATGACTATTTATACCTTGCATATTTTTTTCTGGAAAGAGTTAGTTGGAGGAAGAATAAACAAAAATAGGATGGGTTCTTCCTGCACCCTAATAGGTGCTTCCTCCACCCTAATAAAAGTTTTTAGATGCCAACTTTGCCCTCAATTAATGCCCTCAATTAATGCAGTGCAGAATAAGAAATTACTCTTCACCCTATATGCACCTTAATATCTTCATCCGGGTCAGTTTCTTCATTCCCCATTGTGAACCCTAAGTGCATCCTGCCGCCAGGAAGCTGTCGCTGTTCAACCTTTGACGTTCAACGTGAGCTTTCTGTATCACGCAAACGTTGTCTCCTGCTTCTCATCCGGTTCAGATTTTTCTTCATCTGGTTAACATCGTCTTCATCCCGATTGTTCCATTCTTCGATTTGTTTTCTTCAATCGTTCAAGTAAATAATTTATGTCATTTATTAGCAATTAGTAAGTTCAATTACTAATTAGAATAGTTAATTTGAGATTTGGTGCATTGTCGACGGCGAAGGGAGAAGTTCTCCGATTTCAGGCGTGAGAACCGGATGGACTGGTCATCCGGGTGTCAAATGTTTTAAATATGACAACCGGATGAGGTGTCATCCGGTTGTCATTACGAAATCAAATTGAGAACCGGATTTGTAAAGGGCAAAGTTGGAATTAAAAACTTTTATTAGGGTGCAGGAAGCAGCTATTAAGGTGCAGGAAGAATATTTGTCCAAAAATAGAAATGAAAACGAAAGGGCCCGCCGTAGTTGGGTCAGGCCCAAGAGAACGGGCCTCCAAGCCCATTTTATACGCTCGGTGTCTCCAGCTTTGAAACGCAATGCAACGCAACGAGACCACCATTGTAGTGTTTGTTTGAGCTTCACTTCTGTTCCACAGACTGAGACCTCAATCAATGGTGACAAGAAGAAAGCTACTGAATTTGTTATCAACCCTAAACGTTTCTGAACTACTTGCTCACCACGCCAATGCATTTAACCCTATTTCCAAAATCCCCAAAACCCTTAGGGTTTATTACGGAACCCAATCATCCAAACTCCCCGAATACGAGATGCCATCGGTAACATGGGGAGTGATCCAAGGTCGCAAGGAGAAGCTCGTTTCGCGAGTAATCATCTTCGACTACCTCAAGGGTTTGGGAATCATGCCCGACGAGTTACACGACCTCGAACTTCCATCCACAGTCGACGTCATGCGCGAGCGCGTCGAATTTCTTCAAAAATTAGGTCTAACTGTTGACGATATCAACAATTACCCTTTGATGTTAGGTTGCAGTGTCAGAAAAAACATGATCCCCGTGTTGGGGTACTTAGAGAAAATTGGGATTGCAAGGCCCAAGCTTGGGGGATTCATAAAGAATTACCCGCAGGTGTTGCATGCTAGTGTCATTGTTGAGCTTGTTCCTGTTGTTAAGTTCCTCAGGGGCCTTGATGTGGAGAAAGATGATATTGGGTATGTGTTGCAAAAGTACCCTGAACTTCTTGGGTTCAAGCTTGAAGGTACTATGAGCACTTCAGTGGCTTATCTTGTTAGTATTGGTGTGAACCCTAGGGATATTGGTCCAATGGTTACTCAGTATCCTTATTTATTAGGGATGAGAGTTGGGACTGTGATAAAGCCCATGATTGATTATTTGGTCGGTTTGGGGCTGCCGAAGAAGGTTCTGGCTAGGATGTTGGAGAATAGAGCTTATGTTCTTGGCTATGATCTTGAGGAAACTGTGAAACCAAATGTGGAGTGTTTGATTAGTTTTGGTGTTCAAAGGGAGTGTTTGGCTTCGGTTATTGCTCAATATCCGCAGATTCTTGGGCTGCCTCTCAAGGCTAAGTTGTCCACGCAGCAGTACTTTTTCAGTTTGAAGCTTAAGGTTGATCCTGAAGGGTTTGCACGAGTGGTGGAGAACATGCCACAGGTAGTTAGCCTCAACCAGCATGTGATTATGAAGCCCGTTGAGTTTCTCCTTGGAAGGACTATAACAGTGGAGGATGTGGCTAAAATGGTGATCAAGTGTCCTCAGTTGGTGGCATTGAGAGTTGAGCTGATGAAAAACAGCTTTTACTTCTTCAAGAGTGAGATGGGGAGGCCCTTGCAAGAGCTTGTGGAATTCCCGGAGTACTTTACTTATAGTTTGGAGTCTAGGATCAAACCCAGATACCAGAGGCTCAAGAGTAAGGGGATAAGGTGTTCGTTGAATTGGATGTTGAATTGCAGTGACCAGAGGTTTGAAGAGAGGTTGCAGGGTCATTACATTGAAACTGAAAGTGTAGGTCCCAGATTCTGTATGGGAGGGAAATTGGAGCTACCAGGGAATGACATAATCTCAGATGAGGAAGCTGAGAGTGATGACGAAGTACTATACAGACGAACTGTTTCTCTATAGCTCAACAATTTTTTGGTTTTGCTGTGGTTGGTGAAAGCATTGCAGAGTATAATTGTCATCAATTGGAGGACTAATTTTATCTGTTTTGTCCTCAGTTGTACTTTTTTGCATTTGTATGGCCGATACATGACATATCAATTTTTCTATTCATTGGTTTGCACTTAAATCTTTGGAGGCGGGGTGAAGTCTGAAATCTTGATATTTTGCCCTGAATATCCATGTAAATTATGTTGGTTATTTCCTTCCTTATCTAGTGATAAATAATAGTGCCATAAAGGCAGAATTTTTAACACTACTTCATTTGTTAAGGAAACATGGTGGATCATATAACAGCGATAGGGAACTAACTACTAAAACTTGAGAGTTTATTTTCTTTTAAATCTTTCTTCCAATTCCTTACTAATTCCCCTAATTACAAGTGATTGATTTCTTTTATATTATTACTGATATGGGTCTTTTGCAGATACGAAGTGCTAATAATTGCTTTTGAATTTCTTTCACTTCAGTCGGTTCTTATATCCTCGAGCTCAGAGGGGGCAACCTTTCGATGTTAGGGTGGGCTCTAGGCACAAAAGAAACCACTACCAAATTATGTGGTTGAATAATTTTTTTGGATGGAATTTTAATCATGTGATATTTTACATTTCAGCCAATTTATTTTTTCACTCTTCTAAACACTTTTTTCCTGACATCACATTGGTATGAATCAATCATATTTGAAATAATGATTGATAAATTCGGGAATTTCAAACGCACAAAAATGGTATTTAGAAAACATCACATACAGAAATGCTATGGTGACTTGAAAAGGTAAAAAATATTGATTTCCTTGTTTGCTTTAAATGCTCCATAACAAGGAAAGAATCATATCTTCATCTTTTTTCTACCATGGTCAAATTTCAGTAGACCAAACCTTTTCTCTTAACTTTTTGCCATTCCCTCTGGTATTCTTTAAACATTATAGAAGAAAGGAGATCCCAAATTTTGGAATTAAGTTTTTTTTAGTCTCAAATTTCTTTTAGTAACTAATTTCAATTGGATATATACAAGAAATGGCGCCACATAAAATGCCTATATAGCAATTAAGGATGCTAAAAGAGTTGGACTAGGTGGATTTTAAAGGCAATATCAAATTTAAATAAATCATTACTAATTGAGTGATTTGATCCAAGTACTATTATGAAGATAAAATATAATATTTTGATCTCAAAGAGGAGAATTTTCAAAATAGAAGATCTTGTTATAAAGAGGAATGTCGTAGTTCATCCTTGGTGATAAGAGGGGTGGTAAGTACAATCGGTACGGGTTACCAAATTTTAACAGAGAAAATAAAAGGCAGCACTTGGTGCTTCACACAAACATGAACTTATAATCAACTTGAAACTATTAATGTATAACACAACCAAATAAGCTTAGATCTTGATCTGATTACAAAGATATTAACAAACCTGAGATGAGAGGGCACAATCACACTATCTGCGTATTACAAATATCAACTGCAAAAAGGAGAAAGGGGGTTTATAAAGCTACCTATACAACCACACAGCCACTCAAAGAAAAGCTGAAGGTTAGCTCCAAGTTAATTTTCTTCCTTTGCCTGGCTTCTTAGCCGATCTCTCTCTAAGCAGGAAATACAAGACTCTATGTCAGACGCATACCGATTCTCAAACTCTCTTCTCACCATCAATCCATGGCCAATAACATAAACAATGGTCGTCGGAATGCGTTACAATCTTATAATCAATTGGGGGGAAAAGACAAAAGTAAAAATAAACAGAGAAGGGTAGAAGAATGATGCTATGAAAGATCAATCCTTAGTGCCTTTTCAGGAGACATTGTCATTGGGTGCTGCGTGTTAATCCTCCACGTGACACATTTCTGTGCAAATGTAAAATTCCCAATCAGTCACCCAAGGTAATGGGGAAATCATAAAGCCAAACATGTACAATTTGAAAATTTAATCACCAAATTCAGGAGTTTCTGCAAGTTGAAGAATTGTTGACAAAAAATCAACAAAATAAATCCTATACCTACGTGGATTTTGACAATTACATAATAACGTAGTTTAAGAAATGAAAACAAGGCAAACATATAAGAGGATAATATAGAGAAATATTCTAAAAATGGCGTGTATTTAAAGAAGACCTGAAACAAAGTCTTATAGATCTTTTAAGTAAATAATGCCAAGGCAATGTAAAGGATGCATCACAACATATGCAACGAGATACAAAATATAAGTTATGATCAATAACACTGTTCTTCCTTTCTCAGAAAATCGATGTAAAGCTTTTCAACCCAAATCACTTGGGTTGCATTTGTAAAAATGCCTAGACATTGTTCAGTTACCATAAAAGGGGCCCATGGTGACAACAAAATTATCTATTAGGTAGTGGAGTTCAGAAGATATTCAGTTACTGTAAAAAAAGCAAATGCAGTAACCTAAAATCTGGCAAATCAAAAAACAGAAGGGAGAAAAAAGGTAGTACCTTCCAGAAACAAGCTGATGCTGAGCACTGTTCACAGGGCCCTTTACATTGCTGAAACGCTTTGCTCTGCTCTCTTGTTCTTTCTCCACACGCATTGCAGCTACCTCCTTCTCCATGGCCGCTACTTCTCTTCTCATCTTCTTAGCCTCAACTTCCATGGCTTTGGTCAGTGTATCTACTTTCTTTGCTAGCATCTGACAAATAATACCATTGCAACTATTAGCTAAGATTATAATTATCAACTACAAATCTTATATTAATATCCAAAAACAAATAATTACTAACTTCAATGGCATCATCTTTATCTTTTAGGCTTTGATCTTTCTCATGACCAGCTTTCCTCAAGGCTAAGACCTCTTTCTGCAGCAAATCATACAAAACCCCAGAAACAGTATCCTCCGTATCGACTGTTGGGAAGTCATTTGGCTTATCATCTGAATTTCCTTTCCAATTATCATTTTCTTCCCTGTCTTTGGTTCCTTCAGAAGACTGGTTGAATGAATAACTTGGAGGTTTTCCATTTAGAAGAATTTTACTCCTTTCTAATGACCTTGTGCCACCATCAAATGATTTAGATGTGCCTTTAGCATGCTTCAAAACTGTGCTTGAAGATACAGAAGACCTAAGTTGAATGGATGGTGATCTTTTCAGAAACCCATTAGATGTTAGTTTAGAGATGTTATCAGCTCCACCAAGGGATTGACGTCGGGAAGGCCCATTGCTAATACATCTTCCCTCTGAGGTGCCGCGATTAATACTGTTAGAAGTTTCTCTCAAACTCTCCTGTAGCACTTTAAGCCTTAATTGATATTTTTCCTGAAATTGTAAAAGGTTTACCTTGAGTAACGGCAGAAGTAATCTCCTAAGCTAATACATGGGGGCTGTAAAACCAGATTATTACTTTTAACTGTGCTTCAGACTTTGCAGTGCGCTCAGTTATAGCAAGCTTGTCACGAAGTTGCTGCATCTCTCCCTATAAGAATGTAGTTTGGTAAAAAGAGTTGAAACCGTATTGAAGGGAAACAAAATTCAGGAAGATTTTAGCTCTTTTTTATTTAAAGAAAAAAACTTAAATCAAAAGGAATCAGAAATAATATTCACCTGCAAGAATCGTCGTTCTTCAAGCCATTGTTTTACGGGCATCACTTTGTCATTAGCATCCTTCCATTCATTAGCGACAACTACAGCTACTCTGTTTGCTGTTACCTTGGCACGAGCTAACTCCCGATCAAGTGTTTTTCTTTCTTCCTATATAGTGTCAAAACAAGCATATGCAGCAATTAGCATGCTTTAAGTTATGATTGAGTAAACAAATTAGAAGAGTTAATATATTTAACTCATTACATTCATTTCTTGAACTTTCCGCTGATAATCTCTCACAGCATTGGCAGCCGCACCACCAGCAAGTACAGCCTCTTCTAGTTCCCTCACGGTTTGGGTAAGCTTTTCAACCTCTGCCACCTTCAGTCTATGCATTTTGTCCAAAATTTTATTTTCTTCCTGGGAGAGATATATGATGACACCAAATATAAGAGATTAAATTATTACTGATGGCATAATTGGAGAAGAAACACTGTACAAAAATGCAAATACCTGACAAATCTCGATCTGTTTAATTAGCTCTTGATTTTTATTTTGGAGATCATCCACCATGGAGGCCTTAGCCAAGGCAATCTGAACAGTCTTCTCAGCTTCAAGAAGTGCTGCTTCTTTAGATTTGGTAAGACGATCTAAAGCTTTGTTATCGTCTTGAAGTTTGGCAATCTGCAAGGAACAAGTTGAAGAAAATAATGAAATAAATCACCGATGGCAGGCCAACTTCAGTCACCTTCATCGGTTTCTTCTCACGGGAATCACATCCAAAGTAGAAGAACAACTTAATAATACCTCTTGCCGCGCAAGCTTAAGTTCAGCTTCTAGAGGAGCAAGAATGGCTTCTATAGGAGGCATGTCATCATCCTTTTGAGCAGCATGGACCCTCCGAAGAGTGGCTTCAGCAGCAAACTGAGCTGCCATCGATGCTTTCTTGTCATCATTGATTTTCTTTATTTCAAGATTCTGCAAGAAATATCTAGTTTAGTAAACACATAATGTAACCTCAAAAATTAAGTCCTCACTAAGGTTGATAGAGGGTTTAAGTAATACTTTGCTTTCTAGAAGAGATTCTGTTAACTTCAGCTTCCCCTCAACCTTTGACAACTCTTCAGTAAGCTACAGTACAACGAAAAAAACAAAAACAGAAAACAAAGTTACATTTCAAGTTGACGCAAAGTGATGAAAGTATATATTAAGAAACAGCAGCAACACCAAAAAGTGAAAGCATGGCACAGGAACAAGTTCTCATGTAACCATACACTACATATAATTGAAATAATTACAACACCACGTTAAAGTACAAAACGGACAAAGTAGTCCCACTCCCTAAATCAGCCAAAACATAATTACCTGCATAAATACATGACACAGAAAAACTAACATAATGACTATTGAACAAAAAATATACACGCAATAAACACCAAAAGCAAACTCGAATCAATACCGCCATTCACCAAGAAACAAACACGGACATATACTTTGTAAAAAAAAAAAAAAAATATATATATATATATATATATATATATATTTATATATATATATATATATAT
>Ga0099824_1005612_pt1 | contig 17603 bp, 9 predicted proteins | sample SiratrowhiteBW_FD_76837 | JGI IMG/M metagenome (GOLD analysis project Ga0099824, IMG submission 76837) | Root nodule microbial communities of legume samples collected from California, USA - Siratro white BW | ecosystem: Host-associated > Plants > Roots > Nodule | place: USA: California... | reverse complement strand
TATATATATATACCCATTTTTATTTATATCATCTTTCATTTTAATTATTATTTATTTTTTAATTTCACATTTTGGAAATTATCATTTACACACTTATTTTTTTCATTAAACTAAATTATATACTTATTCACTTATTTTCTTTATCATTACATATAAATTAACTTTTATTTCAAATTTTCCAACCTTTTAATTAACATTTATTTATAGAATACCCAACAATTTCATTTATTTTTGTTATTACAAATAATTTTTTTAACAAACTTAAAATACAAAATTTAATTCTAATGCCAATATTATAATTTATTATAATTTTTCTTCAGTTTTTAATTTTAATATAAAATATAGTTACAAAATTATTGTAATTAATTCTCATTATAATTAATTGCTTCAAAATACCTTTATATGTTTATTATCACAATTTTATTTTCATATAATTTTAATCAAAGTAAACGATTTTTTAATTACATATTTTTTAATTTATCTCCTTCTCTTATATAAATTAAAAATAAATCCTCCTAAATTTTAATTGTACTTTTAATCAAGTTTTTACTGAAAAGAAAATATTTTTACTTATTTCAACTCTATAAATTATACTACCTAGATTTTTATTTAACATTTTCAACTTCATTTTCCAAAATCATTTCAAGTTTTTAATTAACCATCATTATTAAACATCCACAAAATTTAATATTTTCGTTTATCTTTAAATCAAATTATATTTAACTTAGGTAGTTTAATTTCTTTTTCTCTTCCAAATTACATTTAATTAAACTTTTCAAAATATCTATAAATAAACTTTTTCATATAAATTTAATGAAAATAAATGATTTTTTTCTTACATACTTTCTTATTTATCTTCTTCTCTCATATAAATTAAAAATAAATAATAAATCCTTCCAAATTTTTATTATATTTTCATTCATGTTTTTACTAAAAAAATTACCTATTTTTAAATCTATAAATTACATTACCCAATCTTTTTTAACATTTCTAACTTCATTTCAAATTTTTAATTTATCAATAAAGATAACCATTCACAAAATTTTCATATTTTTATTATCTTTAAATTAAATTAAATATTTAATAGTTTAATTTTTTTTCTCACAACTAATTTTAAGTTTATCCTCACCATTTTTAATTAAATTTTTTAAAACATTATTTATATAGTCAAAATTTGATTTTTAAAAAATTAATTTCTTATATTCTACAATAAATATTTATAATATTTTTATATATTTTCAGATTTTTTAATATAAAAAAAGTCATACATAAATTAAAAGAAATTATACTTTAAAACAAAAAAAATGTGAAACTTAAAAAATTAAAGAAAAAACATTCAAAATTTGATTATCAAGAAGTAGAATTCTCATTGAAGATAAACTTCAAAATTGTAAAATTTGAATTGAGAATTATGTTTCTCAATAATAGAATTCTGATCATGGACAATAAATAATGTTACTTTGAGAAATAAAATTGAATAAGTATTATTTGAAAAATTATTTTTTAAAAAGATATTATTGTAGTAAAAATTTCGTTTCATGCTAGGTAAATTTTTTATATCCTTCACGTCTAACTTTGGGTCCTTGACTGCTCTTTGACTTCATGTGAAATAATAAAAAATATATATTTTTTATTAAAGAAACACTATCAGACCTATTAGAAATATTGTAAAATTAATTAATTAATTCATTAGTTAATGGAACGTCCTGTTAACAGTGGAGCAGTCGAGTGTCCATATGGTTTCCCTCCACTCCCACTTCCAGCATTGAAACGAAACGAATTTCGATTTTCGAATACTTCTTCCTCTCCCAAAACCCTACCCTACGGCTGCGAACGGTTCGTCTTCTCTGCATTTTTATTTATCGCATGAACTTTTAAGTTTGGAATGAGTGCATTATCTTCTTTTATGTGTATTTCACAACTTAATTTTGCAAAATGCTGGTAACATGCATGGTGTTATTCTTCTGTAGTGCGTTTTGGGTCACATTCTTAATATTTTTTTTAGTTAAGAAATGGGTTTCTAGAGCCTAAGTGTCTATGTTTTAGCATATTACTGATTACCTCTCAAAGGAGTTCAAGCGGCTTGTTTTTCAGTGTGGTGAATCAATATTTTATTTTGGTCTATGGTGTCTTAAGGTTTCTCTCTAGTAAAATTTGATTTAGGACTTGGGTTAATATATTAATTATTTGTGCTCAAATCCTTGGCTGTGGTGAATCAAGGTTTGAACCCTCTCTGAGTGAGGTGTCCGCGAGCAGTATTTGATTGTGCCTGGAATAAGATTGTTTCTGAAGAGAATACCCCTAACGAAATAGAAAAGGTGTTGATTGCTTGGAGGGAGGGAAAACAAAGGTGCCAAATACAATTGGGTTTATTTCCCTACTTTTAGTGTAAAACGAAAGTGGTGAATTGATTTGTGTGAAACAGTTTGTTTATTAGTACCTTTACTTATATGTTATGTACATGTATAATCTTCAAATAATATCTCATTAAATATGAAACTTATGCAGTTGGACATTTTGTTTTTAATTATGCTTCTACTTTGCCAGCTCATGTTTTCTTGTGGAACTAGTAGTTTGGTAATCTTCATCTTCTTTTCAGTATTTAAAACTTCAGAATAATATATTATCTTTGTTTCTTTGCTTTATCTTGGTACATTGTCAAAATGGTTATTCACTACAAATGATTTGTTTCCCATTTGCACAATTGGTTCATATTGACATGATTATGATGCCCTACTTTGGATTTCTTAATGGAAATTTATAAAGAAAGTACTGTCAGTAACTAATATTAAATTCATTTCCTTTTCTGACATAGTTTGGTAGTAAAATTACTGTTGCTTTACCAATCAGTGATTTAAGGCTGATAATAAAAAGCACAAGACTGTGGTCATCAGTCAATACTAAACATAGAAGTAGCCGAAACAAATTTGAGCAATTTGTTCTTGTCTTTAGTGAAATACTTCATCTGTATATGCTACCACTCAGAGACCAGATAATGGTGTGTTTGGCTTAGTTTTCTACAATGGGTTGCTCTAGAGAACTATCATGCATTGTCTCATGGTGTCATACTAACATTAGACTTACTAAAAGGCAGAAAAGTTGAAATGATATTTCTGATAATTGTACGACTGGAACACCTCATTGTAGAATCTCAGGAAATCCTTACCTTGTAATAGAGTATATTGGTACTTCATATTTTAACATGGTCTATTCGTTTTGTGATTGATGATTTTCAGTGTCATTTGTAGCCAAGGAAAGAATGACAGAGGTAATTCCTGGAACTGAAGAGGCTGCTGAACCTCCAGCATCACCTCTAGCATCTCCTGATGTGCCACATAATCTGGAAACAGAACAATTGACTCCTACAAAGTATTCTATTATCAGTAGGAATGGGGTTGGGACCACAGGAAAACACATATCTTTACTTGTGAATCACTTCAAAGTTTCTGTTAATGCTCCAGAGACAGTGTTTTTCCAGTATAACGTATGTTCTGTTTTTCTGCATCTGCACTTTCCTTGTATCTTATTTTAGACTTTAGCTTATTGAAGCATTTCCAGGTTGCTATTACTTTAGAAGATAAGCGAGCGGTTGAAAGCAAAGGCATTGGGAGAAAAGTGATTGATAGGCTTTACAAAGTATACTCTTCTGAACTTGGTGGCAAAATGTTTGCTTATGATGGAGGGAAAACTTTGTACACAGCGGGTCCCCTGCCACTAAATAACTATAAGTTCAAAGTGTTTTTGGAAGAATCATTTAGAAAACAGTATGCCTTTTGTATGACTATTTTATTTATTTGTACCATGTTTTATCCCCTTTAAGCTTATACTGTTCCAACTCTAGCAGTAGTGCTGGTGCTGATGGAAGTCTTCGTGAGGAAACTAAAAGGTCAAAACATTCTTTTCAGTCAAAGACATTCATGGTGGAGATAAATTTTGCTGCTAAAATACCCATGCAGTCCATTGGTTTTGCTCTCAAAGAGGTTGACTCAGATGCCAATTCTCAGGATGCGTTGAGAGTGCTTGATACTGTACTGAGGCAGCGTGCAGCTGACTGGTACCTAAACATCTTCTGAAGTTAAAATTCAAAGGAATTTAAATTTTAATCATAACCTCTTTGATCTAACTTAGTTGAACCATTTTCTTTTGAATGTGAAGTGGGTGTCTTTTGGTAAGGCAGTCTTTTTTTAGTGATGATCCAAGAAAGTTCACTGATGTTGGGGCCGGTATAACAGCAGTCTCAGGGTTTCATTCGAGTTTTCGTCCCACACAGCGAGGATTGACTCTCAATATGGGTAGAATGATTTTTATACATATCTTGGAATGTTATTTTTGTATTCTTTTAATCCTTAACACTTTATTTTTTCTAGATGTGTCAACAACTGTGATCATAAAACCTGGTCCTGTAATTGATTTTCTGTTATCAAATCAGCAAGTGATGAACCCCTGTTATATTGACTGGGAAAAGGTGATGAATTTGTCCATGCAGTTCATGAATCAAAATTAGCAATTACCTAATAATATTTAATTCTTGATAATTTGTAGGCCAAAAAGGTGCTTAAAAATTTAAGGGTGCAAGCAACTCATCGAAACTTGGAATTTAAAATTTCTGGCTTGAGTGAGAAAACATGCATTCAGCAACTGTAAGTGTCTAGTATATTTACATGAAACAAGAAAAAAGGGGAAACAAAATCTTAGGGTTCTATTGAACCAAAAAACCTGAAGTCTGATTTTTTCTACAGTTTTAGTATGAAGGTTAAAAATGACAACGACAATAATGAAGGACAGACAGTGGAGATTACTGTATATGAATATTTTGCCAAACATTATGGCATTGATCTGACCTCATCTGCTTATTTTCCATGTCTTGATGTTGGAACACCAAAACGGCCCAACTATCTTCCTTTGGAGGTTGGTTTATTGTGGCTAAACCTTGTTGTTTTTAGTTTTGCTTCAAAAGTCTATCCCTTTGGACAAATTATATCTGACTATTGTTTTCTTCTCTTTTTGTTTACTTTTGGTGGAGTAGCTATGTTCACTTGTGTCCCTCCAGCGGTATAAAAAGGCACTCTCTCCAGTGCAAAGAGCATCTTTAGTTGAGAAATCACGCCAAAAGCCTCAAGATAGAATCAAAATTCTGAAAGATGTAAGTTTGTAATTATTGGTATGTTGTTCCATTTTATTATTAATATGTTAAACTCATCAAAATATGTAGGCTGTAGGAAACTATTGCTACGATGATGATCCTATTCTTGCTGCATGTGGCATTTCTGTTGACAAACAATTTGCTCTTGTTGAAGGTCGTGTTCTTGAGGCACCAAAGGTACAGTGGTTGAATATATATTTCACATTTTTTTGTGCACATGATATATAAAGTTGACGAGAGAGATGAAAGGGAAAATGGCTTAAAAGAAGTGATTTTCTTATATATATCCATTTGTTGTTAATTTAGTGTCTCCTGGTGAAGTAGTCAGCTAGTTAGTTTAAGAAATAAGGCATGTTGCCTTGAAATAAGGGGTTGACAGGGAGTGATTTCTAGTCTTTTGGTAAAATATAATTGGGACTTGGGACAGGCCTGGATAACTTGAATATTCACGGATTCTTTGTACAGATACTCTCAATCCATAAAGAAATTCTATTTTCTTTCATTTTTCATCCATTTTCTGTCATTTCGTTCAATTATTTGAGAGTTAAATGTTCATTGATACAATTATATTTGAGACACAGTTGAAGGTTGGTAAGAATGATGTTTGCATCCCATGTAATGGAAGGTGGAATTTTAATAAAAAGGTATTGTGTTATTCTTCACATTCAGAAAGTGTTATTTTTTAGAGTTTATCTAAGATATGGCTGACTAATTCAGAAAAGATGATGGTATATTTCCTTTTCATAGACACTACTACAACCATCGCATATTGATTATTGGGCTGTTGTCAACTTTTCTGCAAAATGTGACACTAGTTACATATCAAGGGAGCTGATCAGATGTGGAATGAGCAAGGGCATTGTATGTCTCTGGGCATTATATTCTAATATCTATGCTATATTTATCTTTTTTCCTGTTTTTAGTTTGATTAATTATTTCAAATGTACTTAAATATTTGTGTAGAACATTGAACGGCCACATTCTCTGATAGAGGAGGAACCACAGTTGAGAAAATCTAGCCCTGTTGCAAGGGTTGAAAGAATGTTTGACCTGCTGGCATCAAAACTAAATAGAGAACCAAATTTGATTCTGTGTGTCTTGCCAAAGAGCAAAAATTGTGATATATATGGTATATCTTTAGGCAAATGATTCTAGAGTTTCCTTTACATCAAATATTTGTTATTCATCTTATGATTGTTTATCAACTTTAGGGCCATGGAAAAAGAAGTGTCTGAGTGAAATTGGTGTTGTCACACAGTGCATTTCCCCTGTCAAGATCACTGATCAATACCTTAATAATGTACTTCTTAAAATCAATTCTAAGGTAACCAAGTACTTCATGATTGATATTTGTACAAAATAACTCAACTTATTTTGGTAACTTTATGTACAGTTTAACTAATTTTTTTATGACTTAAATATAGCTTGGAGGAATAAATTCTGTGTTGGCAATGGAGCATTCTTGCCGTCTTCCCCATATTGAAGACATCCCAACAATGATTTTCGGGATGGATGTCTCTCACAGCGGTCAATTAGATATTCCATCAATTGCAGCTGTAAGTCTAGTTTGGTTTGAGTGTTTTCTTCTATCTTTGTTTTTACAAAAAGTTTCTTGTACCTTTGTATTTGCATTTTTTGTTGTCTCCGCAGCATATTAATCTGGTGCATATTGTTGAATTGTAGGTTGTTGGATCTCGAAGTTGGCCACTGATTTCAAGGTATAAAGCTTCTGTGAGAATGCAGGCATCTAAGAAGGAGATGATTGATGCTCTATACAAGCCATTGGAAAATGGGGGTGACGATGGTATTATCAGGTTAGAGTAAAAATTATATTGAACTACTGTTTTATATTTTATAAGGAAAATCTACATATCATGAATTCCATCTCATTTTGAGGTAGCCTGATAGGATGCTAAGTATTAATTTTGTAAAAGAAAAAGATAATGGATTAGTTTTAGTTAAAAAAAAAGTGATACTGGTATAAAATAGTTTAGTGATTATCTTTTAGATATTGTGAAAGAATGGAAGTTAGTTAATTTTTTTTCACCATTAGAATTATTTTTGAAAATGAAACAATTGATTTTATGAGAAGCTGTTTTAAATAGCTTCTGATTGTGACCAGTTTGCTCAAGATTAAAAAAAAAAATAAGTGGTAAAAAAATAATTTAGTGATTATTTTTTAGAGATCTTAGAAAGAACAAAAACTAATTCATGTTTGTTTTTACAAGAAGAAAAATAATTTTTTTTAAGTAATTAATCTTATGAGAAATTGTTTTAAAAAGCTTCCTTCTGATTATAATAAGATTTCTGGTTGTTTTCACCCTTTGATTATTTTCAAAATCTGTAATAGGCAATTTTTTAAAACCATGTGATTCTTATTACAATATCATTCAATGAAATTTGAAGGAGAAAGGAAGGTTTTATTAGTACTGAAATATTCAATAAAGTACATATTTAGATACTATGACAAAGTGCTATGCAAGTTAAGGCTATTGAGTTGACATTGTACTTGACGCTTAATTTCGGATTGAGAAACGAAGTCATTTGGGGTTTAAAGAAATCATCTAGACTCACCAACTCGGTTGCATACTCACGAGTTTGACCGAGTTCACAACGATTCTACCAAGTTTGTTCCAAAAACGAGTTTGTTTCTGAATCAACCCGTCCAGGATAAGTGGAAACATAAACTCAAAGGAGTTATTGAGTTAACTCGCAAGTTTGATAGCCATGCAATTGACATTCAGTTTTTGAAGCGATGATTGGATCTACAAAATATTTTAGGCTATCATGGCAATACTTTGATATTCTACCACGGCAGTTGGCCAACAACCAAGGATTGCTTCTTGGTCCACCTAGTGATAATATTGGGTCCAAAGAAAATACAAGCATTAAAAGTAGACCTTTGGTATTTGACACTTTAGCTGAGTAGAAGATCACAAATATTTTTATTGTGAGAAGAGGAGGGAGTTGTTAGAGAAATGTTTAATCTCAATGCGCATAAAATAATCAAGATCGCCAAGCTGTTAGAGCGAAACACAGATTGAAGCCTAGAGACGACAAATGGTCGTAGATTTAGGCATGAACTTGTCTAGAGGATCACAAATATTTTTATGGTGAGAAGAGGAGGGAGTTCTTAGAGAGATGTTTAATCTCAATGCCCATAAAATAATCAAAATCACCAAGCTCTTAGAGGGAAACAAAGATTGAAGCCTAGAGCTGACAAATTGTCGTTGATTTAGGGATTGTAAAATAATATCAACATGGATGAGAACATAAAGAGAGCCAACACTAGTTTTGAGAACCATGACTGATGAATCAAACTTATTTGAATAAATCCTAACACTAAGTTTTTACTGAGCCTTTCATACTAGGCCTGAGGAGCCTCTTTCAATCCATAAATAGACTCTAAAGTTTTAAACAAGAGAGGAATATTCTGTTTATTTGGTGTTGAGTTGTGTTGCTTAGGATCAAAACCCGTAAAAGGAGCTTCCAAGCTATCGATATCTATTACTATCTAGTACTCAAGGTGACATGAAATAGAAAGAAAGATTTTTAATATGAAATATCATGAAGTACATATTTATAGAGATGACATGACAGTTAGCAAAACACTTGTAACAAACCCAAATACTATTATGGAAATTAGGATCACCTACATTAGAGACTATTGTAGTAATGTGGACTACACTAACAATTCTTGAGTGAAAAAAGCTACACAAATTGGATTTATAATCAAATTTTTTATTCTTTTTAGCTTTTTGATTGTTTTAAAGTTGTAACAGACACAAAAGACAAAATAAATGATTTTTTAAGAGTGATTATTTAGTGAAGGAAACTTAAACAAATGGGCCTTATATTCTCTAGATGGGCCAGTGGAGGAACAATGTAGTTATCGGACTGTCCAACAATACTCATGTATATGAGGATATATTCTAGAATTTAGAAAAATGACTTAGAAGGTAGAGATGCTATTGAGCTGGTTTAAGTTTGTTGACATAGTGGAATGATTCTTGGGAGGTTGGGGATTAGCTATTTGTGTGAGAAAGAGCGCAGTCATCTATGTATCGAACATTCCGGATGATACTTTCTGGAAGATAAGAGATATGGAAAGAAATTAAGGAGGCGCAATAAGAAATTGTCCTATATACATTGTGGATAATTCTTTGTTATACTGTGTTAATGTAACAATTATGACTTATAAATGTTGTTTATGCTTCATGATTTTTTGTACAAGATTTAGTATGTTCATATTGTTATATTATATCTATTTATCATGGCTCGAACATCAACCTCTTTGCAATAATTAAAATATTTTCTTACAGGGAATTGCTTCTAGATTTCTATGAATCAAGTAACCGCAAGCCAACGCAATTTATAGTCTTCAGGTGTCATTCTATCACTACTATATTTGATAGATAATCCAGTCATATATGTTCTTTTGGTGAACTTGTTTGTGGATCAAATGTTATAAATTAGAAGAGGTTGATGTTGCATATTATAGCATCTAAAATTTATTAATCAATTTAGACCACTAGCATTGTTGAATTCGATTATGTGATGGATATTTTTGAATAATTATTCTCGTTTTAATGTCTTGTCATTCCACTATTTGGTTATGTATCCCTACCATTATTATTGGTTGTATGGGATTGCATTGTTCAGATACTTCATTCGATTTTTTTTCATCTTTTTCTAAAGTAATTCCTTGTGTGATCAAAAGTACTTTATATGTTTCGTATTAGCCATGTCATATGTTTTTTATTTGGTACAATGGCAAGATAGAACAGGCATGCCAGTAGGAATTGGAAGACTTAAAGAATTGGAGGAAACTTGTTAGACATGTTTTTTGGTCCTATGCACAATTTCAAAGAGTGTTTTTAGGCAATTAATGGCAAATGATGTGGAAGGAGTACAAATTAAGTTAGGAAATTTTAGAAGTGCATTCATACTTTTGAGAAGGATTTGGTGTACCTTTTCAATTAGGAGACATTTGGGTTCATGTATGTTTAGCTCTGTTAAATTGACAAGCATGAGGAATTTATTTGAAAAATTATCTACAGGTTTTGATGAGTGGTCTACTTAAATTTTATGAAATAAAGACTGACTCTTGGTGATCTCAATTTCCTTTATCACTTGTTAAATATCTGAACTGTGTTTTCATGTTCAGGGATGGAGTTAGTGAATCACAATTTGAACAAGTTTTGACTGTCGAGCTTAACCAGATAATCAAGGTTAACAGAAGCGACTCTTTCCTTGTTCAGTTTGATAATGTGCTTAACTGCTGGAATCTTACGTACACATTGTTCTGAGTGCGTGCTATGATTACACATTTCTCTCTTTAAAGAAAATGGGAAAAAGTTAATATTTTCTACAAGACCTCTTATTTTTTTTGTTCACAACTTTAGTAAGTTTTGGAAAAAATATCAAGAAAAAAGCTACTTGAAACATGCAGCCAATTAAACGATACGCCTTTATTGATGCTTCCTGAGTATAGGATCACGAGAAACTATTCTAATTTCAGGCCTATCAACGTCTTGGTGAGGAGGATGTTCCCAAGTTCACCGTGATAGTGGCACAGAAAAATCATCATACTAGGCTGTTTCAGGCTAATGGTCCTGAAAATGTTCCTCCTGGTATGCTACTTGTTTTGTTTACTTGCATACAGGTAATGCACAAGATCATTGTAATATAAATTTTCCTCTTCAGGGACTGTTGTGGACACAACAATCACGCATCCAAGAAATTATGATTTTTACATGTGTGCACATGCGGGGTTGATGGTATTTTTACATTTCTGGCTTCTGCATTTTTTTTTTTGTTTTCATTTATACTTATTTTACAAGCGTTGTAGTTGCATGTGGTTTTAGAGAAATATTTATACTTTTTTGTTTTCTCACCATATAAATAGGGAACATCTAGGCCTGTACATTATCATGTGCTACTCGATGAGATTGGTTTCTCGACAGATGGCTTACAAAATTTGATCCATTCGCTGTCCTATGTGTATGCATTCTACCTTTTGTTTATACGTACTTTGATGTACCTCTTAATTATCCTACTTAGTTGCTTGTTTATACTTATTTCAGGAATCAAAGAAGCACAACTGCAACCTCAGTTGGTAATTTCATCTATCCCTCTGAAAGATATCTATCAGAATAATCTTTTTCGTCAGAAAAGTGATTAATTTGTTTATAATAATTTATCCTCATTTTTTATTCTTCAGTGGCACCAATATGCTATGCTCACCATGCTGCAGCTCAGATGGGACAATTTTTGAATCTTAATGATTTATCGGAAACGGGCTTAAGTTCTGCTGCAGAGGAAAACACCCCAATCCTAGAGCTTCCAAGATTGCATAAGAATATCAGGAGTTCCATGTTCTTCTGCTGAGGTGATAAAATCAAAGTATAAACGTACATTTAGTATACCTAGAGAAGAGATATGAAACGAAGCCAAATTTTGTTGTTTGGTGGGAAATGGATTCTAGACAGTCATTGGTACTTGGATCATGGCAATTGAGTAGCATTACAATTCTCTAGCTTTCTTTGCGTACAATTCTCTAGTGCTACTTCTGTTTAAGAATTTCTTATGGTTTTTAAAAATTACTGACTCAAGAATTAAAACTGCGATTGTCCCAAATAGAAAAGTAAACCTTGACTTTGAATTGTAGCTCATTGAAATGTAAAATCATGGCGAATCAAAGTAACTTCATTATAAAAGCAGTAAAGAAGGTAAAAAGTCATGGAAAAGGGATGCATCTCGTCCGCTGCTCCGTTGGCCTTCCTCCAAAAATCTAAGTGAAAATAAAATATTAATCAATTCAGTTAAAATTTAAAACCATCAAACCCCACACATTGTCAATAACTCAGTGCTAGTTCTTGATATTAGCTAAAATATATTGGTCTTAAACGTAGATTATGAACAAGCGGTAAAAAAGAGAGGCAGAGAAGATACCAAATCATCATCATCTACGAAGTAAGGATGCTTTAGAGCAGCTGTAGCAGAAATCCTTTTATTTGGGTCCATGCAAAGCATTCTCTGCAAAAAGAGAAACATGGCATCAGAAATTATTTCTGAAAAATTAATTTTACAGAAGTTAACAATAAGACCTCATGACCTTTTACGTATGTAGAACCCAAATTAAGTATCCCTTCTTTCAAAGAGTAAATTTTATTAACCAATATTGCACAATTTGAAGTAACCTACGCTCTACACACTTGAATTCATAAAATAACACATCTCCAAATTGCTTCTTTAAGGACTGAAATTACAGAAATTTATTTATTGTTGGTAGAAACTGCGGTAGAGTTTTTCATTCAGAATGTCCGTTGCTGGGCTAATTACTGCTCACCACACAACCAAAACAAAACTGTGGAGTAAAAACTTACTGATAGAAGATTCATGCCATTTGGTTCCAGATGAGGAACAAATCTTTGCAGGCCCTGCATAGCAGTAGAGAAGCACATAAATATGTTGTAACTTTTAAAGATTCTATGAAAATAAGACAACTAGCCAAATAGCAATTGAGAAATGAGAATTTAGTACCAATGGAGTAAAATTCTCGTAGCGATGAACGGTAGGAATTAATTCGGAGATCCCTGGCCATGTTTCCTCTGTGGGGGTACCTAACACTCTTCACAGAGAAAATTCTTTCTTGCTTCAATTACAAACAAGAATTGCGTGCAAAAGTCAAATGAATATTTTATGTGTGGCACATCATACCTGAAAATTGCCTCCAACTCATCCCGGCATTTAGGAGTTTGGAACAAAGGTTCTCCAATTAGCATCTCAGCAAATATACAGCCAGCAGACCACAAATCAATTGAAGCTGAATATTGATAGCCGTCACACAAGACTTCAGGTGCCCTGTACCAGGAAGTTCCTAACTGACTAGTGTATTAGTGAGGTGTCCACTATGTAATAAGACTTTTATTTCTATACCAAAACTAAAACTATACCTAATCATGTGGAACATCATTATTTGGTAATAAAGCTTTTATAGCAAACAAATATCTACTAACCAGTCATAGTCAATTATACCTTCTCAGAATACACTACGTCATTTCTGAACTCTCTAGCCAAACCAAAATCCGCCAGTTTGATCAACATTGTAGGTAGATCAATCAGCACATTCCGTGGTTTCAAATCTCTATGCAGAACCTTACGCGAATGGCAGAACTCCACAGCAGAGAGTATCTGGTACATGAAACTCTGCAAGCAAAAGAAATTTATTCACAGTTACAGGACTTTTAGAATTTGAGATTCATCTACCTCAATCTTAAAAGTATTTATAGATAAGGTGATCTTTTATATACATACATATACATAGACTGATAGATATAGATATACACAATCATTAGTGAGAATGTATGTTTAATCCGACAATGATAACAGTGAGAGTTCATTTTTACTTAGGTCAAATCTTATTTTACAAAAGGATAAACATCCAAGTATTAATATTCTATAAAAAAAATTCTGAAAATGTAATTTTGTTTAATAGTCTCCTGCATACTTATATAATTGTTTTCCACAAACTTGAATATTTACTATAGTTTTATTTTCTAGACTTAATCTCGTACTGTTTATCTTAATTTCTAATTTTAATAATCTATTATTATTTTAGTATCTACACTTAACTATTTATTATTATTATTATTATTATTATTATTATTATGATCATCATCTTAATTCTTAAATTCAATTAATAGTTAAGTTTAGAAAGTAACATCATATGAGTTCAGAGACTAAATGAATATGAAATAGTTAATTTTAGTAACAAAAAATAATAATAATAAATGTCGTTTAATTTACTAACAACAAAACTAAATTAATATACAAACTAAACTTTTTTGAGATTTTTATGAATTTTAATAATTTTAGAACTTAAACGACAGTTTATTTATTTATCCTTCTTAACAGTGATAAATGTCAGGTTATTATTTCTTAGTAAAATTGATGTTTTAACACAAGATCACAATTTAATTAAAAGTGATGTTGAAAAAATTTAGGCTAGATCTTATTACAATATGCCTTTTCTTGAAATATCCAAACATAAATCACTCTATTAAAATCAACTCTAACTAAAATCGATCTAAATTTAGCTTTGCTTTCAGAATTCACATTTAATGCAAAATTTCTTTAAACACAAAAGATCCTTTAAAGATCCACATCCAACAATTCCTAATGCATTTCCGAACAGATTAATAATCAATTTCATAATAAAACACCAGCAAAAGCACTCTCTCATCTTCTAAGTACCTTTATAGTCACGGCATCCTTGGAAAGACGATTGTTCATCATGTATTCTTGAAGGTCGCAGTCGAGATGCTCGAAGGTAAGATTCACATATCTGTAATTCGTGAATCCGACTTTAAGCAACCTGACAATGTTGTCATGGTGGAGTTCTTTGAGGAACGACACTTCACGGATGATCGAAGAAGGAACGCCCTGGCTCACTCCGAGTATTCTGATCTGTTTCGTGGCGACGACTGTGCCGGTTTTAGGATCGCGGCACCGGAACACTCGCCCGTAGCCACCTTCCGCCACCATGCTTATTATCTCCAACTCCGGATCCTCCTCCTCCTCCTCTCTGCGCTCCTCTCTGCGCTCCTCTCTGCCACCACGTTTACAGATGCTGCACACTGCCAAACGCCCCAACCTACTCCACCACAAATATGACCATTAATCACTCAGATGTAATTGGAAGAGCAAGAAAAAACACAGAAAAACGATAAACATCAATCAGGTTATTGAATCCAAAAATCATTGTTCTTGGAGTTACGATGAGTGATGATAATTACAGAGAATCGAAGGAGCCGATCCAGTCGTTTTCTTCAGTCATCTTTCTGAGAGAGGGTTTGAAGCAACTGTAACAGAATTTGAATCAAACTTGAAAAGAAATCACTGATCACTGAACCACTCGACTTTTATACGTTTCTTTGAGATAGAATTTCCCGCGGAAAAGAATAACAAACTTTTCGGTAACCGGTGGAGATCTGCCACGTGGCAGATTTATCTTTAGCTTTCTTGCTGTTGTTAGGTAACTGTTACTTAACCGAGCAAAATATTACACAGGTATATTTGATTTACTCATCATCTAATTATTTTTTTAATTAGTTAACTAATTGGTGCTTTATTTGTTTAATGTTAATTATGTAATGTTATAATCTAATCAGTATTTGAAATTTACATTTACAGTTAAATATATATTGAGGTTAAATAAATATTCAGTTGAGCGGTTAAATAGGTGGTCATGATCTTCTTAATTATTTTCCTGTACTGATTCTTGAACCTTTTTTTTTCTTTATTTTAATAGTTATTTCTATCAAGAAATGACATACTAATAAAGATATTGCTCTTCATTTAATCAGTTTTACTTGGTCTTTTATTTGTTTATATTCGTTTTATTAAAAAAAAAATCTTTAGAGTAATCAAAGAAAAAAAACTATTTATTTTGATAAAATAATTTCAATCCTTTATGTCTTGAAAACAAAAGAAGTTTAGAGAAAACTTTTTTTTATCCACAAAAAGAAAATAATAAAATTAATATAGAAAGAAGAAAGCTAAACTCACACAATCTAGTAAAAAATTTTTTAGTTTAAATTATTCATTTTCCTTTTATTTGACTAAATATTACCATTTAATATTTCTATTGAAAATAACTTTTGTTCTGATATTATATGTACTAGTTTCAGATTTTTTTTGTTCCTAAAGATTTAGTCACCAAAGAATGGAAAAAAATTAAACACGGTATGTGTAAAGATTAAAATAACATTTAGGGACCAAAATTTAAGGTCATACAATCATAAAAACTAATTAATTAATTAATCCTATTTTGGAAGTTTGTACTTTTTCAAATTTAAATATCTTTTAAAAACTTATTATATACATAAAAATCCAAATTATATATTAAATATAACAATAAGAGTAACAAAATATCCACTCATGTATTATACTTAATGTGGGATCATCCATATCTTCATGAATTCTGAACAACAAAGTTCTTCATATTCACCATTTAACTATAACCACGGTCCATATTTACAAGATAGTGTACACTGGGCAAAACTTCCTAGTCACGAATAGAATAAACTATGAACACACAAATTTATGGAACCCGTAGCAAATTTACAAGTGAAAGGGAGACCTCAGAAAAATGAAATGAAATAATTTGGAATCAAAGTGGCAACCATTCACAAATAATGTCTACAAGCTTTGATCATATTTAACAGTGAAGGTTGCAGTTGTGCTAGTACTTGCAGCATATGACATGGTGTTACCCTGGCTATCTGAAGCAGAGGATGCATTGCAGGAAGATGAACCCTTGGTATCATTATCAACACCATTTTTATCTGCTCTGATTTTGAGGTCCATAAAATCTGAAATCAACCCTGGTTTTGTTATCTTACTTTCATCAATGTCCATTTCTCCGGTGAGCATCTTGACCACAGAAGACATTGGTGGCCGGAGTTTGGACGTGTCCTGAGTGCAGAGAAGTCCAACTTTCAGAAATGTACAGGCCTCCTCGGCGTCAAAATGCCCGTCTAAGGATGCATCTACAAGCCCTACCAGTTCCTTTCGCTGATAAAGTTCCCATGTCTGAAAGGATAGAAATGTTAATCGTGTGTAAGTTAGAGTCCCACATTGTATAAAAATGAATAAGATGAACAATATATAAGAAGAAAAAACCTATAAAGTTATTGTCTTTAAGATTTTCGAAACAACCCAACAAGAAGAAGCTCAAATTAAGAGCTGGTAGAAACTATCTTAATGTCATAGAATATGAGTACTGTTATGTACAATGAAATGCTCAAGTTTGAAAGGCAGAGAAAAATATGTGATGTTTCAGATTTCAAACAACAGAGATTCTTTCAGATATGATACAGTCTTTTTATACTAGTATCAGAATTGTTTGTTGGGTTTACCATATATAATTTTGGACTAGAAGTAGACTCTCGCAACATAGGGTTCAATGTTCCCTGTTTAAAGCATAACTCTAAAATTTCAATGTTCTTCATGCAGAAGGAACGAAAGAAATTTGAATGTTGAGGTTTCCAATCAGGTATACCTTATAGTGGGGATTATAACTTCATAATCAATCACAATGGCATGGAGCTTGGATGGAAAACTAAAGTAGAAAGAAGAGAAAGTGAAGTTCTATAACAAAAAAAATAGTGCAGACTAGAACTTGGACCTATTTGGAGGAGTTTCTTCATAAGCACTTCTCACTTCTAGGGGAGAAAAATAAGAAAAAACTTAGCTTCTCTATAAATTCCATTTAGCCTCTTGCATAAGCTAATTTTAGCTAGTGAAAAATCCAAACAAACCCTTTGTTAACTGAAAAGAAAAAGTAACTCGGAAGAGGCTCCATATTTATTGATCAAGGCTTGCAATCATTCTGTTGTTTAAACTCACCATCTTGTCTACAATTTCTATACATGCAGGAAACAAGTTTCATAGG
>Ga0099824_1005609_pt1 | contig 17606 bp, 9 predicted proteins | sample SiratrowhiteBW_FD_76837 | JGI IMG/M metagenome (GOLD analysis project Ga0099824, IMG submission 76837) | Root nodule microbial communities of legume samples collected from California, USA - Siratro white BW | ecosystem: Host-associated > Plants > Roots > Nodule | place: USA: California... | reverse complement strand
TTTTTGAAAATAAGAATTTTTTTTTTGTATAAAAAATAAATTTCTCCCATAGACTTTTCTAACTTTAATAACAACCATTTAAAAAAACAAATAAAAGCTCTTTTGAAAAAAAAAAAAAAAAAAAAGAATATATTACTCAACCCCATTGAATAAAATACAGGTTATCTAAGCCCCATATAAAATAATTAGGTCAAAGTTTAAATGTAACTTCTTAAATTTTTTATTTTTTTCATGTAAAGTAATAATTTGTCAAAGTTTAAATGTAACTATTTTTTTTATTTTTTCATGTAAAGTAATAATAATTTGGTCAAAGTTTAAATGTAACTTCTTAAATTTTTTATTTTTTCATGTAAAGTTTAATTTTTATTTTATATTCTTTGTTTATCTCTAATACAAAAACTTATAGTGAAATCTACTAAAATAAAAAGCTTAATCACCAAAAACCCAAATCCTTAAAATCCATTACATGCTTACCCATGTAAGTTAGCTAAATAGTTCTCTCATTGCACCACTACAATATGTGAATTATTTTGTGAAAAACAAAAATCCCCTTAAAAGAAGTTGCAAAATTGTTACATGGAATTGTTTTTTTTTCAAAGAAATGAAAATTAACCCTAATCTTGAAAAAGACCAAGGATTGATTAACCCACAATTCATGACAGAAAAGTAAGCGGCATCGACTTGATTGATGAATTTGTTGTTGAAGCTTCACTTTGGAAAGTTTTAATGTTACGAGGCACATGTGTCTCCAACTTGTTGGTCCCACAGTGAGTTTCTTCCTCTGTCTATTTCCGTTGCAGATCTCAACCAATTCTTATAAACCCCTTTGGAGATCTGCTTCAAACTCTGTCCCCTTCTTCAACTTCCCCACTCCCATCACAGGCAAGTTCTCACCTTTCATTTCAAATCCTGCATTTGCATCAGCTTCAGTTACAAAAATATCACCTTTTCCCGATTTTCTTCATTTGTTCTGATAAATAAGTATTGTAAAACAACTTGGATGGTGTATTTGCTTAAGGGTGTCATTTAATTTTGGATTATGTGTACTGAACCCACTCAATTTTGATTATTTTTTATAATGCATGGACTTGTTATGCAATTTTGTGTGCCTTCAGCCAATTGAAGGAACAGAGCTTATTTGCAGGTTTGAAGTTTGATAAAATGATGGTTTAAAATTTTTCAGGTTTTTGTGGATAAGAGTGAGCTATAATGGCTGCCCTGAAACCTGGTGTTATTGCTTTGTTTGATGTTGATGGGACTCTCACAGCTCCCAGGAAGGTATCTGTTTTTTTCTAGAACTAATGACACTACATGACCATGTGGGTGGTTGTTTTTCTTACAGTTTGAAAACAATCTCTGGCTGTTACTTTGGCCGCAAGGTCAAGTTTTTGGGTCACCATGACCACAATTGTGACTGCAGCAGCCACAATTATTTGTAATTTTCTGCAATATCAAGTATCATGCAACCAAAAGTTAAAACCTTGATTACATAATCATAGCTGAAAGATATATGCATGCCATATAGTTCTAAGACAGATCTGTTGCCTGTATGCCACCTGAGGTTATTCATAATTTCATTGATTATCAAATGCTGATGTTCCCCTTGGCTAAACAAAACTAGAAAATCTGGATTTGTTCGTTCTGAATGTTTAGTCTTGCATCACCCCTACTAATTGTTTCTTACTTGAATCCAAGGTGGCTACCCCAGAGATGTTAACATTCATGCAAGAACTACGAAAGGTGTGTGATTTAGAATCTCTTTTGAACATAAAGTGTATTTCATTACTTGGTGTTTCAGTTCACCATCTACTTGGCCACGCATAAATCTGTGCATTCTGTCCTTTTTGTTGTTGAATTTTGTGTTGTCTGGGTTCAGGTTGTTACAGTTGGAGTTGTTGGGGGTTCTGACCTTGTAAAGATATCAGAACAACTTGGAGACACAGGTTAGCTATAGATTCATGTCATGACACCAAAATGCTAAAGCAAGTAGGAAACCACATTGAGGAAATTGATTTTAGTGTTTCTTTCATTCCTTAATTAACCCCATCATATGTATTGTTTTCATATTCTTGTTGTGCTTAGGTAAACTTATAGTCATTGTTACAAAATTTTCCTTTACATTATATTTATTCTTGGTTTCTACTAATCCTGAAAAGGCGTACATTATCTGCTCTGTAGATTAGCTATTAAAATGAAAGAATGAAATAAAGAAACAACAAGGAGGGCTTATATTTTGAATATCTGTCTGTTGCAGTTACCAATGACTATGATTATGTATTTTCTGAGAATGGTCTTGTGGCTCACAAGGAAGGAAAGCTCATTGGAACTCAGGTACAACACATAAACCTGAATCAGTGAAAGAAACAAATTGCCATGAGATGACCATGGATGCATCTTAATAGATTTATGCTGATCCTTTGAGATATTTAAGATAACATAACTAGTGGCACTATGTTGTGACTAGTAAGTAAAGCAGGCATGATACAAATTTATAAGGCCACTTTTTGGGAAAGTATGTAAAGTAAATTATACCCATTAAGACCTATTGGATGTTCAACCTATGCCCCCTACACACACACACTTGGTCACTTTTTTTACCAATGTAAATTTTTTTCTCTCTAAAATTCAGTGACAAGTTGTGAATTGCCCTCTTTTCAGAGCTTGAAGTCATTCCTTGGGGAAGAAAAGCTGAAGGTATGGCCTTGTTTGAGATTCACCATGCTGACTACATCCTAAAACTGTTTTGGGTTGCTACTCTTATATAGTCTTATCCCTAGGCATTTTTATGCATATCATAACCCAAAAATGACTGGAAAAATCAAGTTTTTCTGTAAGTTCGTTTCAAGTAAGCTCAGAAGCCGTGAATAAAGGAGATTATACTTTTGTTAACTGCTTTTAAATTCAATAAAGTTGTGATTTTTGTTATGAGCATATAAAAATGGCATTTTATATTAATAATTTTAATAATGACAGAATGGGTGATATTTTGCAGGAGTTCATTAACTTTACGCTTCATTATATTGCTGATTTGGATATCCCTATTAAGAGGTTAGTGAGATTCAGAGGCTAATATATATTTTTGAGATTAGTTATGTGAACCTGTTAGTTTCTAATTGGTATAACAATATTTTTAGGGGAACATTTATAGAATTCCGTAGTGGGATGCTGAATGTGTCACCTATTGGCCGAAACTGTAGCCAAGAAGAAAGAGATGAATTTGAGAGATATGACAAGGTTATTTATTTTGTTTTTTATTATATTCACTAGAAATTTGTTTTTTTCACTAACCGAATTGAAATGTTAGGTGAATAATTTTATCCTAAAAGTTTTCAATTTAAGCTCTCAGGTTCAAAATATACGCCCAAAAATGGTTTCTGTACTCCGCGAGAAGTTTGCTCATTTTAACTTAACTTTTTCCATTGGAGGACAGATAAGCTTTGATGTAAGTAATGATCCTCATGACATGATATGGTGATTTTGTTTTTGGTAAAGTGATAGGCAAAAAGTGCTTAATTTAAATATACACCGCAGGTTTTCCCTCAAGGTTGGGACAAAACATACTGCCTAAGATACCTTGATGCTTTCAATGAGATTCACTTTTTTGGTGACAAAACTTACAAGGTTAGTCCATAAGTTCATTACACGGTACATGTTTGGAGTATCAAATTCTCTGCCTCCCTGCATACATATGCTATCATTATGTATTCTGTGCAGTCTTAATATGCACTCACATTTGTCTGAGTCCCCAGTATCACTTATTTTTATGAAAATCCTACAGGTGAGTTGGAGCAAAAGTTTTTGCATTAAGCAAGGCATTGCCAATTAGGGATGATAAATATATTACTCGAACTCGTCCTAATTTTGACAGAGAATCCTTAATACTAGGTACATTTTTATATTATATATGAGGACTGGAATGGATATGTACATAGCTACCTCATCCTTATCCCCATCCCATACTCGTCCCAATATCCATCTCCATCCTCATACCCGTTCTAATATCCATTCCCATGCCCATATTCGTTCCAATATTTATATCTATCTTAGTACCCGTCTCCATTTTAAATTACTATATATTTTTAATTTATTAGGTAATCTGAAAAAGTTATATTAACTTTTATTTGATCAATAGTTTCGTAACTCATTTCTAAATCATATATTTGATATTTTCATTTTTATTTTTTATGATTATTTGACTTTTATCTAATTATTATTCTATACCCTCATTTACTTTTTATACCACTATTATTTTTCTTTTATATTTGACATTAAAGAAAGAAAAGTATTTTTTTTGACATTGAATACTCATAATATTATATTTCATTTACTGTTATTTTTATTTTTTATAAAAAAAAATTACTTAATATTTGAAATAGGAAGAGAGTGGGTACGGATGAGAATAATTACTAAATTATTTAATACTGTATTTACTAAATTACTTAATACCGTTATACAATAGATACGAGAATGAGACAAAAAAATTCACGTCCTTTGAATATAGATGAGAATATTTTTTTACGTCAGTGATAAGGATTGAAATAGTCAAACCGGCATTCGTCCAGTCCTCTTATAGTCTTCCCTGTTGGCAATATAATTCTGTTTCTTGTAGTCATCCCGGTTGGCAATATAATTCTGTTTTATAGATAGTGGCACAGTAACATGAGTTCTTTTCCACATTTTGAATATTTGAAACTATTGAGCAAAGTTTAATGCTTACATTTTATGATTGATATTTCTTATTAGAACACTTCAGGGTGATCCTTCACTTGTTTAGATTTCTGGCTTCCATGAGCATTGTTAGGGTAATTAGGCAGAAGGATTGATTAATGTCCTGTAATTATTTTATTTTTGCTGTGCAGGGTGGAAATGATCATGAAATCTATGAATCTGAACGGACTATTGGACACACAGGTTAGTACTTTTGTTATCAACCGTGCAAGGAATATAATTGTTTCATTAGTATTATGGGGGAAAGAGTTAAATTTCAGTTTTTTTTTTTTTTAATTTAGACCCAAATTGTTTCAGATTATTTTAGTTAAAAAACATGTTTCTTTTAGGAAAAGAAAATAACGCTTATCTATTTCTTGAATTCTTTACAAAAGATTTAGAAACGAAATTCAGAATTAAAAAAGAAACTGCTTTCAACTTATTGTTCAAGAAACTGTAAGTGCAGTTCTTTATAAATCTCAAAAATAATAATTATAATAACTGTTTTCAAAATTTTCATATATATGTTTTTTAAACTAACCAACTAAGGCTAAGAACCAAGTCAAAGTAGGGTAAAAAATTTAACGGAATCCTTGTTATTTGATTGGTTATATCCTTATTACTTGTATTTTTTGTTTTCCAGTTACAAGCCCAGATGATACTGTGAAGCAGTGCAAATCTCTATTCCTAGAAAATTAAAGAAATTTGCAACAACGTACTGTTCTTGAGAATTGCAGAGGAAGTGTACCCTTACACATTCTACATTGGACCATATAGGATGTAATCAAAACTCTCTGTATTTTGATTGTTCACATTTTGGTTTAATAATATGTTTATCATTCAGTAAAATTTGATATTGAGACTACTCAAGAAAAAGGTTCAAGTAATCAATCTAAAGTTAAAATCAAATCATGTTCAAATATTAACCTGTCGAGGGGTCTAAATTAAGTAGGATGCTTAAATTGTTATAAACTATGATGAAACTGTGATTCTCACGTATAAAAAAAAAAAAGACGGAAAAAGGTCCAGCCGAAACATTTAGGCAAAGTCATTCAGCAAATAGTTGCTCCAAAAATGTTACATGGGATTTCAAGCAAAACGCACCTACTTAAATGCCCTCCACAAACATTTCCACTTTAGAATCTTGAATGCATGCCTAAAGATCAATGCATTTATTGCTGTATGTTTTCCCACTGAGTTTTTATTTTGTAGTCACCTACACGACTTTTGAATCACATGATGCAACTAAATGAAAGGAGGTGTTGTATACTGTCATCCTAAGCAACATTTTCTCTTATTATTTTGGCTTAGGAAAAAACTCAAACCCCCCTCCCCGAATGTTGAAAAACGCTACCATAAAATCCAAGAGTCCTCTAAACAAAAATTGTAGGCCCTTTTCACAATGTTATTCAAAATTGTGCACCCTCTTTGCAGATATGAGTGTGTTTTGGAGAAGCATGGCTATGGTCATTGGACCAACTCCTCCAGGGACTGGTGTAACGGCAGAGGCAACTTTTATGGCTTCTTCGTAACAAACATCTCCCACCAGTTTATAACCTCGGGGGCTATTTGGATCCTGCAAAATAAACCCATACATGCATTGCTTAAATAATGTTGGTATTGAAATTGATGCATTGAATATGAACTTTACTCCTCAAATACAGTAGCAATCAAGGTAGGAGCCTGGTGGCATACTATAAACATGACCTTGATATAAATCTACTCACCTCTACTGGGTTGATTCCGACGTCAATGATGACTGCACCAGGTTTTATCCAGCTTCCCCTCACCATGTTTGCTTTCCCAACAGCAGAAATGATGATATCTGCCTGGCTTGTGATCTCTTCAGGGTTACTGGTTCTGGAATGGACAATACTGACAGTAGCATCTTCCCTCTAGTAACATAAGAGAAATGCATTAGTTTGAAGCAAAAAATGAAAGAAGCAAATAAAAACCAGTTTTGAACTGTTAACTAAAGGTTTAAGTTTGGTTGAATGTAATATTACTTGCAGCAAGAGAGCAGCTGGCATTCCCACAATATTGCTTCGACCAATCACCACAGCCCTCTTTCCTTTAATAGGAACATTGTATCTGTGCAGTAGCTCTATGCATCCCTTTGGTGTACAGGGAACAAACAGAGGGTCTCTTCCACGCATGGCAAGACGGCCAATATTTAATGGATGAAAACCATCTACATCCTTCTCAATTCTAACAGCATTCAAGATGCTTTGTTCGTTCATATGCTGTCACAAGGCCAGGGAAAATTAATTAAACTTCCATTAAAAAATCTTCAAGTTATAACTTATAGTTGTACTTTAGGTGCCAACAAGTTAACTACAATAATGAGTTATCAATGTACCATGTCTGAAAAGCTTAACTAAGTTCCCTAAGAACCTAAATAGGAAAAGAGATTAATGACATATTTTGGCATACTTGGCCTGGAAAAAAGAAGATGAAGTTAGAGATCAAGAGATATACCGAAGGCAAGGGCAACTGAACTAGGATGCCATGAACTGACGGATCATCATTGTAGCCTGAAATATAGTTCAAAACTTCCTCTTCTGTGGAATGCTCAGGCAGATTGGCTTCCAAAGAATTGATTCCAACAGATTCACAAGCCTTCTTCTTGTTACGCACATAAGTTGCAGAGTCCTTCCTATCTCCTACAAGAATCACAGCTAATCCAGGAATCACACCTGTAGCTTCTCTCATCCTAGAGACCTCAGCCGTTATCTCATCTCTGATTTGCTTTGCTACAGCTTTTCCATCAATCACCTTAGCAGAAGAATCCATAGTCATAGCAGCTGTACATATTACATAAATTCAGATGGAGGCACACGAGCACAGTTTAGCAAAACCTTATTCAGTCAATAGCAAGCAGGGGAAAGACAATTTGGCATGTGCATGTAAGGGAATACATGTACATGATAGCACTGACAAACATGTGTACAAAGGTAACATAACAACCAACAGTGTTAAATTTACAAGTAATGACAACAGTAGGCAAATTAAAAGAACAAATGAACCTTTAAAATTAGTGACATATCATAAGTTTTTTTTTCATAAATTCTCGCAAATACCTGTATCATCGAGGATAAACTTAAATAATTTGTAAATAAGCTCTTCCCACCGCACCCTAAATCTAATATCTTGGTCCAACATGCCAGACCCCTCGAATTCTTCAAAGAACAAACTATCATCTTAAATCCGATCACCAGGCAATTTAGGAAGAAGACTAATCAACAGCAACATAAGCCAAACCCAGAGAGAAACACTGCCACTGATACACACTGGAGCAACACAATCCATGTCTCTACAAGGCCAAATAGTCATCTAAAATCATAGTGCTCTATGGCTAATTCAAAAAGTTGGAACCAAACAGATCAAGGTCTTTCCAACATACTCACACAACAACCATAGCAACAATAAGGACAAAAGTTAGATACAAACTACTGCTTAAAGCGTTATTCTATAATCAAAATTAGAGTTTCACCAATAACATATGTTGACGGAAATCTGATCATGCAAATTACTGAGGTAGAACTCAAATTCTGATTATAGAATAGTACCAAAAGGACTACATCTGAGTTCCATGCCAACAACAAATGTAAACCAATTAGTAAGCAAACACTAACATGCACAAACTGAAAATTAAAGTAGCACAAATAAGGATACAAATGACTGAGCATTGATTTTGCAGTGAATGGTAAACTCGGTACAAAAACCCTTCACCCAAAATTTCCAAGTCCACTGAGAAAAAAAATAACTCGAAAAAAAAAAACAAATTTTGGTACATTCTTTTGGAAAAAGAAGAGAACCCAGTAAACCCCAGAAGCCAAAAACTAGATAGAAGGTTGGCAAAGGCAAAAAAAATGAAAAAAAAAAAAAGTTGAGAGCTTTATCGTACCAACGGAGGCAACATGGGAGGATGGGAGCCGGAGAGAGGTGGGAGCCACACCCAGTTGACGGGGGAGGCGAAAAACAAGAGAAGAAGAAGTAGAAGAAGAAGAGTAGCAATGGGAATGAGTGAAGAACAACGAAGAAGCCATTGAGATTCGATGACTAAACCCTAACCAAAGATTCAGCAACCAATACGTTTTGCTGTGCTTTGCTATGTTTGTGTGTGTTTGGAGAAAGAGAAGGACAACGACAAGGACGATGCTACGAAACGCCGAAGTGAAAAACTTTGGTTTGGGTGTTCTCAGAGGACAGATTCTCTCTATTTTTTAACACTTTAATCCGGCATAGTATTCTTTGTTTGGCTATTATAACTTCTCAAGCTAAGTTCTAGAACTAGTTATTTAGAATAATGATGATAATCTGTATTATTATATAAAAATAATAAATTTTATCTTTTATATTTCAATCAAACCAATTTAAAGAAAATGAATTATTGTTAATACATGTGTATATAAAGGTTTGAACATACCTATTAGAGGAAGAAAGAAAATGCTATTTCATTTTTTAAAAAATACCTTTTAAAGACTGCACTATTTGATTTATATAATAAATTTTCTTAATAGGAAAACCTGAGTAAACCTTTTTCAAATAGTGTTACATATGGCAGATACTTATATTTGAGAATTCATAACACTAATTAAAGAATTCATTACTAAGTTTCAAACAGTAAAATATATTCATTTATATTAAAATAAACTATTATTTTATTATTATATAATATTTTATTAAGAAAAATTAATATCAAATGAAAGTAACTAGTGAACGTGTCATAATATACTTTTCTTTATTTCTCTAAATGAAATATAAACGACAGTTAGTCTTAACATTCTTACTAGACATGACAAATCATAATAACTTCGAAAGACCATTTGAGTTATAATCAAAGCAATGTCTGATATTCATAACCTTGGAGAATCAATCCTCTTAACTATTTTGGAGTCCAAGTGAAGTTATATGCTGATTTAAATTCCACAAAAGAAAATGTGACAAAGAATGATAACTTTATTGAAGTAACATTAACAATCAATATATGTTCATTTTGTATGTACTTACACGAAGCAAGATAGTCAAGATTGCCCCCAAAAGTTTGGTGTTTAGATGTGTCTAGAACACATTTGAAAACGTCAAAAACCCCTTTCTATATGGATAGATATACTTATCATCTTTTAATAAGTTCGCAAGTTTTGAATTTTTTTGTCCCAAGAACCTTTTGAGAGGATAGATAAGCTAAGTAGGCTTTATAAATGTCACAGTAATGACTTATGCACATTACGAGATCTTTTAATACAAGTAACATGTTTCATAACTTTACTTTCCTATGTTCTTTTGTTGTATCAAAGACGAAGATACTTGTACTCAACACTTAGTGAACATATGGATGACCAACAATTGCTTTTGCACTTACACCTTCCTAAAACAAGCACTCTTGTATGATTTTCTATATTTTGCCTATGAAGAACATGGAAGCTCCAACCAGGATGGTGTACAAAGGGTTTGTGATATTAGGTGAAAGTGTACGAGAAATAATCAAAATCACTTAAGAAGAAAATTTAAATATTAAAAACTGAAACCATCTTTCACACGCAAAAAATCTTGACCATTAAATATTTAATTAATATATCTACCAACTAAACAATATTTCCTCATCATAGAGCACATAACTCCCCCATCGTTCCTCATCATAGAGCACATAACTCCCCACCGTAGCCTAAGTCTTAAATCAAAGGATTAATTAAACTTATTATGATTTACCATAAAAAACAAACAAGTCCAAGAAATCAGAAACAATCAAGCCAATGAAAGTTTGCACATAGCAATTATTACCCTAGTTGTTGGGTATATTTGAGGTGGCTAACACTTCAAATGATCAAGCTTAAAATAGGACAAAGAATAAGTTTATAGCAAGAAAATTTTTACATACAGTATGCTCATGCCTAAAGCCAACACAAGTTAAACAAGTGTAAAAGCTTACATAATGATGAAGCCAATACACAGGACAAGGACTATACAATATCCTGTCTTTTCCTTCACTGTTTCACTCCCTGTTCTACTGGCAAGGGATGCTTTTCAAAATATTACCACAAAGGACCAAACAATGTAATACATTATACATCAGCATTGAATCTTTCTTCCTATTTGCAGCATAAGAAAAATGGTGAAGAGCTGGTGGCTTCATTGAACAAATCCAAGTTGGTCAATGCTGGATTACTTGTTTGCTTAGGTGTTAATAAATAACTAATGTAAGGTACATCATGGCTATCCAGTCTTCTTCCTTTTGAAGGCCGGATGTATCATTGTCTCTTTGTACGAATCAAACTTCTCAATTCTGGTAATGCAATCTTTCATCCTTTTCAAAACAACTGGCATAGCAGAGCAATTGCTCTTGATCTTTTCATTCAGCAATTTTAGTTTCTTGGCAGTCTCTGGATCTTCTGGAGCATATGAATTTTCTTCTCTAGACATGTTTTGCTCTGATGCATCTAGACAATATAAACCCGGTCAATGAGTCAAATACGCAGTAACAAAAAACATTGCAGCTTGAAAGAGATAAAGAAATAAACAACATATACAGAAGAAGTCTTAACCACCAAAGTACAAGGATCATAGCTGAAAGACAAACTGATATCGTTACCTTTAACTAGCACCAGTGTGACTCAAAGTCACAGTAACGACATACAGTCATTCAATACCATGGAAAAAACAACTGCTAGATCTAAAAACAAGGAAAGATGAAAAAGACACTAGCAATCAAGGGAATACAAAACAAGCTTTATGTTCAATTTAACAAAATATCATCTGTCAATGGTGAATTCATTAAATATTTGGACAACAGCATTTGTTTCTGCCCACGTGACAATATTTAAAATGCATTTTGAATTTTAATTAAGTTCACAATGCTAGCCGTGTCTATAGGTCAAATTCAGTTTACAGCTCAGAAAATTCTAAACGTACATCTCATTACTGAAAAAACTTGTTGGAAATTGAAGCCAGGCAGGTAGGTAAAGAAGTGCTTCAGGAAAAACAATAGAAAAAAAAAAAAAAAACATATTACTCAGACAAGCTAATGATGCCCACAAAAAAGCAATATTAATTTTAGAAAAACCAAAGATGAATCAAACAATTTTATTTTTTATACACAAGATTCAAATGATGACAATATCTCTTTATTGCAAATAGATCATCCAAGTAATAATTACTAAGTCATTATCTTGATGTTTTTCTGTTCAGTTCTAAGCACATTATAGCATCCCACAGTAAATAAACAGCTAGTTACATTGCACAGTGCACAACGCACAACAAATTTTTATATCGCAAAACAACATGACATTACCAAAACACACGGGAGATCAAAATAGTAAAAACTTAGTTTTCCTTCCAACAAAACCAAAATAGAAGTTTCATGCATCTAATACTAAGTGAGCTACATTTTTCATTCACCTAAGCACATCAAAATACTAGCATTAACAAGTACAAGCTCAGAACTTACATATACAAATTGCTTATTTGAATAAACTTCTTTATTAACACTTATAGGATAAGAAAATAAGCAAGTGAAATGTATTGAACTTCTCCCGCAATGTAAAACCAATGAATGTACCTTAGCTTCTGGAAAAGTTAAATCAAATCTTCTACAAAAATGTAACTGCAAAAGCTTATTCTAAACTTGTTTGGATAAATTTCTCCATAAAACTTTCAAGAGAAGAAAATAAAATGTAAAAATGAAATGACTTCTCCTTAGCTTATGCATAAACTAATCTGCAGAAACTCTCTTATATTAATTTTTATAAAAGATTATTTGTAAGTACTGTATAAAATAATTTTAACTTACAGATAAACTTATTTCACCCTTTGTTTTTGCTTTATTCTCCTACAAGTGTTTATAGAAAAAATTATCCAAATAAACCACTCATAAGAAAAATTCAATCCAACTGTCCCTTCTTATTTCCTTCACCCGCATGTACTTACAGAAAAGTTTATCCTACCATGACCAAATTCAGATTTCAGTTTCACTAATTTGTGCCCAATAATAATCTCAATAAAATGACAACAAATAGTCAGCTCTAAAATTCAGTTTAAGTATTATAAATATTTAAGAAAACTACATTACCAACAAGATCCAAACAGCACCCATTTCAAATCACATGATACTGAAAACTCGCATGCCCAAACAAACAAAAGAAGCAATCTTTCCCTAAATCCGAAAAATCACACAAATTGAAGAAACTAACTAAACCCATAGAACCAAATCAGTTTTATCCATCTCGTGGGGCATAAAATAATTCAAAAGGAACACATGGGTTTAGTCCACACCAAAATTCCCAAATTTAGAGCCACTAAAAGAAAAACCCTAGAAAGAGAGGTACCCAGTGGGAGATAGGGTCTGTGGGCATCGAGAATCGAACGGAGTGTGGAACTGAGCTCATCCGGAAGCGTTGTTCGGTATTCGAGAATCTTCTGCGCCATTTGCTTCAAATCAGATTCCAACTTCTCCACTTCCGAGTTTTGTTCAGCTTCGTGAGTTTCCACCGTTTCGGAGGCCATTGTTGGTAGAAATTGGAATACTTTTTGAGTTGGAGGATTCAATTTGGAGAAGATAAAGCAGAGAAGTAGTGTGAATAAGAAAGAAGGGGCTTTTGTGGGTTTACAACTTTTGCTGTTGCACTTTCAAATTTTGAATCTACCATTAATATGTAGTCTAAGGTACACTGGGAAAATTATTGTAATTCTAATTGTTAATTTAAAATATTTATGAATCACACGCTGTTTTTATACACCGTTAAATTTGTCAGATATGAATTAAAATATTTGTTTTTAATATCAATAATATAGTTATACATTTTTTTACGATGACCATAATAATTTTAAAAATATATTTTTGGTTATTACAAAAATGTGTAAATATTATTGTGTAAAAGACTTTTTAATTCAATATGAATGACTTCTACTTAAACGATAAAATGGATACGTTAGAAAGAGGACTAAAATATGTTCACGAACATTTGATAATAAAAAGTAAAATAAAAGCAAGTTAACGTGTAAACTTGTTACTAGATGAACCAAAAAAAGTTTTCTTGAAATTGGAATTTTAACACGCTCTTCGTAATATCCTTTTTCCAATATTTTTCTTCTTGAAATTTAATAGAAATCACAATTTTGGTAAGTTCTACTTGTCATTTAAATTTTTTTCCTGACATCTTTAAGTGAATCTAAAAGGTGATTCAAATGAATTCTAACATTAGTGAATTGAGTATGAAAAATTAGAGACTCACCCCTCTTCTATAAATATTAGAGACATTTGAAGATAAAAATAAAAGTTTCCACTAAATTTTAAAAACTCAAACCATATTTTATTTCTTTTATATAAACAATAACCACAGTCACTTATCTGAAATATATATTTTTTATTAAAAATGGATGAATTTTATTTATATTTAAAGTTTTATTTTATAATACAAGTTTGATTAAGTCTTAAGTCTCTCGTAGTTTTACTTTACTTTTTATTAAAATTTTGAGTTTATCAATTATTCATAATTTTATATTTTTAATTAATTTTTTATTTATTTGAGACCAAAAATATATTATATGTCAAAATTATTATTATTTTTGTTTTATTAGTCTATCTTGTGAATATAATATTTTTATAGTTCTAATTAAGTTTTAAACTTTTTATAAATTTAAGTATTTTTAGAAGTCTTTCTTAAAAGTTTTTTGTCGGTTTGGTTTTATTATAAGAAAGGGTGGTATGATTGTTAATTTGTATTATAATTATTTCGGTATCTTTGTATCAAAAGTAAAAAATACTTAATTGATTTTTATAAGTTTCTTACAAATTTAAACATTTTCAATTCGGTACTTATTAAAATTTTATTTATATGAATAAAATATAAAATTTTAAATATTCTCAATAACAGTTTGATTTTTACTAAAAACTGAATTGAAAGTATTTAAATTTATAAAAACTTATAATTCAATTAGCTGTATATTTATCTTTTAAGTAGATATACGTAAACAATGATGATGCATGTAAACCGATACAAAGTCATACCCATGCCACTCTAATTCAAAGTAAAATTAAATACTATAGATTCAATTAAAAAATATAAAAATTTTACATACTAAATAAAATAAATCTTTTGAATAAAAACTTTTAAAACTTTTATAAAAAAATTTAAAACTTAAATAAACCTATAAATTAGATTCGCGGTGTAGAATAATGAAACAGAAATATAATAATAATTTTGAGATATAATATATTTTCGGCCTCTAATAATTTTCAAATTTGTTTTCGTTCTTAATGTTTATTTAACTTTGCATCCTCGATAAATTCTTTATTTTTGTTCTTGAAAACGTCTTCTAGATAAATTTATTCTACCGTTCAAGGTGTTGTCCACATAAATAGGAGTCAAAAAAATAAATAAGAATTTATTTGGAAAAGAATAAAACACTATCAAAGATAAAATGGAAAAATTTATCCAAATCAAAAATATATATAAACCTAATTTTAATGTTATTTGTTCGAAATATACGTGAAATAATGGTTATTCAAAATATGTTTGCTAAGACAATGGTATTTATCCGATGACATTGTAAAAGTATTAACAGCTAAACAGAAAAGTGTTTCAAACTAGAGTAATTAATAATACAAAGTAGTTGGTAGAATATACCCAAAACGACTGTCTTCTATGATGTATTTTTATTTTTACGTTACTATATTTGGATGAAATATGAAATAAAATAAATGACATACAAATAGAATAGAAAAATGTGTTTTTGATTGAGATCAAAGGAAAATTAAAGAGAATTGTTGTATCTACTTGTCCAAATAAGGAAGAGTTAAAAGATAAACTTAATTTTCAAGCATGTCTTTGTAGTTTTCCTACCATTCAAACTAATACAGAATTATTTCGCATATAACTGTTGAACAGCTGTTATAAAAGTCAATCCATCCCTTACATGACAAGCCAACTAAACACCATAACATGCTGATTTAGGTTAGTCTTCTGTCCCATCAAAACCCATCCGTCCAAATCAAAGGAAATACAGTTAAGAATATTCCTAATCGACAGTCAAATCACTTCCGAGAGTGTGTGTATATATCTACACACATACAACTCGTAACAAAAGTCTTTATTCTAGAAATAGTAAAAAACAAATTGCAGTAAAATTACTTACAAAATCCAAGTATTAACAAATGTACTGAAAACATGGTTAGTGTATGCAAATAAAATGAAATATAGCAACATTTTGTTCACTTCTTTTCCCCCCAATCCATCCTCTTGTTCCGTTGTAATACATGAAATAAAATCATTCAACCAGAACGCAAGAGATAACATTTATTAACTTTTTTAGCCTTGTGGCTATGCGGGCTGTGGCATATAGCTGAAAAAGAAAATACAAAAAGAGAAAGGAGGTTCGGGGTTAGCATAGTTTGAGAAAAATATGCAACTACAAACTTTCCAGTATAACAATAATATAAAAATAAAAATAAATGAAAACAATTACCTACCTGCAGGAGTTGCCCTACTTGTCCAGGGCATTGGCGTATTCGTCTTAAGCAGGGGAAACAAGACGGGACTTTTTTTTTTTTTTTTTCCAGAGCCAAGGCAAATGAAAACAATGCCAATGGCGCATATAACTACATCAACAGGGATATCACCCTTTAAAAGAAATTTGAGATGCCCAGAATCAAAATTTTTCTAGGAAAAGAGAAAATAAAACTACTGCATCTCCATCTATCCGGCTATATCTGTACATAACAAAAGAACTAATAATCTGCTATACATCTTTTGATAATTTTCTTTTCAACTCTCGTTCTCTTCTGCCATCTACTTTTGTATATGTGCAACAATCTTCATATTGCCAGTGTGCCTTCAGAAACTGGGGTCTCATCTAATGAATCTGTTGATTGAGATTTTGGTTTGCCCATAATTTTATTAAATCCATAACCTAGAGAATTTCCACTTGCTTCACACAGCTGCACAGATAGACCAAGAACAACAAAATTCAAATATTCAATATACAGAAGTGGTATAAGCTGTGCATGTTTAATTCAAAAGGAATATTACCTCTGTGAGCTCAGCCAGATGTCGAGATCTGAATTCATTTATAGTTGCTGCAATCTCCGTTGTGGGGAGTTTGGCCTAAAGAAAAAATGTTTTGAAATTGAAACCCGTCATTGTGTCATAATTTTCATAAATTAGTAATAAGTATAATATTTTTTTAATATTTTACTCAATAACGCCTAATTAAACATCATCTGACATTTTCATTTTATTTATTTCTTCTCATTTTTACAATTTTATAAACGGGACAGCTAGTTCTGCCAATTAGATGTCAAGACAATGTAAAAGAACAAAAATATGTTCAAACCAAACCATTTCTAAGAGAAGTTAACCAAGATTCAAGTAAACTTAATATGAAGCGACATTAACGCTAGTTAATGCACAGGGTTCAATCGCAACAAGAAATAACCATAATCATTTTCTACTAACAGTAACAAATTTGAATATGACTATTAACATAAATATGAGGAAAACACGTTAAAATATTTTCTATTACATCAACATTTTTGTTTCAATGAAAATATGATATTTAATGAAAAATGTAACCTGAGAAAGCACAGCAGCTGCTAGTTGAAGACTTGGTTCCAAGGTCTCTGGGACGACCTGCATGTGGATGAAAATTCTCTAGAGTAAGTATTTCACTAACAGTTTGTTTTTCTTTTAATTTTGCTACAACAAACAACAGAGCTTTTTTTTTTTTTTTTTTTTTTTTTTTTTTTTTGGTTTTTTTTTTTTTTTATATATTTTTATATTGTTTTTTTTTTTTTTTTTTTTTTTTTTTTTATTATTTTTAAATTTTTTTTTTAAATTTCGTTTATTTTTATTTTTCAAAAAATTTTAGAATTTTTAATTTTTTTTATTTTATGTATTATAGAT